>ERZ724505.304-NODE-304-length-33602-cov-5.154649_pt1 | contig 33602 bp, 33 predicted proteins | sample MGYA00376038_ERZ724505 | MGnify/ENA primary metagenome ERZ724505 (study PRJEB28724, sample SAMN07190884) | wastewater metagenome | isolation source: effluent of sewage treatment plant in Hong Hong | place: Hong Kong | collected 2016-03-17 ...
AAATACAACGTCAATGCACCAACAACTATCCTTTTATTCATTGCCTAGGAATCATAAAATCCTATAATATTTGTATATGCAGTCTGAGATATATAAACAGGTAAGTGAAACAATGATTAAGGGTCTATTGAATGGTTTTATAACCTCCTTTAAGTCCATGTGGTACATATGGGTTTTACTTGCACTTATGGGAGCGGTCAGATTAGGGTTTAGCTTCTACCATATCTGGAAACTAAATAAGGCAGGGCTTCCACAGATTGATAAAATGTCCGGTACTGAGTTTGAGGACTTTTTAGGACAACTTTTTAAAAAACTAGGCTATAAGGTTGAGATAGTTGGGGGAATGGCAGATTACGGTGCAGATTTGATTATAGAAAAAGATAACACTAGGATTGCAGTTCAAGCCAAATGCTGGAACTATCCTGTAAATGTTAAGGCAATTCAAGAAATAAACACAGCCAAAGCTCATTATAATGCAACAGAGTCTATGGCAGTAACTAATAGCCGTTTTACTTCTAACGCTAGAACTCTCGCCAATGAGAATCATGTACAACTTGTTGATAGAGAGAAACTGGCATCTTTAATACTCCAGAAGCAGTAAACTATAACGTACGTTGCACAATATAGCCTGGAGAATGATACATTTCAAAACCCCTTTTATACTGTCTCATTTGTCTCATTTCTAGCCTGGAGAATAAAACAGGTTCTAGATCCTAGTGCTCAGCCAAATTGAAAAATCACCACTTTAACTCATAACAACAAGTTCCAAAAATACCCTAAAGTTACAAGCCGATTTGAACTCTGGAAATTTAGTATATAATTCGCACATGATTCAAAAATTACTTCTAGCTACAAATAATGAAAAGAAACTAAATGAACTAAAGAGTCTCTTTAAAAATACCACCATACAAATAACTTCGTTGAAAGAACAAGGTATTGATCTAAAGGTTGAAGAAACTGGAAGTACTTTTGAAGAAAATGCCATTTTAAAAGCAGAAGCTTATTCAAAAGCATCAAATCTACCAACACTAGCAGACGATAGTGGTATTGAAGTAGATGCTCTAAATGGTAGGCCTGGAGTATATTCAGCAAGATATGCGGGTGAGAATGCTTCTGACAGTCAGAATTGTGAAAAACTTTTACAAGAGTTAAGCGGAATTTCTTCAGATAAAAGAACTGCAAGGTATAAAGTTGTATTTGCAATCTCTATTCCAGGAAAAGAAATAAAAACTTGTGAGGGAACTATGGAGGGTATTATTACTGAAAAACCTCAAGGTGAACATGGATTTGGCTACGACCCTCTTTTCTTCATCCCTCCATTTGGTTTAACGGCGGCAGAAATTACACAAGAGCAAAAGAACTCAATTAGCCACAGGAAAGTTGCTTTAGAGAAAGCTTTTAAAATACTTAGTGAGTTTGAAAGTTAGAATTAGTAAAAGTTCCAACTAAATCCCAATTGGCCAGCCAACGTTTAGCTATCTTCAAGTTCCTTTGTTAAAGAATACCCGTGGTAAAATACACATATGGAAATCGATCGAAGTAGTATGGAGTATAGAAGAAGTGCACAAGCTTTTGTAGTACAAGGCAATGAGATTTTGATAACACAAGAGATCCAATGGAAAGATAATGAATGGGGATTTCCCGGGGGGCAAATTGAGAAAGGGGAGACACCAGAACAAGCAGCTTTACGAGAGCTGATGGAAGAATTTCCAAAAAACACATTTAGGATCGTGGGACATGCTAGGCAACCAATTAAATATGAATGGCCAGAAGAAATGCTTCAGGGCGATTTAAAGGCAAAAGGGTGGTCATATAGAGGTCAAATAAGAGAACAATTTCTTGCCGAATTAATTGAACAAACAATAATCGAAGCTACGCCTAGCGAGATAAAGACATACAAATGGGTTCCAATAAAAAATCTCAGTGAATATCTCATTTACCCCAATCAGCTAGAAAATACGTTGAAAGCATTGGCTGAGATGGGAATACTAATAGCCAGTACCTAGAGTTCAAATAGCATACAGTACCCCCCCCCAACCAGAATGGCACACAGATGACAGTAAAACGCGGAATAACTTTCATTTAGTTTACTCTTCTTAATAAAACTTATGACAAAATATTTCAGATAGACCAAGCAAAGTGTTATATTACTATGTATGAAACCCTTAATGCCCCTGATTTTTATTGCATGTTTAATAGCTGCCTCGTACATTCCAACCAGGGTATCCTATGCATATTGTCCCCCATACTTCGCGTTTATTAATGAAAAAGAATCAAATCATCCCAGCTGTCTCAAAATATCCGGAGGTATGTTTTGTGGTGGAGATCTTGAGGTTATGAATGCATGTTTGCAAGACGTTACCTTGAGCGGAATGCTTATAAAAGCAGGTGTTACGGAATATGGGTTTAAAAAGGTTGCTTGGGACTATAATTCACCTGAAATGAGAAAGCAGCCATGGCTCATTAAGGGAACCTATAAAGAAGGAAACTTTATAGTATCGGGTTATACCGAGAATTGGGAAAACAAAAGTGGAGTAGAAAGACTTTTTAGTCAGATACCTACATACATAGTTAAAATGCTAGCTAAATCCTTTATTTTAATTTTGCTAATCGCTATAATTTTGATTAATAAAAGAGCAAAGAATCAAAAAAGTTCCTGACCGACAAGCTCAGTCTGTATTTTGATACAGTTCAAATTTGTGCGCCTTTATTTTTAAGAAAGTTGATATATAAAGATGCTACTTAGAAGAGTTGCATAGTGCGATCTGCTATTCAAATGTTCAGACCTGCATGTTCAATAAGTAAGTACCTTATTACTTCTTTTTATTATGTACCCATTAATCCAACAATCGGTACTGAAAAAACTTGAACGAAACTGCAACATCTGGTTGGAGGTACTTTGCGTCTTCTAACAATTACTTGCTATAAAAGGCAACTACCATATCCTCGAAGATTTCTTCAACTACATCCGCTCGCTTTGGTAAGTTCTCTATCACACCGCAACCATTTGATACACTTAGCCAAGTTGGTAGTACTGAGACATCTTTAATATTTGATTGCACATGCACATTTTCAAGAAATTTTTCAGCAAAGCTCACTTTATCACCTACTTTTACTGAGTAAGATGGGCTATATACGCAAATACCGTTAACAAAAATTTTCTTTTGAGTTACAAATTGCCTTGCTTGCGGTCTTGTCTTAGCAATACCTAATCTAAACAAGACATTATCTAACCTTAGCTCAAGTAACTGTACTAAGGCCTCACCTGAGGGCATAGTTTTATTTTTTCTAGCTTGCTCAAAACATCTTCTAAATTGTTTTTCAGAAACTCCATAAACTCTTTTTACAAATTGCTTTTCTATAAGCTGTTTGCCGTATGTACTTGGTTTCTTGAGAGTATTTCCGTGTTGTCCGGGCTTCTGATTTATGCGCTTCTCTAAACTCGCACTTTGAGTGCCAAATATGTCTTTTCCATGATGCCTAGCTAGTTTATTTTTTGAACCCAGATATCGCATGCCAAATAGTATAGCATAGATGAACATGTATATGAAATATACTATACTTGAAATCCCAGTAAGAAAGCCTATCATTTATATATGCCCACAAGTACAAAGTATCAGCCTCGGCGTAGCAAAGACAAGTTAATCAAATCGGTGGAGGAAGCCAAGGGTTCGCTTGAAATACTGTCAAGTTTAATAAGTGCAAAAGAAACTGAAGACGACGCGACATTAATTGACATTAAGGTTACAAACCCGCTTAAGCGTATATATGAACTTTTACAAGACATCAAAAAGCATCAATCAACAACATTCAGCCTTAGATTCACTATTCCTCTAATTGCTTTACCAATCTTTCTATTAGTAGCATTTCACTTGGGCAGAGGAAGCTATGTTTGTACACAAGAATTTACTTCAAAAAAAGGAATTATTAAAATCGTAAATATTGACGTACCTGTAGTTAACGAGAATTTTTTTAGTAATCTTTGGGTAAAACTTGGTCTCCCGGATACTGACGGCACGTCAACACTGTATACAACAAATGATAGGGTGCTATTGGATAGCCAAACAGGGGAAATTGTACAGGTACTGACGGCTAAAGCAATTGATATAAATAAATACCAGGATCGAAATGTAATAGTTTCCGGCACATACTCAACCTGCACACATACAATGACACTTAATAGCGAAAATAATATATCTATTTACTAAAATCTTTTTTAACTTAAATATACACTCCATCATTTGTCATTATATAGACACTTGGAGGTATTTACATACGATCAAACATCTTTTCAAAACAATAAACACTCTTATTGATTTTAGAAAATATATTACCAAAAAAATGATGTCATGAGTACCTATTATTTATTACGGCTGGTAAGAAATATCAGAATGTTTATTAGCCAACAAAGCTCATAAACACAATGCCTACTACAAATACAATAAAACTTACCCAAGACTTAACATTGTTCATTTCGGATCTTATTTCAGGCAATAAGTCTGATGTCGATATGTATATAAAACCCCCTGCAGCAAGTGCCATAACAACAGGTGTAATTTCTGCAGAAGCTCCAATTAGTAAAAACCCCACCAACGCACCTATAACAGAAATTAAGGCAACAAATAGGTTAGCGACAAGTGCTTTCTTAATCGAGTAACCAGAGTGAAGCAGGACGCCGAAGTCACCTATCTCCTGCGGTACCTCGTGAAGCACTACCGCTGCAGAAGTTATAAAACCCAATCTAATATCAGCTGCAAAACTTGCTGCTATAATTAAACCGTCTAGAAAATTATGAACAGAGTCTCCAATTAGATTCATATGCCCTAAAGTGTGTTTTTCATCAACAAACTCATGATGGTGATGCCACCTAAGAACTTTTTCTATCAAAAAAAAGAGTATGAAAGCAACAATTACCAGAGATGACACTCTGCTATAAGGAAGCTCATTCAAGGCCTCGGGAATTAAGTGCAAGAAGGCCCCGCCCATCAGAGTTCCAGCAGATAAGGATACAAAATAAATTAAGATAGTTTGTAATTTCTGCTTGCTTATAATAAGTGTCAAAGCACCTGTAAAAGATAGAAAGCTTATGGCTAAGGTTGCAACAAGTGTTAGTATTAATGGGTATATCTCAGTCATTAACATTAAATTTTACTCTTGATGTCAATCAATGTCCAAACTACAAATATTTATGAAAAAACTCTACAGTTCTTTCCATTGCAATTTCAAAATACGGGGATTCGATATTATGGCCACCACCATCGTATTCATAGTACTCATAATCAAGACTATTACTCTTAAACGCCTCAACAAGCTCTCGTGAATATCCAACATTAACCACATTATCATTAACTGCGTGATGAAGTTGTATTGGTGTTTTTAAATAGCGTATGTTACTAGTAAGGGATATACTAGACCAAAATGTATCAGAAAAATCTAATTTATTTGGGTCATCTCTTAACAGTCTTACTTTTTCAGAAACTTCACGATTTTTATCATAAACAACAGGTCCCTGTGTTGACGGAGTGCGAGCAACATAGCTGGAATCAGTAATCCTATATTTTGCGAAATCTTCATATGAATAAACTGCCCCCGCCCAGATTACACCTGCCTTAAATCCTGAATCTACGAGCATTGCACGCAAAGAAGCATTTCCGGCCATACTATGACCCCAAATTCCAATACGGTCTTTGTTGACACTTGGATGCTTTTGCAAGGATTTTAGAGCGCTGATTGCATCTATTGTATAACCACTAGAGAAGTAAGCGCCTGATGGCTGACCTTCAGAGTTTCCATGGCCACGCAGGTCTATTTTATAAACAACAAATCCGTTTCTTGATAGATAATCAACATAAGCAGTATATTTCTGAGTAGTAACATAGGTTGATGGAGGTAAGTATCCGTGTACAAACACAATAGCCGGAAATCCTCCTTCAGGCTTAGGTGATGTAGGGACAGTAAGAAGTCCATTAATTTTAAGATCCTCACTTTTGTAGCTTGCGATGTATTGCTCATAGGTTGATCCATCATTGAGTCTAGTTTCATTAGTCGGGGCAGGGGAATTAAATTTTTGTGTTCTAAGGTAATTAATACTTATTGGGGACACATATTCATGCCTTGAAGCAGTAATCTTACTTCCAAGAGTATCTTTACTCATAGGCGCACTCATATTCTGCTTTATAGGCAAGTCAAAATGCGCAAATAGTACAAAAAACACCAAAAAGATAATAAACATTAGGATTGGAACTACTAAAGATACGATGTTCCTTTTAAATGGTGTATAAAATTTTAAAGTTAATGCATTTATAACTACAGATATTGAGCTTAAAACCATCGCAAGACCGGCAATTTCAGGCTTTAAAAGAAGTCCAATCGAGATAAATGCTCTAGCTGCAATAGGTATTCCTATTAAATTATAGAAAAGTGCAAAAAACATATTCTGTTTTATTTTCTTAACAACTTGTTTTGATAGGTCAAGAGCAACTGCAACATCCATCAAGTTACCTCGCATTAAAACAATATCCCCGGCTTCAAGTGAAATATCAGATCCATTTCCCATTACAATAGACATATCAGCAGTCGCAAGGGCCGGGGCGTCATTAATGCCGTCTCCTACCATGGCCACCACTCTTCCTTCTTTCTTAAGTCTTGCAATAACTTCTGCTTTTTCTGTTGGTAAAACACGCGCAATTACATTTTTTATGCCCAATAATTTACCAATTGCATTAGCTGTACCTTCGTTATCTCCCGTTAACATAAAAAGCTCAATTTTGTAAGACTTCAAGCGCGCAAGAGCATTAAGTGCTTCAGGTTTAACTGTATCCGACACTCCTATTACACCTAAGATATTTTCTTTATCTGAAAGGTAAATTATGCTTTTGCTCTCACTTTCCAGTTTTTTCTTTATTTCCGTAACAGTGGAAGTTGAGAGATTCATTTTTTGAAGAAATGTTTCATTACCTAACCAATATTGAGTATTATTTATCTCCCCACTAACTCCCATTCCTGAGTGTGAGATAAATTTTGAAACAAGGTGGAGACTTGAGCGCTCGAAAATAAAACTCTGATAAATTGCTTGAGCTAAGGGGTGTTCGGATTGCTTTTCAAGTGAGGCAGCGATACGTTTGATCTCAAGAATACCAATGTTTGAGACATCAAATACATCAGTAACGACGGGTTTGCCATTTGTCAGTGTGCCTGTTTTATCAAATACTATAGTATCTATTTGATTTGCAATTTCCAAAGCCTTTGCATTCTTTATAAGAATGCCAAGGGATGCCCCTTTCCCCGTACCTACCATTAGGGAAGTTGGAGTAGCAAGACCTAATGCACAAGGACAAGCAATAACAATAACTGAGATCATTGACATAAGTGCAAAAGTAAATGTCGACGATAGAATAAAATACCATACAATAAAAGTTACAAGAGCAATAATTAAAACCAGAGGAACAAAATAACGCGAAATCCTATCTGACAATTCCTGAATAGGGGCCTTGCTTCCTTGTGCATCTTCTACTGTTTGGATGATTCGAGCAAGTAAACTGGTACTACCTACATTTTTAGCTTTAAATTCAAAGCTTCCCTGCTTGTTAATAGAACCACTATAAACAAAATCATGTATAGTCTTCTCAGTGGGCATAGATTCACCTGTGACAGACGACTCATCTATGCTTGAGCTGCCGGTTACTATCTCTCCATCAACAGGAACCTGCTCTCCGGGTTTAACCAGTACAATATCACCAACCGCTACTTCTGATAAACCAATATCAACTACAGTACCGTCTCTAATAACATGTGCAATTTTAGGAAAGTTATCAAGTAGTTTCTTCACAGCATAAGAAGTTTTATTTTTAGCATGGGTTTCTAAAAACTTACCCAATAGAACGAAGGTGATCAGTAAGGCAGATGTTTCAAAATACAAATCATGAATTTTCCCGTCTGTACCAATCAGGGATTTATTCGTAAACGCATACATCCCGTATGCTATTAAACTATAGAAATACGCAACCGAAGTGCCAATTGCTATTAAACTATCCATGTTAAAGGTCTTAAGTTTAAGAGCTGAAAACATACCTTTATAAAAAGGCCTACCAATAATGAATTGGATAGGCGTTGCTACAAGAAGGGAAACAATACCCATATATGGCATAAGTACCGGTGTAATTTCACTAAAATCCATAAGCATGAAGTAGATAAGTGGTGCAGATAGTAATAAACTTACACCAAGTCGCTTCTTAAGTGAGCCTAACATCTCACTTTTACGAGTTTCCGAAGAAGTATCTCCCTGAACAAACTCACTGGCTGTGTAACCGGAATCTTCTACAGCACTTAAAAGAGAATCTACTAAAACGCCATCTTCAACTACAATTTGGGCTTTTTCCGAGGATAGGTTTACATTAACAGATACAGCACCTGGGATTGACTTAAGAGAACGTTCAACAAGAACAGAACACGAAGCGCAATGCATCCCGAAAATGTTCAGGGTGACTTTTTTCGACATAGATATAAACTACCAAATAATAGCCGGTCTGGAAACCATGAATTTGCAATTTCTAAGACCTTGTAAGACAATTGAGACATGAATACGATAAAACTAGAGAATATAAATGTACCTGCACATAAGAATGAATTAATCAGGCAAGCAGTTGACGCTATAAACAATAATATTGAAATCAAGACATTATGGAAAATACTCAATGTAAATGCAATTGATAGGCTAGGTATGACAGATCACGGGATTGTTCACTTTCAGATCGTTGCCAATATAGGTTTAAGGATATCCAGACTGCTGGAAGCTCACAAGATTGAGCTTTCGGTTGTTAAAGACTTTGGACTAACACAAAATCACGGAGAGTTAATAATATTTCTTGGCTGTTTATTTCACGACCTCGGTATGTCTATTTCAAGACCAAACCATGAAGAATATAGTCTCTTTTTATCAAATACTTTGCTAAGAGAGATACTCACATTCTTGCCACTTGAGGAACGGACTATTGTAGTCTCTGAAACTCTCCATGCAATTATAAGCCACAGAAAAAATGGCAGTCCAATGACCACGGAAGCCGGAATTGTTCGAGTTGCCGACGCACTTGATATGACAGAAGGCAGGTCTAGGGTTGGATTTGAAGGTGGAAATTTCTCAATCCACACACTATCTCATGCAGCAATTAAAAGCGTAGAAATTCAAGAGGGGACTCAAACCCCTGTAAAAGTAGTTATAAACATGACCAACACTACAGGCATGTTTCAAATAGATGAGTTACTCTCAGAAAAACTTAAAGGCTCAACAATAGAAAAGTATTTTGAGTTAACAGCTATAGTAGAACAAGGCTCGGAAAAAAGACTTATGACAGAGTTTAAAGCAACTTTCTAAGATTTTTTAAATCTTTTTAAAACGAAATCCTCGAGACGATCTTTATTCTTATAAACATATATAGAAAGAAACACAAGCATAAAAAGTAAAATAACCTTAGTTAGATTTGATTCCCAATGTATAAGTAAATCTAAAACATAATCCATTTGTGCAAATCCAATATAGCCTAAGGTTAAGAGAATTAAGCTTCTAACGTACAGACCTGTTGCAGTAAGTAAAATGAACTTTTTGCGTGTCATATTAATAAGTCCTGCCAAAAAAGACACTGGAGCGGTTGGAAATAAGGGTATTATACGTAGTAACACGAAAATAAGTTCGCCTTTTCTTGAACCCTCAATTAGCTTACCGTACTTGTCAACGTCCAGACTTCCAAGACCTAAAAATTTAAAGAATTTCTTTTGTAAGAACTCCTCACCCATAAATCCGGCGTAATAATAAAGATAGGTAGGGATAAACTTACCAAAAACCGCAATAAAAGCTACAACAAAGACATACAAAATACTAAAACCATGCTCATTTATCAAAGATCCGGCTGTCGTAAGAACAATAGGTGAGGGGATAGGAGCTATAAGTTCTTCTAGAAACGAGCCAACAATAGTATACAATTCTACAGGCAAACTGCTTATGTAGGCTTGCGTTAGTTCAATAATTTGCGATATACCTGCCATTAACCTAGAATTCTATCAGAAAATGACTATATATACACCTTTAAAAATTGCTTTTGACGCCAGGTTCTACAACGAAGCAGGTCCTGGCAGATACGTCAAAAATATACTCAGCCATCTTGAAGAACTTGACGACACAAACACATACTATGTACTGCTAAGAAGTAAGTCTTATGAAGAATATAGGCCAACAAGATCAAACTTTGTAAGAATAAAGGCAGACTATTCTTGGTATTCATTTAAAGAGCAGACGCTTTTTTTACTAAAGTTACTAACTCTTAACGCGGACATTCTGTATGTGCCTCACTTCAATATACCAATCTTTTATCCAAGAACCCTGATTACAGCTGTTCCGGATATAATTATGCACACCTTTAGTACAGAAATGGGAACAACATTGCCCAAAAACTACTTTAAGCTTAAAAAGATCATTTATAAATTGGTCACTCACTGGGCGATGCTTAGATCTACAAATATTATTGTCCCTTCTCAAGCAACTGCAGATGACATCACCACTGTGTTTGGTGCAAAAGTAAAAAGAAAGTTAGTTTTAGCCCCTGAAGGTATAGATCCTGATATTAATACTACAAATGTGAGTAAGGACAAAAACAGATTGTTAGAAAGACTTAAAATTACAAACTCCTTTATTTTATATGTAGGAAGTATGTATGAACATAAAAATTTAATAAGACTTATCGATTCATATCAGGTAGCACTTAGCAAAGGTCTAAAACATCAGCTAGTTATTGCAGGTAAAGCAGATCTTTTCTCTAAAAGAATTGAAGAATATGTAAAAAAGCGTGGAATTTCTCAACACATTATATTACCGGGCCAATCAGGAAGACTTAACGATACGGAAGTGAACACGCTAAGACAAAACTGCCAGTTTTATATCTTTCCATCACTTAAAGAAGGGTTTAGTTTAACACCCCTAGAGTGCATGGCATTTGATAAGCCTTGTTTAATCTCAGATATCCCATGTCATAGGGAAATCTACCGAGATTCTGTACTCTACTTTGATCCTTTCGAGATTAACGACATCACAAACCAGATTTTAAAACTTGACGGTGATACAAATCTTAAAGAAATACTTGTTAACAAGGGCAGAGAGTTAACTCAAGAATATAGCTGGAATAACACAGCTAAGATAACTTTAGCTACTTTTAGTAAGCTCAACAAACGTGTTTAGAGTCTTCTGTGCGGTAATTTCCCATGTAAAATCTTTGGTGTAAAGAACTTTCTTCTCATAAAGTTTATTGTGCTCTTCTTTATCTATGTTAATTGCATAAGACATAGTACTTTTTAATGACTCAATACTAGTTGGGTTAGCGTAAAAAGCTAAATCAGCCCCAATTTCTCTAAATGCAGGAATATCAGAAACTGCGCACACAGCACCGCACCTATACGCCTCAAGTAAAGGCAGACCGAAACCTTCATCAAGTGAAAAATTCGCGAATAAAGAACAGCCTGAGTATAAAGCAGGGAGGTCATCGCTTGAGCTATGTCCAATATATTTAACTCTATTCTGCACACCGTATTTTATAGGAGCATTTAGGGATTCTTCGTATTTCCACCCTTGTTTACCTGAGATCACAAATATCAGGTCTTTATAAGTTTCATAGTGTGATAGGATTGAAAATGCCTCAATTGTTCTAGGAAGATTTTTTCTCGGCTGAATAGTTGAGACAAAAAGAATATACCGTTTTGCAATTCCATATTTTTTCTTAACTTTCTCTACCTCTGTATCGTCTCTTTTAAAAAATTCTTCCCCAACACCTTCATGAATAACGGTAATTTTGTCCTCAGGTGCAAACTTCTTTTCTACAAGAGAGTTTTTAACATGTGCGGAAGGAACTATTATACGGTTTGCTGCCTGCGCTGCAAATCTTTCAGGTAGACCCACAAATAATTTCTTTATACCATTAGTTAGGTATTCAAGACCGTGAATCATTACAATATACTTAGTCTTTGGAGTTCTAAACAAAGGTAAGGTGTGATAAGAGGTAAAATACACATCATACTTAGCTCGGATTAAATGCAAGGCCAGTGACACATGAGTGTAAGATAAAATCTTTCTTAGATAAACAAGACTAAAATTAGGATTCTCTACTCCTAGATCTTTAAGAGAAAGGAAATCCCCAGCAGGTAAGATTAAAAAATAGGAATTTTGTTTGTCTATCTTTGCTAAGTGTTGAATGATGTTAATCAAATAAACATCCGGACCGGCTGCATTTTTGACTGATATGTTTTGGCAGTTAATAGCAATTCTCATTTAATTCTCATAAACAAAATGTGCACGAAGCTCGCTTGCTGCGTCTTCTGAGGTTGCTTTATCTGACACCCAGATACCACAACCCATCTCAAGAGCCCCAAATACTTTAATATGTGGTAAAAATCCTACATGCCAAGTATATGGATCATACATTGATGTATGTATCCAGAAATTACGATCAGGCTTATTAAACATAGTGTCGTAAGCAAGTAGCGCGCCTTTTAGCATTTTCGCAAAATCATTTATCTCAGTTTCATCAATAAACATCATATTTGGACGGGATTTTTTAGGAGTAAGCCTCATTTCATAGCTCCAGCGAGATGCATAAGGCACATATAACAAAAAATGGGGGGAATTAAAAATTATTCGTTTCTGATATCTAAGTTCCTCCTCAACTTCGTATTCCCAATAAGTTTTCTCGTGCTTATTATAAAATTGCAAGGAGGCATTTTTCTCCATTTCCATATGACCGGGGAAACCTTTTGCTGCGACGATCTGAGAATGTGGGTGATTTATAGAAGCTCCTGCAGTCCTACCCTTGTTATTAAATATTATTACCTCTTTCCCTTCAGAGGTATGATGAGCAATTCTATTCAAATACGCTCTGACGATACGTACATTTTGTTCGTGTGGCAGGTCTTCAATGTCAAGATTACTATCAGGAGAATGCACTACAATCTCATGATTATCAAGTAGAGGGTACTTATTTTGAAAAACGCGAACATTCCAATCATCGTCATCTTGGTAAAGTGTAGAAGGTGTTAGGTGTTCATTGCCTTTAGCGAACCGATCTACATCTGCAGGAACAGATGAAGTGCTGGCAATTGAGCTTACCGGACCTGTTTGATTAACCCTTTTTGATCTATTAGTTGCAAGAATTGTTGCCTCACCGGTCAGGGGATCGAAGATCAGATTATTCATGTATAAATTCTAAAGGAATATACTTATACTATCAACATATGATTTATGGTTATATAGCTACTTTATTTATATACATGGGTTTTATTCTTGGACTTGGAGCTGTCACAGTAATAGATATCCACGGATTTCTTGGACGAAAATCACTTTATTGGACAAAAGCAACTATCCAATCTCATAAAGTAACTAAATTGCTTATTTGGGCAGGTACATTCTTAAAACTACTAGGCATATTATTATTTTGCTACTTCAACGGTCTGACAGGAACGTGGAGAATCACATTACTAATTCTCTTTATATTATTCTTAAATGGACTTTTCTTAAGTTTTTACGTAAGCCCACTACTCTTAAAACAAGAGCGGGAAGGTAAGGTCGCTCTTTTACCACAAAGACTACAGAGAATGATACTAATTAGCTTTTTAGTCTCATTTACCGGATGGTGGTTTAACTTCCTTCTAATTACATACTTACTCTTTAAGAATTTATATGTTTGATTCCAGACGAGAGTATCATCTAAAAAATATAGACAAAAGAACAGGACCGGTTGTTTACGTAATGAGTAGAGAAGTTCGTGTAAATGAAAATTGGGGGTTGTTGGTTGCACAGCGCAAGGCAAACGAATTAAGATCTGAGTTGTATGTAGTATTTGAAGTTTTAAAAAACTATCAAGAAAAGGTTGATAGGAATTTCTCCTACTTAATCTCCGGACTTAAATTTGTTGCAGAAGAACTATACAAAAATAACATTCACTTTATTCTTCTTACACAAGAATCAAATAATGATCTCACAATATTCATAGAAAAACTTGCTCCCAGTCACGTATACGTTGATTTCTCACCGCTACGAAGACACAGAGCGAGGGTAAGTAAGATAGCAAAACTTAGCACAAATCTACATGAAATTGATAGTCATAATATTGTGCCATGTAGACATCTCTCATCTAAACAAGAGTATAGTGCTTACACTTTTCGGTTAAAATACTTAAAAGTTGTAGATGACTTCGTAACACCTTTTCCAAAAATAGGACGTCATGAATTCAACAAATATGTGAGTCAATTTACTGACTTTCCAAATATAGGTAGTTTAATTTCTAACGAAACAAGTGCTAAACAACTACTTACATTTTTCCTATCTAATAATTTGAGTTACTATGCTAAAGATAGAAATGACCCCAATAAGAATACAACATCTAAGCTATCACTGTATCTACACTATGGCTTTATCTCTTCACAATTTATTCTTGAAAAAGTACAGGGGGTAGACGCACCTAAAGATAGTAAAGATGCTTTCATTGAACAACTTACTATTCGCAAGGAGCTATCTGATAACTATTGTTTGCATAATTCAAACTATGATAATTACAAAGGTTTGCCCAGTTGGGGAATTAAGACTTTGACAGAGCACATACATGATAAAAGGGAGCATATATATTCACAAGATGAATTTGAAGAGGGAAAAACATATGATAGCCTGTGGAACTCTTGCCAGAACGAACTAGTATCAACAGGTTGGTTACATGGATACTTAAGAATGTACTGGGCAAAGAAAATACTTGAATGGACAATAGATTATAAAGAAGCTCACAGCATTGCAGTCTATTTAAACGACAAATATCAATTAGACGGAAGAGATCCGAATGGGTATGTAGGTGTATCGTGGAGCGTAGGAGGCTTACATGATAGACCTTGGTTTGAAAAACCAATCTTTGGTCTGGTGAGGACGATGACCAGATCCGGGGCTGAAAAAAAGTTTGATGTAAATACCTATATTAAGAGACAAGCTCACTAGTAACATCTATTTTGGTAAACAATGGGCTAGGTTTAGCTGCAAAGTGCAAATCCATCAGTACCCTCTCAATTTCTTTTGCAAAATCCTGATTCCATTCAACATTTCTTCCATTTATAAGTTCTTTAAACTTAGATACGGCATGTGGAACCACAGGCTCAAGTAAGTATCCTAAAGCAATTATTAAGTATAGAATATTACCCAAATTTTGGTGGTAACTTTTAATATCTTTTTCTTTAAGCTTCCAAATCTCAACAGAGTCAACTAGCTTGTTTCCGGTAGAGGAGAGGGATATGACTTCATCAAGGAAGCGTTTAAATTCGCACTTTTCAAGATATTTACAGCATTTGTTAAAAATACGATCTACTTTATCAAAGACATCTTTATCTACTTTAAAAGATTTTAAGAATGCAAGATCTTCTTTATATGCAATACTTAGAATTCTGTGCATGAAGTTCCCAATATTTGCAACTAAAATACCGTTATTTTTTTCCTCAAAATCTTGCCAAACAAAACTTGCGTCTCTAACTTCAGGCATGATAAGGGTTAAGTAGAATCTCACTGCATCGTTGCCGTATTTTTCCACAATGTCTCTTGAGTTAATCATGACATTGCGACTTTTAGAAAACTTCTTGCCTGAGAGATTTAAGAACATGTTAATACTTGGTAAATCCGGTAGATGAAGCGATTCATCATACCCGTACAATTGTCCAGGCCAAAAAAGCGTATGGAAAACTAAATTGTCTTTACCCATAAAGTAGTAATGATAGGCGTTATCTCCATACCAAAACTCTTTCCAAGCATCGGTGTCTCCGCTTTCTTTAGCCCAAAGAATAGAGCCTGACAAATACCCTATGACTGCATCAAACCAAACATAAAATCTCTTATTTTCAGCGTGCTCAAGTTGCATGTTTTTTGAAATCCTATCAAGTGGTATTTCAACACCCCAATCAATGTCACGAGTTATTGCTCTAGGTTTAAGACCTTCGGATAGCCAAGCTTGTGTGCCTTGAAGAACCCATTCTTTCCAATTACTTCCCGTTTTTGCAACATAAGAAGTTAGAAACGCTTCGAGCTTTGGCCAATCTAAAAAATAGTGCTGAGTCTCTTTAACAACTACCGGCGCTCTTTCTATAGTACTTATTGCCTCTTTAAGCTCTCCGGTAGCAATTAATTTCCCACAGCTATCACATTGATCACTTCTTGTTTCAGGAGTATTGCAAAAAGGACAAACACCTACAACGTATCTATCAGGTAGAAAGCGCTCTTGAGTAGGAGAGTAATACTGATGCGTCGAATCTATAAATATATATCCTTTATCAAGAAGGGACACAAATATATCCTGCACTACTTGCTTGTGATTCGGGTGATCGGTCTTAGTATAAAGAGAGTAAGATAGATTAAGAACATTAAGAAAAAGATCAACGTCTTTTGCATGATATATATCCACAATTTCAGTCGGTGAAATCTTCTTTTTATCGGCTTCAAGAGTTATCGGAGTGCCATAACAGTCAGAACCTGAGATCATAAGAACTTTATTTCCAAGTAATCTGTTAAATCGTGCGCAAATATCAGCGGGTAAAAGGTAACCTGCCAAATGCCCTATGTGCAAATCTCCGTTTACATATGGCCATGCAACACCTATATAAATGTTCTTTTTCATAACTTGGATTCTATATCAATTAATAGTTTTAAAAAAGCATCAATATATGGTAAGGTAATCTAATGACAAACTCTAACAATAAATTAATCCTCATAGTACCCCTAGTACTTATTTTGGGCGCTGTCATCCTTTTAATGACAGTCAAAAAAACTCCGGATCAACCGATGACTGAACCAAAGAATCCAATGGTTATCAAAAAAACCCCAGTAATGGAAGAACCAACCACACCAACTGACTCCTCAACGCCAAATTTTGCAATGTATGTTACAGGCGAAGTTCCAGCAACTGCTAAGAAATATATGATTACTAAAGGTACGGCAAGCTACACTGTTAACAAGGTGTTTGTTGGAAAACCAGTAGCTATAGTAACAGGTGTAACTGAACAAGTGGAAGGTGCCGGCTGGTATGACGAAGAATCAAAGAAATTCTATCTAAAAGCAAATATAGATCTGAAAGGACTTAAATCTGATTCTGAAAAAAGAGATGAAGACATCCTACCTTTCTTCAAACCTCCTGTTGCAGTGTTTGAAATAAACGGAGATAACTCGTCAGATACAATTACGCTTTCAGAGCCATTTGAGACTGATTTAATTGGTAAACTGACAGTCGGTAGTACCACAAAAGAACTAACATTTGCTGTAAAAGGTACACTAACGGAGGAAACATTTGCAGCACAGGGAAGCACCAAAGTTAATATGAGCGAATTTGGAATTAAAACACCATCTCTTTTGAATGTTTACACAGTTGAAGATATGACAGAGCTTAAATTTGATATTGAAGGTACAAGACTTCAAGAAGTAGAAGAATAATAAATTAGTATATACTGTTATTGGACAAATCCCCCGAGCAATCGGGGGATTATTATTATACGAAGTATATATTAACTACTTAGTTAAGAGTTTTTGCCTTGGAAATAATCTCTTCCGCAGACAGGCCACCGACTACAAGAGTTGCATTTCCGGTCTGTGTATCAACAATGACTGTGCTGGGTGTACCACTTACACCAATCTTGGATGCAGCGTCATAAATAGAAGATAACTCAGTTTTATCGAAGTCTTTGAAACACTTTTCAAAGTCTTTTTTATCAACTCCGGTTTTTTCTGCAAGTGAAGACAAATCAGCCACAGGCAATGCTTGGTTTTCAAAGAGTGCGTCTGAAAAAGCCCAGAATTTATCATTTCCACCCTCTTCAAGTACACAGCTTGCAGCAATTGCTTTATCCGTAGCACCGGGATGGAGTTGAGCTAGGGGAAAATTTCTAAACACCCATTTAAAATCTTTGTTATCAGCTATGAGTGTTGACATTATTGCATGAAAATCTTTGCAGAAAGGGCATTCAAAATCAGAGTACTCTATTAGAGCGTACCTTGCATCTTTGTCTCCTCTAACCGGCTCATTTCTACCGATATCTTTTATCTCATCACCTATTTCTGTAAGCTGGGTATCTCCGTTTACAGGAGTCCCGTCTTTATCAATGGCACCATGACGAATTCTAACAAATAAAGCTCCCATAAATCCAAACACAATTACTATTAAAGCGCCTAGTAAAAGCGGCTTGACTAATAAATACTGTTTATAAAGAGTAAGCATAATTTTTTGTTTGTTCATAAAGTTGATTCTACTACAAAACTAAATATTTGACATGTCTCTTTCGGAAAAAATACTCACAGTCCAATCAATCATTATTTTAAATTTCTTACTTATAGAGGGAAATCTTACAAGATAAATTGTTCTCCATACCCACCATGCAAAAGCACCTTTAATGGGTAACCCCATAATAACTCCTGCAGCCCTCCACTTACCAAGTGATATTAATTGACCGGTGGCTTTATATTTAAAACCTAAATTAATTACATTACCTTGTATAACACTGGTTAAGAACTTCGTAACAAAGACAGCCTGTTTAACAGCAGCCTGTGCGTCCATAGGCACTTGAGTACCGTAATTTACACAGTCTCCAAGGGCAAAAATGTGTTTGTGCGGCCCAACTGTAAAATCTGCATTCACCACAGTTCTGTTTAAATCTCCAATCATCTTTGGTAAAACAGGCCTGACACCGGCACACCAGATAACAGCACTCGTTTTCAACTCTCTACCGGTACTTAGCATCACAGTGTTTTGTGATATTGATGTTACATGAGACTTATTTATAAAGTTAATCTTTGATGACTTAAGGAGTTTCTCTGCTTCTTCTTGCATACTCGCAGGCATAGAGCTTAAGATGCGCTCCGAAGAGCAAACGAGGTTAACTCTTAGGTGTTCTTTGATACTTTGATCTCTGAAATACTTGCTTAAAGTAGTAGATATATAATCATCAATCTCAAAGGCAAGCTCAACCCCAGTCGGACCTCCGCCTATTACTGTAAATGACAAAAGAGATGTATCTTTACTTATGCAGTATTGTTCAAGATTTGAAATAATTTTGCGCTTTATAGATAGAGCATCGTCAATATTTTTTAAAAATAAACAATACTTTGATACACCTTCAATATCATGAGTATTAGAATCAGATCCGGTAGCAATTACAAGATAATCAAATTCAAAATCACAACTTAATGTGCTGATTGTATTCATAACAGGATCAATGCCCGTAACAACGTCTTTAATAAAGAAAGTATTATGTGACTTGATAAAGCTTCTAATCGGTACAACTATGTTATCTGTACTAACACCTCCGGTAGCAGCCTCATGTAGTAGGGGAGTAAATACAAAATCGGATTCTTTATTGAAAATAAAAATCTCTTCGTTTTTTAACCTTTTTTGTAATTCAAGTAGGGTATAAACTCCGCCAAAACCACCGCCTATAATTGCAATTTTATTTGGCATATATATTCCTAATTTTAAAAATGGCTATTCTATACCAAAACATTAGTTTAATACCGATTAGAACAATAAGTGTTAAAGCTTTGGGGTATAAACTTGTGTAATGTTTCTTGTAAAATATTTCCATAGCATTAACAGATGCTTTTTTCATATCAATTTTTGTTTTCAAACTTGCCTTTGTGATAGTACTTGTGTTTTTTCTTACCCCCACAGTAGTACCTTTATAATGAAGCACTTCAAATTCAGGTAAATACATTATCTTGTATCCCTTCTCTTTTAACCGGTAACAGAAGTCTATATCCTCACCATAAACAAAAAAACTTTCATCCCAGCCATCAATACTTTCAACAGCTTCTTTTTTAACGAGCATGAAATGCGAGATGCACGCATCAATTTCATGAGTTGTCGTCATATCTTTATACCCAAGAAAATAACTGTTAAAAAACTTAGTGTTAGGAAAAAGCTTACCCAAACCTACAAAGTGAGAAAGTGCTCTCCATGGGGTTGGGAATCCTCTGTGCGCATCCATGTCAACACTACCCTGCCTGTCAACAAGCTTTGGTGTAACAAGTGCAACATCGTCATTCTTGTTTAAAAAAGAAATGAGTCCATCCAAGGTGTCTTGGGATGGAAACGCATCAGATCCTAAATATAAAATGTATTCACCGGCTGCTTTCTTTAAAGCTCTGTTATAACCATATGCAATACCTTTATTTGTATCTGACTTTATCAGGACCACATCGGGAAAGGACTTTTCAACCATTACTGCTGCTCCGTCAGGAGAAGCATTATCAAATACAATAACTTCAATATTATTTATATATCTAGTGAGGTTATTTAAGCATTCAAAAAGTGTGTCTTTTCCGTTATAATTAACTATAATTACAGATACTTTTTTCATTTACTTAATTATAGAGAAAAGGAGACTTTTATGCCATTTGAACTTCCTAAACTTAACTTTAATTACTCCGCCTTAGAACCCCATATCGATGCAAAAACTATGGAGATCCATCATACAAAGCATCACCAAACATATATTACCAATCTAAACAATGCGCTTTCATCTCATTCTGATCTTGCAGATAAATCTATTCTTGAATTAATAACCTCTCTTGAAACTCTACCTGAAGAGCTAAAAACTCCGGTACGTAACAACGGTGGAGGACATTATAATCACTCACTCTTCTGGGAAATGCTAAGCCCACAAACAAAAAAGATCCCTGATACCCTTAGCGAAGCATTATCCCAAAGCTTTGGTTCAATAGAAACATTTAAAGATGAGTTTAAAAAAGCTGCACTAAGTAGATTTGGTAGTGGCTGGGCATGGCTTGTAAGACAAGGTACTGAGTTAAAAATTTTATCTACAGCTAACCAAGATAATCCATTAATGGAAGATGCTGACCTTTCTATACTTCTAGGATTGGATGTATGGGAACATGCTTATTATCTAAATTACCAAAATAGACGAGCTGACTATATAGATGCATTCTGGTCAATTATTGATTGGGATTATGTTGAAGGCAGACTTGCGTGATAGATACAAAAAGGTAGAATAAGTTCATGAAAATAAAACAATTCTTTTCTTATGCTTTAGTAGCTTTTCTAGCTGTGATACTGTTCAACTTGTTCGGTTACAGCACCGTAAAAAAACAGTCTGGCCAAAGTTATCAAGGCGAATATGGCATTTCAGCTCCAAGCATGAGTGCAGACTTATTCTCTTTGAAGAGTGCCGGTAACACTGTGGAGTCTTCTCCAATGCCTTATAGTGGCCCGCGTATGACAACACTAGATACGAATGTAGTACTCATTGTTAAAAGCATTGAAAACGCCATGGGTGGATTTGAAACAAAAGTAAATCAAGTTGGAGGTTTTGTTGTCTCAAAGAACCAAAATTCTCAAACTGAAGGCGGATACGGCTTTGTTAGCGCTAGAGTGCCTAGAGATAAAGTTAGAAAGACAGTAAGCTATTTAAAAAGCAACTCAGCAAAAGTAATAAGTGTTGATGAAAACGGCAATGATATAACTGAGCAGTTTAAAGATACCCAAGCACGTCTTTCCACTCTTTATGAAACTAAAACTGCCATTGAGCAGATTCTTGCAAGTGCAACCGCATCAAAGGATTTGAAAGCACTTCTTGATGCACAGCGCGAGGTATTAAATATCCAAAGCCAAATAGATCAAGAAAAAGGACAAGAGAACTATCTTAAAGAAGCAGCACAAACTACCTTAGTATCAGCTGAATTCAGAACAGATGAGTATGCGCTTCCATATAATCCGGACACCGGTTGGGCACCTGATAAGGTCTTTAAAAACGCGGTACGCTCATTGGTGTTGTTTGCCAGAACTCTTGGAACAGCAGCAATCTGGGTAGTAGTATACGCACCGGTACTGGCTATAGGAATTGTCATTGTTATACTTCTTGTAAAACAGTACAGGAAACATACAAAACAAGCTTAATTCTAATGTCCCTGAAGGTATTTCTGCGCATCTAGAGCTGCCATACAGCCCATACCGGCTGCAGTTACAGCTTGTCTATATCTATAGTCCTGGACATCTCCGGCAGAAAAGACTCCGTCTTTGGAGGTCTTTGTACCATCAACTACTTTTAGATAGCCCTTATCATCTAACTCAACAATTCCATTAAGAAATTTGGTAGCAGGGGAGTGCCCAATGGCAACAAATAACCCTTGGCACTCAAGAGTTGATATTTCATCTGTCAGTGTGTTTTTAATAATAACACCTGAGAGAACCTCTTCCCCCAGAACGTCAACAACACTTGAATTGTATAAGAATTCAATCTTAGGATTAGAAAAAGCTTTTTCTTGCATAATCTTACTTGCACGTAGTTTTTCCTTTTCCCCTCGCACAAGAATAAAAACCCTTGATGCAAAGTTAGTTAAGAAGGTTGCTTCTTCCATAGCAGTATCACCACCTCCTACAACTACAACTACTTTATTTTTGAAAAAGAACCCGTCACACGTTGCACAAGCTGAGACTCCTTTTCCAATAAGTCTTTGTTCATTTGGTAGATTTAGCCAGTTTGCTGTAGCACCCGTGGCGATAATAATAGATTTAGCAATAAATGTTTTACTCTCATCGGTTTGAATACTAAAACCACTTGCAGAATTACCGCTAATAGACACAACATCTTCATCAACAAAATCTGTGCCGAAAGTTGTTGCCTGCTCTCTCATATTAGATATAAGTTCAGGGCCCATAATTCCTCTTGGAAAGCCGGGATAGTTTTCAACTTCTGTGGTAATCATAAGCTGCCCACCAGAAACCCTACCACCAATTACAGTAGTTTTTAAAAAAGCTCTTGAAGTATAAATTGCAGCAGTAAGTCCTGCAGGCCCCGATCCAATAATTAATACATCATTTGATTCCATAAGAAAATTATATCACGACGTACTATAATAACTTTATGCCTCATTTACTTCTCACTCTTGAAGCTAATAAACTGATGAATAAGTCTATATTTACCCATAAACTTCACATATTCGATAATAAGATTATATATGAGGCCAGAACTTACCTTATAAGAGTAACGGAGATAACGATATCTTATAACCATGTTTCACAAGTCTATCTTGTTAAAGGTCTTTACTTTGCATCCCTTGAGATTATTAATACCGGAGGAGTTAAAGACATCATAATAAAGTATGTACCGGCAAAACAAGCAGAAAAAGCTAAAAGGATAATAGATGCAAAAATTCATGGCATGTCTGATGAGTCTTACACTAAACCAAAGAATAAAGAAGTAGTAACAATAAGTAAGAAGGGGAGTGATATTCATCTGGACAATGTTGAAAACAACCTTTCTCGTTTAAACGAGCTTCTTCTCAGAAAAAGGATTACAAAAAAAGAGTATGAGAAGAAAAGAAAAGAAGTACTAAAACAGATGAGGTAATTTGTTTATAATATCGGTATGAATACTATTACTTCAAATAAAAGCGTACTAATAACAATAGCAGTCTCTCTTATTCTCCTTGGCTTTTTTTACATTGCGGGGGCTAATAAGAAAGAGCCAGTTCGTAATGGAAATTTACCATCGGTAACAAATTTAGATGAAATCTATTACGCTTTCCAAGATGCACAATCTCAGGACGATGTGTTCCTTGAGCTTAGTCTAAACAACGGTGTCGGTAAGTTAAAATCAATTAGTCTAAACGACAATACAGCTATTGAGGAAATAGGTAAATACACTGATGATCAGAAAGGGATAACTCTAACTTTGGACTTTAAAGATGGAAAACCCTTAGAAAGCACTAAGATACTAAAATTTGCAAAACATGGACCAACACTAAAACTTACAAACAATGTTGAAGCACGATTTGGTAATGGGCAGCTGCTTTTCCAGAAACCAACTAATGTACTTGGTGGGACAAGCTGGAATTGGGAAAAGTCAGAGTACGCTAATGCTACAGACGTTGAACCAGCGGACAAAACAAAATTCAAGCTCAGCTTCAGTAAAGATGGTACTTTTGAATCTTCAACTGACTGCAATAGTCTAAGTGGAAGATACTACATTGTTGGAAGTGAACTTAGATTTAGCACTATGATGAGTACTTTAAGGTTCTGCGAAGACAGTCTTGAGACTGAATATTCTAAAGATTTAAGAAAAGTACATAGCTTTCTAATCGAAGAAAGTGGACTAACCTTAGGTTTAGAAGTAGATTCTGGACATATGCAATTTGTGAAAGCTCAGAACTAGATATTTTGTTGTTCTTAGTATAATATTGCAATGTTGCGGCGGTAGTTCAGTGGTAGAATGTCTCCCTTCCAAGGAGAAGGTCACGGGTTCGAATCCCGTTCGCCGCTCCATATCATACAATTAACTACAGCAATATACATGAAGCTATTAGAAAAGTATCCTAGAATACATCTATGAAAATACTAGTAACAGGATATAAAGGTTATTTAGGTGGAGAGTTTGTTAAAAAACATGGCCATGAATACGATATTGTTGGATACGATAGCAAAGATGGAGACGAGCTACTTGATTATGAAAATCTAAAGAATAAAATCCAAGGTTGCAAACAAGTAGTCCATCTGGCAGCCATCCCAAAACCTATTGAAGGAAAAACATTTGAAGACTACTTCAATAACAATCTCAAAGCGACGTTGAATGTTCTTAAGGCCTCACTTTTGAAAAATGTTAAACGCGTAATATATGCAAGCAGCACAACTATATACGGAATAGAAAAAGGAATCCCTTTCTCAACTCCAATTACAGAAAATCATCAATTTGTTTCCCAATATGTAACGGTAGACAAATTATCATGTAGAGAAATTGATCTTTCTTACCATATGAGTAAGGTTATGGCAGAACAGGTATTGGCATGGCATGGGTTAAACAAAAAAATACAGACGACGGCTCTTCGCTTCGGTCCAATTAACAAAGTCTTTTTGGGTACAAGTGTTTCTATAAACAACGCAACTTCAGCAATTAAACTAGCTTTAGATTACTCCGGAGAGCTTTGGTATGAACCGTTTAGTATTGTTGATGAGATCTCCCATATAGACATTTCAAAGGCTAAAAAGATACTTGGATATAGGCCTGAAAAACCTCATTATAGTCAAGAGCAGATTCACTCAACACTTGAAGACAGGGTTAAATATATCAAAAGTTAACAAAACTATTTATACACATGGGAAGTTCATTCATTGCAGTAGTTATTAAATGTAGAAACATAGCAGAAGATGCGCGCGACTTATGGATGAAGCACGAGGCACTTAAACATTATGCGTGCAAGGAAGAGGAACTCAAACTTCAAAAAAAGGGAGAAATGAAATCGCGCTCTTTCATTGAGATGGCGAAATCAGGAAGTGATGAAAAGGCTGGTTCTCGTGTAATGTATTTAAGTCGAGGGCAAACCGCGACAAGGCTTAAAAAAGTAATGGAAGAGGGCTGAGATAGTAATCTTAATAATTAACATAAGAGTTACAGATTATGGAAAATAAAATACTATTATGCCATTATTGTTATGCAGGTTTTCTATTGAGACAATGCTGATTAGAGTGCAATAATAAAAGATGACAATTAAAGTATTAATTTGAAGCAACAAGCTAATGAATAATGAATATAACGTCATATTGACTCACACTAAAGTCCTCAAAACCTCTCTACTACAATTATTGGTCTTTGGAATAGGCGTTTATGTTTTTTATTATTTTCTTGTAGGAAGATCCCCTGAAGTCGAGGATCAGGTTCACTTTATTGCTACCGGCCTAGTACTTCTCTCATATATAATAATTAGACACACTGTATCCATAAGACCAGACACGAAATTATTACAAACAGCTGTATTCAAACAAAATAATATAACATATACAGACGGAGAAAAAATTGCGATCTATGGTAAGGTTAGAGCTCAGAACACTACGGTTAACAGCCCCTTCACAAAAACCCCATGTATCTATTATAAATATGGAATATATCAGTGGGTATGGCGTAGATCAGGCAAGGGTTCGCACAAAGAAAAGGATTATTTATACACCGGACATAACTTAGTATCCACAAGTATAGATATTGGTTATAAAAGAATAAATATACTTTCAGTTCCTGAGATTAAAAATTTTTTCAAGCACAGATTCAAATTTGATTCATCTACTCGCAACTTTTACACAAATGCTGCCGACTATATCCAAACAACATCCTTTAATAAAATTTCTAGTTTAAGTATTCCTAAGATAAAACAAGTAATATCGTCAGCAAAAGACCAAATGTTCGATCAGGACGGCTTTAATAGGTCAGATTTGGAGTTTAAACAGATTCACGACATTGAATCAATGGAACTAGAGGAGGAAGTTGTACAAGAAGGAGAAGATGTATGCGTTATAGGAGTTTGGAGCAACGAAAAGCTAGGCCTAATTGCAGATTACGGTATTTCAACATTAACTATATTTAAAGGATTGCCGGACACAATTATTAAGGCTTTTGAAAAACAATTTGCAGGCTTGCTTATTATCGGAATTATATTATTTATATCCGCTAATATTTATGCAGGCTTCTTTGCTATAAAAATATATAACCTAGAAGCACCTCTACAAAACATGCTTCAAAGCATTCTCAATCTATACTAGCCTTGTCCTTTAAGTGCATCCAACTTGGGAGTATATTTTAATAGTATTTAGAATAGAACATGAAAACAACTAAAACACTACACATGCATAAAATACTTCTATTCGGAGCTCTCCTTTTTGCGGTATCTTTTGGCGATGCCATCATGTCATATGTCACCCCGGTCTTGATTGAAGACAGTCTTAAGGATCCGTTTTTAGTAGGCATTGTAATTTCGCTCTCATCTCTTTTTGGTATCTTCTTTGACTTTTATGTTGGGGATAAACTCTCAAATAAAAATTATAACTTTTTCATAAAGTGGACGATAATAATAGCTTTTCTTTTTCCTTTGATATTTCTCTTTCTTCCAAGAATTACAGTTTTCTTTGTACTTGCAATGATTGTCTGGTCTATATATTACGAACTTCGAAATTATTCTAAATATAATTTTGTGCATAATTTTGTCGCCAAAAATGAACACACTTTGGCTTTTTCACTCACCAACACATTCCAGTGGGTGGCTTACGCTCTTGGCCCCCTGACTGCAGTATATCTACTAGATAAACATGTAAACAGTCCTCTTATAACGGCTGCTAGTGTTATTTTAGTCGCTGCACTTTACTATGCACTCATTTCAAAACATATCCGCAAACATAATCTTGATATACCCGTTGTGTTTAGACACAAATCTATAAAAAAGGAGCTAAAACTCCTCAATGTACTTATTAAATCTACTTGGCCTCTGCTCTTATTTAACTTTGCAGTTGTACTTGTAGATGTTAGCTTTTGGACTACCGGTATCCTTTTTGCAGAAACATTACGTTCAAACGATGCGTTAGGTGGCTTCTTTATGACTGTCTACGGCATTCCTGCATTGTATGTCGGATTTCTAGTACCTCTTATGTTCAAACATACCGGAAAGAAGAAGAATGCATACCTCTTAGGAATAACGGCGGGAATTTTTGTACTTTTATTAGGACTTGTTACAAGTACAGTTATTATATTGCTTGCAGTTCTTTTACTCTCGACCTGTGTTAGTGCATGCGTGATTCTTCTTGATGCAGTGTTTGAAGACTACGTTGCAAGACTGAAAGATGAAGGCAATGATCTAATTAGTATAAGCAGTATGTCAACAAATTTGTCCTATACAATAGGCCCTATAATACTGGGGTTTATTGCCGGCAGATTTAACTACGAATCAACATTTGTATTTACAGGAACACTCTTGGTAATCGTATCAATTATTTCTCTTGCATTTACACCGCCAAAGATTAGAATGCCTAATAGAGATTTGGACAACATCCTTAACAACTAATGTATAAGCTGCTTAAATCAATACTATTTAAGATAGATGCGCAACGTGTCCACGAGGCTGCCCTCAGCTTTGGAGAAAACCTTGGGAGAATAAAAGCAGGTGTGCTTATATCTCCTTTCTATAGCTATAAACATGAGAGTTTAAACCAGTCTATACACGGTATGGCGTTTTCAAATCCCATCGGGCTTGCAGCGGGCTTTGATTACAACGCTCAGCTAACAGGTATTCTTTCAAGCATTGGCTTTGGATTTGAAACAATAGGCACTATCACGAACATGCCTTATGAAGGCAACCCCATGCCCAGACTTGGTAGACTACCAAAATCCAAGTCTTTAATGGTTAACAAAGGCTTTAAGAACAAAGGCGCAAAAAATATAGTTGAAAAATTAGATTCTAAGAAATTTAAAATTCCAATAGGTATAAGCATAGGTAGAACAAACTCAGCATTGCTTCAAACACAAGAAGAAAGTGTTACTGATATAGTTAATGCCTTTAAAACTTTCGAGCAAGCTAATATTAATAATGCTTATTACGAGCTAAATATAAGCTGCCCGAATCTTATACACGGAAATAAAAGCATTACTTTTTATAACAAAGAAAACTTGACCTATTTACTTGATGAAGTTTCAAAACTAAAGATCACAAAACCCATTTTTGCTAAGATGCCAATAGTTCTTGAGAACGATAAGATTCTTGAGTTACTACAAGTCATCACAAAGTATAATTTAAATGGTGTTATATTTGGAAATCTTGAAACACGTAGAGATAATAAATTCCTCGATCCATCTGAAGTAAAATTATTTGAGGTAGGTAACTTCAGTGGTAAACCAACATCACAGAGGTCAAACGAACTAATTGAACTCGCCTTTAAAAACTTCGGACATCGGCTCACTATCATTGGATGTGGGGGAGTGTTTAGCGGTGAAGATGCGTATGAAAAAATTATTAGAGGTGCCACGCTTATCCAACTGGTTACAGGTATGGTTTATGAAGGCCCAAGGCTCATATCTAATATAAACAGATATCTTGCTAACAGACTTAAACAAGACGGCTATAAAAAGATCTCTGATATAGTAGGGTTAAATTTTAGATAACCAAATAATACCCAAAAACATTTTATACATTAAACTGAATATATGGATCAAACTTATGAATTTAAAGAAGTGCATGCTAAAACAATTCTTACCAAATGCGGAATTCCAGGAATAGATTATGTAGTTAATCCATATACAGGATGCAGGTTCGGATGCACATATTGCTATGCAAGTTTTATGGGTAGATTTTTGCCAAATAAATCTATATCAGATTGGGGAAACTATGTGTATGCAAAGATTAATGCCCCAGAGCTTTTAAAAATCGAGCTTACGAAACTTAAAAATAAAGGAAAGGATCTTGAAATATTCTTTAGCTCAGTTACAGACCCATATCAGGGAGTTGAAGCAAAATACGAACTTACCAGAAAATGCCTTCAAGAACTCATTACCTACGGATTTAAAGGAGTTGTCTCTATTCTTACTAAATCAGATTTGGCGTTAAGAGATATAGACCTCTTCAAGAAACTTCAATGTGCAGTAGGTTTAACAGTTACATCAACCGATGACAACATTTCAAGATACTTTGAAAAGTTTGCCCCAAATGTAAATCAGAGATTTGAAGCGCTTGAAAAACTAAACTCGGAAGGTATTCAAACATATGCATTTATCGGGCCTCTGCTTCCTCACTTTGTAGCTTTTAGTGATGAGCTTGAAAATGTCTTTATAAAACTTAGTAGGATTGGGACAAAAAAGCTCTTTGTAGAGCATCTAAACTTATCCCCATACATAAGAAAAAGACTCATAGACGAAATGGGCAACAAGTCTCAGAAATTAATTTATAAGTTTTATGCATCTCAAAATGATGGGTACAGGCAAGAGCTTGATTCAATAGTTACTACCTTAGTTCAAAAATATGACATGAAACTACGCACAGGTGGCACCATATCTCACCTGAGTACCAAAAGAAAGAAATAACTGAGCCTTTTAAGTTCAAATAAGCCTCTTATTGAAGAAACAGTCGTATATGGGTAAAATACAAGACATTGCGCCTGTAGCTCAGCGGATAGAGCAGTTCCCTTCTAAGGAAAAGGCCGGGGGTTCAATTCCCTCCAGGCGCGCCATATTAACGGGCGAGTGGCGGAATTGGCATACGCGACAGACTTAAAATCTGTTGGCCGCAAGGTCGTGAGGGTTCAAGTCCCTCCTCGCCCACCACGGTTTTTCATTGATTTATCTACATTATTTCGCTCAAGCCCAAGAAGGACTCGAACTTTTTTGATAAAATATTGCTATGGATAATCCTGATACTTCACTACTTAAACATATATGGGTAAAAAATATCGTAGGAAAAGTGGGAAGCACTCAGAATAAAGAGATTATTGAGTTTCTTTACTACTCTTACATATCCAGAAATGACGAAATATTAACAAGTTTAAATATAACTATTCCCGATAGTAAAGGTTTAACTTTTTTATATGATCTGGTAAACAGTTTTGCTAAAGTAACTACTAATCCATTAGGATTTTTCCCAATTGGAATTTTAAAATCCAGTCGCTTAACTTGTGCCGGGGCAGCTATGTTAACGAACACGATTTTAAAAAATAAAGGTTATGATGTTAAATATGCCCGTCCAGTTTCTCATTCAGTAAACATAGTAAAGTTAGAAAATAAAAATTATTGGGTAGATAGTGCTAATACTGTAATGGTGGAAATAAATATAGAAATAAAGGAAAAAGAAGGTTTTTCAATTGGTTATTTCAACTCAAATAACAAAAAGGTCAATTATAAACTAGCACCACTATTAAAATCAGAAGACATAATTATTAATGTCTTTGGAAATATGGAAGCTTTAAAATTAGGGAAAGGCTCTGACAAATTAGCAGATGGGTATTTGTCACAAAACCCTGAAATTTTTCAAATAGACTTTAATTCGTATTTAAATGGTTTTTATAAAGAATACTTCGACTACATTAGATTCGATCGAGAATTTAATGCAGAACAAACACGTGTTAAGAGGTGGCTTTCTGAAGAATAGTAGTTCGCACATCCTGACAGATGGCCACCATTGACGGTTCCTGAGTCAGTAACCTTACCTTAATCCTTTGCTCCAAATTAATTGACGAATTCTAACTACGTAATAATCATTTAATGTGCTGGTATTCAGTACAAATGTCAAAACTATTGCAATTTAAGCAATATGTCTAACAAATCTAATGAAAATCACTGGAACTCTCAAATATCATTTTTTTTCTCTGGTCAATACTTATTGCCTAATCACAGCGTTGTTGCAAAGAAAAAGCACATGAAATAATATTGATATATGATATTTTTGGTTCTCGTTGTAACAACAGTATTACGACTAATAAACCTTGGGTACTCCAATCTGCAAGGAGACGAAATAAAAGCACTCTTTTTAAGCCCTCAAGGACAATCAGTAACTGATTTTCTTTTAACACAGCGTAAAGGTCCCATACAATTTTTAATTACAGGTGCAATTAAATTAATTACGCCAGACTACTCTAATGAAGTGCTACTTAGACTTCCGTTTGCACTTGCCGGGATTGCTTCAGTGTTTGTATTTCATAAACTACTGTCAAATCTTTTTAACTCTAGGCTTGCATTTTATGCATCTATACTTTTAAGTGTTAACGGCTTGTTTATTGCATTTTCTCGAATCGCACAATACCAATCATTCGTCATACTGTTTTCATTACTAGCCCTTTATCTATTAGCCACTTCTCACAAAGACAAAAGGCGGATATACGTCGCTGCAATAATGTGGGCGCTTTCTATACTCTCACATTACGATGGCGTATTTATTGCTCCCATGGTTGGTGTACTTTTGTTGAGATGGTATAAAAATCAAGAGATTAGTAGAAAGAAAAAGATTAAAGTCATAACCAATTTCACATTAATATTTACCTTTCTTATTGCCACATTCTATATACCATTTGTTCTTGCACTAACAGATGGCACTCTGAATTACTGGCAAGGAAGAATAGCATCGTCAGGATCTAAGATTTCAAGCTCACAGTATTTGTTTGGCCTTTATAATCCGCTCGGAGTTACGTATTTTTACTATCTATTTAGTCTTGTGGGATTATTCTTTGCTATCCGTAAATCAACCTTACTCACAAACGGACTGCTTTTGTGGATTGCTGTACCGTTTATCTTTATGGAAATATTTGTAGCAATACCCGGTACACATATATATACATATCTGATACCAACAATGGTACTTGTTTCTTTAGGGATAACTTCAATTGAAAAGAAATTTGCAAAACTGCATAATAAATATCTTACAAAGATATATGAGATTGCAGTTGCTCTGATTCTTTGCTTTTTTACACTTACCTCTTATTATGTATTTGTAGATAACAGGTACGAATACCCATGGGAAGATGAAAGTATCTTTGGTTTAAATCTGTCTAAACCACTCTCCTATTATCATTTGAGCTTATTTGGTTTCCCATATAACAGAACTTGGGAAGAGGTAGGGGAGTACCTCTCCTCATACGACCGGACAATACCGTACACTACAAACGAGAGAAGTTCCATCAGTTCTTACTATATTAAGAACAAGCGCGATGGAGAAAAAGCCGGCTTCTATATTGAAGTAGCAAAACCACAGTCATATATGAAAAATACCACTAATAAAAGAATACTTGATTGGATAAGCGTAAACGATCCGTTAAAAGTGTATTATAATCCTTTAGGTAAACAGACAGCAAAGATTTACCTAATTCCTACTTCCCAAAGCCTACAAAACTATGAATAGACTATCATTTGTCATACTCTTTGTTATTGTGGTTATATCCGCAACTATATATTCAATAAGTTATTATCAGAGAACTACTAGAGTAAAACCTGTAACCTCAGAACTTGTATTGTAAACCCCAAGCTCACGATTAATGAATACAATAAACAGCGTAACTCCTTAAAGACCTATTGTTGATATTTGCAGCATTTGTCGCGAGAGTAGTAGGTTAGACCACACATATGAAAAGATTTTAAAACTCTTGCAACGGCAGATCATTTATCCAATGAATATTTAACATCTCTTTTGAAACACAAAGATTAACTGTATGTAGGTTCGCAAGACGGTGTTACTCAATACAATTTAGGAACAAACAAAGCAAAGATAAAAATACGACTAGCGGAATATCAAATGTCTGGAATATTTGACTCTTGCTGGACAATGATAAACGAACACTAAAAATAGACACAGGTATAGGCGCTACAACATTGTTTGGTCCTAAAGATGGACTGATTTCACCAATGTTAAAAAATTTATCTTTGTAGATGGGAAACTTATAGCCACCTAAACGGAATAAGTGTAGTAGAATAAGTATATGCAAACAGACAATACTACAACACTTGAGGAACTTAAAAAAGAGAGCTGGGATTTTGTTAAAGAACGTAATTGGGAAAAGTTTCAAACTCTGCGTAATTTAGCAATTTCACTCTCACTTGAGTCAAATGATTTGTTAAAATATTTTCAATGGATGAGTGAGCAAGAATTAGCTGACTTTGAAAATGACGAAAATAAAAAGGAAGAGTATGCTCTTAAGTTAATCGATATTTTAAGCTACATTCTTATAGCCTTTGAAAGATTAGATATGGATTTATGTACACTATTTGCAGAAAAAATGAAGAAAAACAAAGCAAAGTATTCAGCTAATACTTTTAATAAA
>ERZ724505.305-NODE-305-length-33473-cov-9.838620_pt1 | contig 33473 bp, 34 predicted proteins | sample MGYA00376038_ERZ724505 | MGnify/ENA primary metagenome ERZ724505 (study PRJEB28724, sample SAMN07190884) | wastewater metagenome | isolation source: effluent of sewage treatment plant in Hong Hong | place: Hong Kong | collected 2016-03-17 ...
CAGGGGCTACAGGGGCTACAGGGGCTACAGGGGCTACAGGGGCTACAGGGGCTACAGGGGCTACCGGCTCTTGAAGGTCATCAACCAGAGAGAGCGGCGCTTGCGCCGGTGAGAGGTCAGCCGGTGGCGAAACGGGCTTAGCGGCTCTCTCTGTTTTCTGGTCTGTTGAATGATCTGTTCTGTGTGCCGTTTTGGGCACGGGGGGGGTGCCGTTTCGGACAGGGGTCAGCAGGTAATAATCGACGCGAATCCCATTTTGACAGGTTTTACGCAGCAAGCCGCGCTGTTCCAGTCCAGAAGTGGCTTTGCTGATTCGCGTTGGCGACAGGCCGGTTAGCGCGGACAGACGTTCACGTCCCGGCCAACAGTGTCCCGATGGATCGGCGTGAGCCGCGAGCGCGGTAAAGGTGAGGATTTCGGAACGGCTGCATTCGCCAAGCCTGGCAAGAGTGCTGATCGGCACTAAGGCGAAAGGTTCTGAAGTGAGGGTATTGGTTTTTTTAGCAAGGGAGGGTAACATAGCGTCCGACTCCACGGTATGGGCGTGGACACTCCCGGAACTACAACGCTTTGCGGGCGCTGCCGGAAGGGCGAGAGGCCGATGCCTGAAAAGGTGTCGGCCTTTTGTTTTTTCTAAGAGTCAATATATACGTTTTTTTGGGGTTGTGCAAGAGACCTTGTCTATGTAACATAAAATTTATTTTTGAATATCATATCAATATCATAAAGATATTGTTTAGATAGTTTTTATCAAGGAGTATCCGTCAACCGCATCAAAATAGCCTCTTTGAACCGTTGCGCTACGCTCGTGCTTCGCTATCCAGACCTTGCCAGTTCCTCAGATTTCACGTAGCGCACACCCTTTTCAAGGTGGGTACGCACCTGCTGAATACATGGCGGCTACTGTTTGATTATTTTGTTACTCAAAAATAAAGTAACGATGTAAAATAAGTGATTCAATCCACTGGAGCGAATCATCATGAGATTACTTGTTACCGCATTATTACTCTCCGTGATGGCCCCGGCCTTTGGGCAATCTTTCTATAAATGTCCGTCACTGACGCCCGGTGCGCCCCCCGTGATTCAGCAAATGCCGTGTAGCCCGACTGGAGGCGGTGAAACGATCACCGTCAAAGTGATACACCCCGCAGAAACAGGAGGGATACGAATTTCTGAAATGGAGTTTTCCATCCTCTTGAACAAAAAATGGGATGAAGAAGCCGAGAAGGCTTGGATCGAGTCTGGACGTTGGCCTACACGTTGACCACGATCACCTTCCTGTATATGAAGACACGATGACGGCCCCATAAGTCAACAAACTCTGTTCTGAGGTACGAAATCCAAAAAGTAGATCGAATAATCTTCATTTCGGTACTCTGGTTACGATAACTCTGTTTATCATGATTACAGTAGTAATCTTGAATTAGTGAGGTTTATAACGGATGGATAAAAACAATTTTTACTATAAGCTAAGTAAAAAGATATACTATAAATATCACTTAGATATTAAGATGATATTAAGATGATACTCACGATAGGAAACACCAAAGGCGGAACTGGAAAATCAACTTTTGCGGTGAATATCGCTATTCATCGAGCCAAGAACCATTCCGTGCTGCTGGTAGATGGGGATGAACAGCAATCAGCCTTGTCCTTTACTCAGCTTCGCAACCGGCAGGATTATGTTGCAGTTGCGTTGACAGGGACCCAGATTCGTAGTCAGGTGCCAAAGCTCGCGGTGAACTACCCTGAGATCATCATTGATGTCGGCGGACGCGATAGTGGATCATTTCGAGCAGCGCTCACTATTACCCATCGCCTGCTGATTCCGATTCAGCCCCGCACCTTCGATATGTGGGCCATGGAAACGGTAGCAACCCTTATTGATGAGGCAAAGACGTTCAATCCTTCTATGCGCTGCTATGCAGTGCTAAATCTTGCAGACGTACAGGGAAGTGATAATAAATACGCTGAAACCTATATGATAGACTTTTCTGGAATACAGTATTTAGACTGTCCAATTTATAGAAGAAAAGCCTACTCTGATTCTATCTCTCAAGGAAAAGGGATTGAAGAATTTAAGCCACGTAATTCAAAGGCGATTAACGAGTTTAATCAATTAGTTTCTTTCGTATATCACCAAGAGTGAACAGAGAATGGCGATTCCAAAGAAACCAAAAACTCCAGGCATACCAAAGACGGCTGATTCTTTTATTGCAGAGGCTAATAAAAAAGAACCTTCACGTTGGGCGATAACCCTGCGGTTAAAACCCGATATTCTTGAACGAATAGATGCGGCAGCAAAAAGCGAATGACTCAAGAGAGCCTCATTTATTACCAGAGTGATTGTAAAATACCTTAATACTAATATGTATTAGTTTTTATTCTATCTTTATTTATATCTTATCAGACAAAAGAAATCGGGTCAGCTTGCAAGGCTGACCCGATTTGGAGTTTCGAGCTTAGTCGGCTGTTGAGTTAGAAGCCTTCACCGACAAAAGCAATTTATTCAAATATTCAAATCTGCTTTATTCAAGAAATATCCTACCACACTAGACATTCTATGTCTATAGAATATCAATAAAATATCAATAAAATATCAAATGAATATCAAACGAATATCAAATCCTGGGTGTTTCAAACAATATACACCTTAGAGGGCTTGAGCCGACGCCCAATAACAACCCCATTCGCTAGAATCACCGAGTCCCCCGTTCGATAAATCGTCAGGTCTTGTGCGGATCGCGGTACGCTCTGGGAGCCGAGCGCAGTAGCTATGATAAAACTGGACTGAGTTTGAGTAACAATCATTCCTTGACGAGATTCAGGAACAGATAATAACTTACGGAGTTGTTTGAGGGGATGCATTGGAATTTTCCTTCAACGGGGCTTTCTAAGGGTCAATGCCGTTGTGCCGGTCATATTCCCTTGCTCATCTATGGTGACGTTATGACTAACGCTGATTACTTTTCCTCGCCACCTTCCTAAAGCGGTATCATCCACTTCAATTAACTGCCCAAGCCGATAATCACCAATCACGACCTCCAGGAGGTGCTGATCGGCTAAAGCGCCCTGATCCAATTCGGCCCGACCTCGACTCAGCGCTGCGCTGACCTCGCTCAGCAAGGGGTCAACAATATCCTCTCCAGGCGCGTCCCCCTCTCCACGCAGACAGACAATATCCATTACACCGTTCCTATCGCAATCACCATGACTTCCTTGAAGTCAGCGGGGACACTGCCGAGCCTAAATAGTGATCCGGTCGCTGTGTATTTGCAATTTAGGATTCCAGCCACCTTTTTCCCTCCGGCCATCTTGAGATCAGATCGATCCTGATTAGGCAGAGCGCTATTCGGAGAAACCGTTGTTCCTGTAATTTGGTAACACCGTCCTAACCACTGCATTGCAACAGTCCCATTTGGAGGATAACTTAAACTGGCGGTATCTGAATTTGAAAAAGAGATATTCTCGTCAATCGTTTTATCTCCGATTCCACTGCTGGTAATCCCACCAGCCGTGGATTGATGGGCCACCAGTGACACGTTTGAATCCTTGAACATGAAATAATAGGCATTTTCGCCCGGAGAAAAACGGGTATCTCCTCCATTTAATCCATCTTCACGGTCGTCGATCTCAAGTTTAAGTACAGAATTTTGAGAATCTCCCTTGGCGTCTGCATCAAAACTGACGTTCAATGTTGCTACAATAACTTCAGCCATTATTGATCCTCTAGTAATAGGAATTGAGCCTCAATCGTTTCAACCGATTCTTCGCAACGAACAGGAATCTTTAGAAAACGAGTCGTGTAACTGATTTTAGCAATACTATGCCCATGATAACGTCCATACCCGGATTCAAGCACTGTAGAATAAGGAGCAACAATGACCGCACCCAACTCCTCATCCATCCAGTCCACTTCAGTCAATGCCATCACCGGATATTGAGTCGCCCCTTGTCCATTAGTAAAGGTAATCGTTTCTGCTGTTTTTGGCGGCTGACTTTTCGGATCATCCTCAATCAAACGCACCCCTTCACTAACCTGTCCTAACGTAATCACCGAGGGCCGGGTGGTCACTATGCGTAATCCTTCCCGCCATGGACTGAGATAAGCATATAGGGTTCCATGAAAGGGATGATCGGTTTCGCCGTCTTCCATTTTGTCAGGGACATACTCCATTCTGTCCTGATAGCCTGAATCCTGATCTAGAATCCGCACTCGATTGACTAATTGATCATTAGTAGGAGATTCGGTAGATGAAAAAATATGAGTCTCATATAAACAATGATCTACAGAGGCAACCTCGAAATCCGCCAGTGGCGACGGCCACCGATGCCGACAGACCACACTGCCATCCGGCTGTGATTCAATCAATCCTCCAGCCGCTGTTACAATCTGTGCGGCTATATCCAATGGAGCCGCCGATTCAGCGGCTAGACGATACGCCGGTATCCACCAATCCACCATATTCCAGATCACCGATCCAATAAGTTCTTGTACAAGCTGCGAAGCATTGCAGGGAAGATTCCACACTTGAGTGATTTTTTTTGCCCGTGGCGATGAAAAGCGCACCAACGGAGATAACCCGGTGAACGAGCAAGTTTCTTCGTAGTTGCCCTGATCGTCAATCGTTCGATTTAAGGTTCGAGAATCAACAATAAACTGATAATCAATTCCAAACAAGTGGATAGTAAATGGAGTGTCTCGCTGAAAACGTAAATAGTCTGTTGAATCTTTTAATGTGACTTCACATTGGAAATATGGAGATTCCTCATCACTACTGATCGATAATGAAATAAAGTCAAGATTCATTTTATTTACTTACACCTTAATATAACTTATGTTATTTGAAAATAGGGGAGCAGTGGCTACTGAATAATAACGTGCAGCATGTCCTCGATGGGTTATATTTCCTGAACTCCATTGAGAATCATGCTGATGATAGTGATTGGTAATGGATTTCCATGCCGATTGATGTACATTAAAATTTAGCGAAGTTGATTCAAAAAGAGATTGGTGTATAGTAAATACAGGTGTGGCATAAAACCATGAAGACCATGCTGTTGAATGCAGACTACTTATTACTGATTGACTCTGCGTTGAGTAGCCCGCTGCGTGGGCATGGAATACTCTCTCAGTAACAAAATATTCCCACGATGTACTATGGTAGGCATAAGCAGAATGCTCTATAAACGACTCCCATTGGCTGGAATGGTGGATGACCCTCCATTCGGTTTTATTGGATTGGTACACGCTACGGTGATTAGCTAATAGTGCAGTAGTAGAGTAAGTTTCATAGATTGAGAAATTCCATGAAGCACTGTTAAACCCCCAGGGTGCATGATGCTCTGCGAACACCAAAGCCGACGAATAGCAACTTAGGTGCAGACGTTGGGTAATCGCTGTATAACAGGATTGATGTGAACGCCACGAAGGTTGATACAGGCTCCCATTGATTGTTAATTCAACAAGCGTACTCGCGGTGGGTAGATAACCGGGTTGCGATAATGCTCCATTCAGGCCAATCGCAAGATGATGGGTTGTAGTAATCGCGGATTCTGCGACTAATCCCGTCGAATCGAGAATCACTGAGAGGCTTGCATTCGCAGTAGGCAATAACGTGATCGGCTGAGATAACACCCCATCAGCGCTAATGGAGATAAAGGCTTCACCTGCTGGAAGCGCCCATTGTGGTTGCTGCAATTCCCCAGCGAGCGTCATCGTGATTGAGGCATTTCCTGCTAATTCTTTCCGCAAAGCCCCAGTTAGATTGATGCTTAACGATGCATCGCCAGACAGCGAATCAAACGCCTGCCATTCGACAAAACCATCAGGAGGCGGATAAGTAAATTCACTGGCCTTGAACCGGGCTGTTAGCTTTGAAGAAAGGGTTGCATCAGTCGTAGTTAATGCCGCAAAATAGTCACCAGAGAGACCAGAAAATGCAGGGTTAATTCCGGTTGCAGGATTATCGGATCCTCCCCATCGCCAATTATCGTTTACGCCAAACCATAGTTTTCCATTGTCCAAATCCAGAGCCACTTTCACCACTGAATAAACGGGAATAGAGGGGCCTGTTACGGTATTCGAGTTATAATAATAAGCTCCATGGGAACTATACCCATAGGAAGAATCTCCACTCCATCCCAGGGCGTCGGTCAACGCCATGGATTGTTTTGCGATTCCGATAGAGAACCTGTCTTTAGCATTAACATAAACTTCAAAATAGAATTTGCCTTTACGATGACTGACCGTAGAACGGCAAGATGCATCCCCCTGCGCTGGACTTATTGTGGTTACGGTCAAATTCCGATTTGAAATATTGAGATTGCTATAAGTGTCACTGACATTCCAAACGCAACGGGAGACTAATGACCCCTCGATACTGATAGCACAGGTTGCTGATGCTGTTCCTAATCCTAATCGAAGCGTAGCGGCTGACGCAGCACTGGTCATTCGTGCTTCAGCTTCCTCAAACACTGAGGTAAAAACCCAATCCGTCCAGAATCCTCTACCGCCGTCACCTAATCCACGATTCTGGATCACGCCCGTGGTAATAGACCCGTTCACTCCCTGGTCTTTGTATTGCTCCAACCATGACACTATTGGAAATACACCAAGTCCTCGACGAACCAATGATCCTTTTAGTTGAATCGGAATCGAACCTATTGCTGGCCCCAGTAATCCCGTTTTCAGTTCGGTTGCAGTCGCTGTAATCGTGATTCTCGCATCAGCCGCGAGGTTTGACCCGAAAACCCAATCCGTCCATGCTTGTCGCCCGCCATCTCCAAAGCTAGGATGCTGAAGCCATCCTGCGGTGATTAAATCAGTTGATCCTCGACTAAAAGATTCAATCCATGAAACCAGAGGGAATAGAGCCTTTCCTTGAAGGCGGTATAAGGCTCCTTTTGCAGATAAGGATATAGAACATTGTCCTGATCCAAGATTGCCGGTTCGCAGCGGGAGCGCTGCTGCGGACAGGGTGATTCTCGCCTCCGCTCCCTCCAATACCGGCCCAAAGATAAAATCCGTCCACGCCTGTCGCCCGCCATCGCCAAAACTGGAGTGCTGGAGATTCCCAAGGCTAATCGATCCATCAGCGGTGCGCCGATAGCTCTCCAGCCAGGAAACAAGGGGAGACGCACAGGCGCTCACGTCAGGCGATACTCCAGATTAGGTGCCCGTTAATAGTCGAGGTTGCAGACGTTCCTGGAACGCAGACTAAGAATGGAACCGTGTCATTCCATGCTTTCGGCTGTCCGCCGGTAATCAAATCCATACTGTACGGGGCGTTTGCTACCGGGAGGCCCAATCGCGCCAAAACTCGATAAGCCACCAGATGAATCGTTCCGCTCGTCCATGTGGCGCTTTGTTGGTAGGTCTGAATGGAACGGACTCCACTATCGCCCGATTGCAGTCCGATAGGATAAAAAGCGCCAGCCACTGAGGCTCCCATGGTGGCAATAAGATTCGTCGCAATGCGCCCGCTGGTCCCTGCCGAATTAGTGTAACCCACGGTTAGGGTTGGCGTTCCTGTTCCCGTTACCGAACTGACTTCAACCCCGATTAAAACTCCGGCCCCATTGCTGCTCCCATTATCATCACGCGCCGGAAACGCTACCGAGTTCACCGTCTGTGATCCGGTGCTGGTAATGGTGATTCCACTGTTTTGCCAGAGCCGGTCGCAAAGCAATAACTGTCCTGCAATGTTCATTTGCGCCATGAGCCTGGCAACATAAGTTGCCTGACCGCCGGGCGCATTCGGAAACGGAATCTGCGCGGGATGAGTAGTTAAGGCTTCTCCCGCTAATCCAGGAGCCGGGGTCGTTGCGGCAATCGGCATTCCGTTGACATAAAAGTATGAATGCATCATGCCAAGGGTCATAGAAGGAGAAGCAATTTTAATAATCTCTCGTCCCGGTTGCATTCCATCCAGATGTTGATTGAGTGTGGGCATAGCTATATTCCTTATCCAATCGTGACGCTAACTGCGCCGTCTGCAAAAGCCGGAGCCGGGTCGCCACTATTGATAGTGACATTGGTTGCTAGTGACCCTTTTGCCAGCAAATTACCGCCGGTTACGGCATCATAAAGACCAAAGGCCGTTACGGTTCCCCAATTGGTCGTTGGCGCGCCGAACTGAATGACGCCGATATTAGCAAACACCCCATTGCCCGCGACGGGTGCTGCCCATTTCGTATCCAGCGGGCCATGCTGAATCCGAGCATAACCCGATCCAGTGACTTCAACTCCTCCTGACCCCGCATCATTCGGAATCGTGGTAAACAGCGCTACGTAGATCGCAGCCGGTTTTGTCCATGATCCGGTTCGTAACAAATGCTTGCCAATTTCACCTTCAAGAAAATCTGACGCTGACATCCTCATTCCCTCATAGAAAGTTAATCACCAATGCGCCCGGCGCAAAGGTGAGCGGTGGATCTCCCATGGAGATCGTCACCTGTTGTGATAAAAAGCCCTTCATCCACACACTTCCGCCGGTGACGGAATCATATAAAGCAAATCCAGTGATCGTTCCCCATCCATAGAGCGGCGCTCCAAAAGTAATCGGAGCGACATTGTAAAATTGTCCTGGAGTCACTGAAGATTCAACCCAATACGCATCGCCCGGCCCGTACTGAACCCGGCCATACCCCGTTGGAAGACCAAAAGAAGTGGTTGCAACTTCATAGCCATCCACATTATCTTCTCCAGGAAGACTATAAAATAGATACAGCGACACCCATAATTCAGTAGGCTTGGCAGGATAAGCGGTTCGTAATAAATAGGTGCCTAACGCAGATTCAAGATGATTACTGGCCGCAGACATTAACTAAAACTCCAGTTCAAATGATGTTCCTGAAAGACGATTCCTGGATTACCCATCGAACAGATAATTGGAGCCACTAGTGCGCGATGTGTTATCAGGTAATCCTCAATAGGTGACGCATATAAAGCCCATCCCACTACAGTCCCATTAAAGGGCGCGAACGTGTAGCGTTCCAAATTAGAATAGGCGCTATCCCAATAAGCGTCTCCCACTCGAACGCTCTGTCGTGCATAACCGGCTCCACTGATTTCTATCGGAGGATTGATGGAGGACAACAATCCCAACCAATACTTTTCTGTCTTATTCCACAGTGAAGATCGTAATAAATGCGATCCAATATTTAGAATCAAATTGCTTTCTGATACGGTTAAGTGAGCCGCAACCTCGGTGCGAATCGAGGCATTACCCCATGCACCCGTGACCGCAAAGTGCTGATCCAGTCTGGAAAATCCGGCAGGCGGAGTCGAGGCATTCGCTAATCTGAGATCGACCATAAAGTTATTGCTTACACTGACTGCGGGAAACCAGGCTCCGGTCAACCCACTCACCGACGCCCCTGTCCCAGCAGCCGGATCTCCAATCCAAACTCCATCGGTGCTAAACCATAATTTGCCATTAACAGGATTACTTAAATCCAGCGCGATTCCATAAACATCTGTCACTCCAATAACGTCATAAGCCAGCGCAAACCACACATCGCCGTGATAAACCCGACGATTTTCATTCCAGGCTCCACAGGTCAACATCCATTCATCGCCACGACCCAACTCCTGAGTGAGATCAGCATCGCGGCGGGCTATTCCACAGCGAATATTTTGATACACATAGGCGTTCACTCCATTCCAATTCGCATTGGAGAACTCCCAAAACCATTTACCACTGACCAGCATCTGATTCACAAGACCGGATTGTGCCGTCATCGCCCGCGCATTGACGACCCTGTTCGCGGTAGCCGTTAAAATCAGCGCCGGAGCAGAAAGAGTGTGATCCAGTTGAATATCGGTTCCACTGACTTCCGCATTATCAAAGGTCAGCGGTTGTCCTGAATAAAGCAGCTTTCCGGTAATCAGGTCTTGCGAGACGACGCCATCTTCCAGTGCGCTATATCCCACTGGAGGCGGATAGGCCAAATCTTCTTTTCTGACCAAGAAAGCATTAGCATTTGCTCCTGCATTCCAGTTCAGACGGAGTGTTGGATAAAAAACGCTATTATTGCCAGCAAAGCTATGAGCGAACCCGGTTCCGGCAACAGGATCGCCATCCCAAACGTCTATGGTCGAATACCAAATTTTCTTGGCATCCAGATCGACGGCCACTCGAACCCGGCCACTGCCAGTTCCTGGGATAGCGGCTGAATGCGCTACAGAAGCGCCGTTGTAATACGCAAAACCAGAACCTGCATTAAAGACTCCAAGCGCCAGACTATGAAGGTCTGATCCCGGATAACTGAAGTCCGTCATAGTATGCGCCGCACTGGAAATGCCGACAAAGCAGGTGCTTGAAGTGCGTGCGGTAAAATAGACTTCAAAGTAGTATTTTCCGGTTGAATAGCCTAATTCCGCCCTGACCGTTCCATAGGTATTATATGTTGATATGGATGCTTGAGAATCATTTACAGTGATATATTGAGTCTTGTTATTTTTATCCCATAAGATAGCCATGCATCACACCGTGTTTTGAGTTAATGCGATCAATCCTGCGGCAGGGATATTTACCCTAAAGTCTTTCGCAGTAACGGTCAGAATGCTGCCGAAGTCACAATAGCCGATGAGCGGATTAGTGAGTCCTCCACCGCTACCCAGCTTGTACAGCACGACCGTTCTAAAGCTGTGGGTCAGATTCGCCCATACCCATGTATTACTTACGAACTGAGTGGCATTCACCACAACGCCAGACAAGAGAATGCCACCTGTTGGATAATTCCCGGTCGGTGTGATTTCGTGATCCTTGGGGCCGCTTCCACTCTGCCAGGTGGTATGCGCTACGGAAGGCGCATAAGTGGAGGCAACGAGAGCGGCATACAGGGCGTCCGTCTCTAAATTAAAAGCTCCAAGGGCCATTAGTCGGGAAAGATGGGCATAAGGAATCAATGAAGCTGCCATTTTAGCTCTCCTTAACCAAGGGCAAGTGGGTAAACAGCCCTTCCATTCGAGGCGTCGGCCAGGCTATCGGCCATGGCGTCGGACAGTCTTGTAAATCACGGGTGTCGAAACAGGAGGTGGTTTGCGCGATCCAGCCATCGACCGTATTCGCATACACCGTTTTCTTCCAGCCCATCGCCAGCGGCGACAGGATGATGGAGCCGCCATAGCGCTGGCCGTCATAGAACTGGTAGTGATGGTCGTAGGGACTTTGTGTTCTCCAGTCCGGGATCAGCGTTGGAGCTAAAGTCTTATGCGGATGCAACAGCAGGGCGCTACCGGAAAGGCCGAAGGCGTAAAGATAATCATTGGGAGACAGCGTTAAGCCGAACGCCTGATTCATTTGTTCCAGATGCGTCGTTTTACCTTCAAGGTAAGCATTGTTTTTTGGCAAGCGCACCTTGATCACGTCCATGAGATTCTGCTCGATTACGAAGGAGGTTAAGACGGGAACTGGAGCGTTGATATTCGGATGCGTCGGCACGGTGGTCGTTGCGGCGGCAAAGGGGCCGAAGAACAAAGCATAAGAGCCATTGGGTTCGGCGCTGAGTTGGGCGCAGGGATTGTTGAGGCCGAACAACGCCATTTCCGCAAAGCGGGCGTGTAGAATCAAGCCCATGGGGTAGCCGCTGTAACTGCTGTCACCAGTCTCCATAACTAATGAATCCGGCCAGCCGTTCGGACGCCAGAATTGATTGCTGTCTTGTATCCGCTTCATCCAGCGTAGACCGGGCCTTCGATACAGTTGGCCGTCAAAGCACTGAAAGATTCGAGGAACCGTCACCATCCAGCCTTCGGCATTCAATTCGGTTCCAGCAATCAGCGCATTCGGCCCCAGTTGGGCCGGGAAATCGGTGGCGAAGGAAAAGGCCATGGCCGAGGCATGAAGAACGTGAACCGTCTGTGGCGTCGCGCCGGAGACGCCGGTATTTACCGTCACGTCTGCAAATTCGGTAGAGCGGTAGTAGTCGGCTTCATTGCCGGATTCCCAGGCGACGGGAGTGCGATAGCGCACGGTTTTATACAAATCACCGTACAGCCCGTTGAGATCGTCAGCAGGCATCGTAGCGACCGAGGTGATCGTGGCCTTGAGATTCACCGGGGTCAGCGCCGCCAGCGCCGGATGGGAATGGGTTAAGGCGAAATAGGCGGGCAACACCGCCTTTAGCTGAGGATGCCCGACACTGCGTTCTTCATCCTTGACACCGAGGGCGTACGTCACCACGTAGGCGGCACTGGCGCAAAATGGCCCGCTCCATTGGATCAGTTCGCTGTTAACAAAGGCGCTGCCTGCGGTGCAAAGCCCGGTCAGGGTGGCCGATACGCCAAAACAGAAGGTCAGGGTGGATAAGTCCATCGCGTTAATGGCGGTGTGAAATGACCACTGCTGCGTAGTCGCTGCTTCAGCGGGCTTATCGGCCAGCGCATCGAAGGTCGGATTCATCAAACTAGCCGCAGTGATGCCGCCATAGATGTGATTCGCATTCCAGAAGGCGGTGTGTGCGGACAGCCAGCGCATCACTACACCATCGCCCGGAGCGGTCACTTGGGCGACGGCGACCAGGGGCGGATTCACAATCACTTGCCGCGTGGCGTCCACCAGGGTCGTCGGCGGAATCACGTAGTTCTGTGCGGGAGAAAACAGCGAACCGATGAAATACTGCTGCTCAAGAATCAACAAATCATTACAATGAACATTGCCCGGCAGATCAGGAAAATCGGTTGCGGCATAGCCCACCGCCAAATAGCCACGCCCGTCATCGCCGGAATAGAGCGCCTGCTGGAGCGCTACGGTAAAGGTGAAGTCTTCTGGATTCTCGCCGGTAATGGCAATGGTGAAGGCCACTTCCACCACGCCGGGGCGGGTCTCTTGCAGGTCAAATTCCTTCACTCCGCTTTGATAGCGCGATGAGGTGTGGTAGGCATCCGCCCAAGGGTCGTCCAGGTGAACCATGATGGCCGCCGCTTTATCCCCTTGGGGAGAGAAGACCCAAAGCGGTTGGGGCTGTTTGATGTGATCGGCGGCGCTTAATGCAGAGGATTCGCCGACATCAAACGGTGTGACCCAACTGGGCAAGGGAGCCGGATGACTTTGGACATAGCGGCCTTCGACATTGGCCTTGTTGGGACTGACGCCAAAGGTTTTGCCTTGTACGCCTACCGGATAGCAATAGAACTCATGACTGATCGTGACCATTACAATAAAGGTGCGAGCGCCAAATTCCTCTGAAGTCACGGTGTGCAAACCCGCACCGCGATACCAGTCGCTCTCCGGGACTTGCGCGGTTCCAGTTCGGCTCTTAAACACGCTGGGCGCGACATCATAGCCCCGGTCGCTAAACCCGGAAAACCACCAGAACGGCATCGATCCGCTGCGGAGAAAATAACCCTGATCCGGCGTCGGCTCCGCCCAGGTTGAGGTCAGAAACCGCCCCTGTTTCCTGGCGTTGCGCCATTTCTTGACTCCGACCCCATCGGGTTGATGCATCTGTCTTAAATGCAGATGCCGGGCGATTTCAGGATTCAGCGACAGGTGCGGATTAGGGTGATACGTCCACTTGGGTGGACTTTCAGAGGATTCGCGCAAACTGGAGAGCAACGGTTTGGCCTTGAATTCAATCGCGCCCTGCTTCTGAATCGGCTGCACCCAAACCCAATTTCCCAGCGGCAACCAGCGACCGGGAACATTAGGGTCTTCAAAGGTCTTTTGCAGTGTGCCTTCGCTGCCGTAAAACTGGTAGCCTTGTGGCGATAGCAAAAAACGCAGGCCACTGCTTTCCCGATTCCCTTGTCCACTCATGCTTTTTTCAGTCCAGGATATTGATTTTCAAGATTAGCCATTACTTCCGCTTTATTGACCGCTAAAAAGACATCGCGCCAGGTTCTATGATTTAGATCGTACTTAAATTCATCCGCGCTACCGGCCTTTTTACCACCAGGCGGATCGGCAAACTTTATTTCATAAACCGGATCATAGCTGCTGCTTCCATAATAGGGATTATGCCATGCCCAATAACCATCTCCACCATTGTTATAATCCTGATTACGCAAACTTCCCATACTATTGACTTCAACTAAATGATGAACTCGCGTATCAACAAACGAGTTCGATTCATCAATCTCATGGGGATACCCAGGAAAGCGCCCAGGCTCTTGATAGTCTTCACGTTGATCGCCGATCAGTTTTTTATTTCCTTGGTAAGTGGATTCCCAATTGGGTGGAAATTCCCACGTTCCTTTTGCATCCAACACAATCTTTGAAGTCACTCGCGCATATTCAACCCAATCCTTTGCTCCAGACAAATCCAATTCCATATCCAAAGTCGCTACATCCTGATTGTTGTATCCAAATATCGTCCCAATCTGAAAAGCTACTCCTCCATAGCCTGCAAAGGGAGCATTAACGACAGGCTTATAATAGAGGATTCGATACAGAGCTTCGTAACTAACAAAACAGGCACCATAAACCGACACTTTTTTCGTGAATGACGGACGACTCAATGAGTACACAGTGGATTCAGCAATGACCGCTGAAGCATCAGCATCGTACCGCAAGAATACATCTTCGGCAGGAACAATCTTTGTGTCCCCCCATCGATCTTGTTCTTTCTTTAACAAGATCGAGCGCGAGCTATCAATCACTACATTAGTTGCGCCTGAATACTTTAGATTCGTGCTGTCGCTGTTAGAGAATTTTAATCCTTCCCACATCCGTTGAGATCGCACTTCTCCAATAATAAGGGTTCCAGCCGAAGTCACAAATTCAATGCCTTCTGCTGGAAAGCAACGGGCTGTTAGTTGCCCTTCGCTATCAAAACGCTTGGAAAGCTGCTCAAGCGTAATTGCGTGATTTCCAGCACGATCATTTGCATTAGTTCCGTTATTATCAAACGAAACTGTTAATGTGGATACAATGGGTTCGCTCATTACGATTCCACAAAAAACATTAACACCCGTTCTTGAGTCGCTATAGCGGGTGATCCCGCAGGAACCACTCGCTTTTCAAGTACCGGAACACACGGCGGAATCGTTGTGATCGTAACGGTATCCCCAGGGGCATACACTCCTCCCCAACACGCAGGAGGCACTGAGCAATAACTGGCTCCAACACTCACATGCGTAGGGGCGTAAGTGTTTCCTGTTGTTCCTCCAGGTAAAAGGACTCCTTCGTCAGAGGTGCAGGTAAAGGTCGTTGCTGTCGCAAAGGTAAAGGTCAGGGTTTGATAGATAGAACCCAGATTTCCCACTTCCATTAGGTTGGCGTTGAAGGTTCCAGCGGCACTAATAACGACATTTCCTGAAGTCGTTCCTGCGACATTGGATTCTTCAATCAATGAACTGACATAGGTATTGGCGCTGGAATAATCATGAGCCAAGGTTCCAGCAATCGTCAGCGTAACTACGTCCCCTGTTACTGATGGAATGCCTGCAATCGTATGAACCTCTGCATTTCCCCCATTTCCTAATGTGGTCTCATCGGAAATTCGGATCAACCCCCCATTGCGAAACAAGATCACAGTCCCATCTTCAACCAATACTTTAATCGTATTGCCCCCGGTGGTTACACTGAGATCGAGTTTTCCACAGCCATAGAGATCAGGCGATCCAAAGCTGGATTGGATATTCGTCTGGGTCCCTTTTGCCAGATAAAATCTGTCGCTGCCCGGAGTAGGCCGCCACAGCCCAATTCTTAGCTTAGCCGCAACCTCATTCGCAGCATTATCAATACGAACAAAGCCTTTGCGCCATTGGGTTGCACCGGCAATCAACTGAGCCTCAGAGATCGAAGGCCACATAAAATGCTTTAACCCGGAAGGAATAATCGTTGTCGAAATACGACCTCCATTAGATGCCGTATCATTATTGACTTTTGCTTGATAATAATTGAGTTCGCTGCCGATAATTGCCATATCAAACCTCTATTAAATACAGTGTTCCCGTGTAGTATTCTTTACGCGGGTCAATAGGGGTCAAGTCCAGCGGCCCTTGATCCCGTCGAAATCTGACATTCAATGTCACATTGCCATACACAAACAATAGGATGCTCGATGTACTGGCTACTAAATGAAGGGCCTCAACCGTTACTGAAGTCAACCAACTCCAAGGCAATTCCGCTGAAAGCGTTACAGGTCGCCCTGACCGTGGATTCTCTTGAATACAGACATTTCCCGCCAGCGCATAGCGAATCGTCTGTCCAACCGGATGCCACAACAGGCGATCTATCCATTCAATTTGGTTCTCACCCGGAGCATCAAACGGAATACCACCAAGACTCACATTCATAGCGCACGACCCGTGCGAGTCAACAGATTAGCCAGTGATTGTGCTTGATCACGAGACCCGCTCACATGAATGGATTTTCCACCGGCGACGTTAATAACAATCGGTTGCTGGTTTTGTACGATTCCCCCTCCTGAAAAGTGTTGAACCGACCCTAAACCTGGAATATGCAACCGATCTATCGCCCGTGGCTGCTTTGGAATCTGCGCTCCTGAGCGTTGATTGATGGCATTGATCCAATGCGCCCCTAACTGACGTACCGCTTCCTTTCTCAACACCGCTTCACCCGGTTCGAGGAGCGCCCGAATCCGGTCGCCTCCACCGTAACCACTAAGGACACCTCCACGAGCAAAGCCTTGAACCGACGAATGATCGCTGGCTCCAGATCGTCCAGACTCAACATAGCGCACATTGACGATCTTGGTGAGGGGTTTGGTTAATTCAACAACAAACGCATTGTTTTGCGCGGTGGCTTCTGAAACATCAAGTTGGAGAGAAGTCTTTACCGGCTGACTCATAATAGAGTCAAGACGTAGCCGTTCGGAGTCTAATACTTCTTTAGGAAGCGGCAGCAATGTCCATTTTACTGCTTGTCCAGACGCTTCAGCCGCCTGTTTAAGCTGAGGAAACAATGCATTCAAAGCTATAATCTGTTGTGTAGCATTATCTGCCTGTAGTTTCCATTCTTCCATGTCTCTTTTGCTGATGTTCGGATCGTTTGCAGCCTGCAATGCTTTTTGGCGAAGTCTTAATAATTCATTATATTTTACACTAAAAGCGTCAAAGGATTTATTCGCATCAAATACCCCGTTATCCATCTTAAACACATCGGATAATTGCGCTTGTTGCGCTGTTACACTGGCCGCGTTAATTTTATCGTTATACTGATCCAGTTCTACATTAAAATCTCTGATTTTTTTAAGTCCGTAGGTATCTCCTGCCTGTGTAGCGCTGGTCATAGCCTGTTTAAGATACTCACGAGTAATCTCAATCAACTGACCTTTTAATTCCTGATTGCGTTCTTTCTTAGCCTGGTCAAACTTGGCTTCCGCTTCAGAAAAGAATTTGCGTTGCTTAAACGCTTCACGATCCGCAGCTTTTTTTTCAGGAGAAAAATAATTTCCACTCTCGTCCTGTGATTTTTTAATCGCCTTTGCTACTTCTTCTGCCTGATGAACCTTATCCTCGTAGTCAATTGATTCGTTAAGACGAATTTGTTGGGTCTTTGCCAATAGGATGTTTTGCTGTTCCTGAAGTTGATTCATTTTTTCTGCATACGCCAAGCCAGAAAAAATAGATCGAGCCAATGCATATCCTTGGCTTGACGCGGTACTTAGCGAGGTCGCAAATAACTTGGTTTTATCTAAAACCGCAGCGGATGCATCTCCAGCAAGCGCGAGTTGTGCGGTATTGTCCCTGTTCTTTCCCGTCAGTTCGGTTTGCACTCGATTCAATTCGTTCATAATCAACAGTTGCAGTGACAGATTATTTGCCCCCTGCGCGACCGTTTGCGCGTGTTTAAGTTGATCTACCACCAGTTTACGTAACGCAGCCTGATCTTCACTACTGGTGTTATCTTCAGAATGAACTGAATTGACCTTAATAGTGCTTTCTATAGATTTTGCTTTTAATAACTGAGTATAGGAATCAGTTAACTTGTTCACTGATAATTGTTCTGCAATCAATGCATCATTAACGCCAGACCCTTTTAGGTTGCGTTGTGTTATAAAGTTCTGAACAGCAGACAGCGCTGAATACGATTGCTGCCGCACGTTAAGAAGGTTCTGCTCGTCACGAAGCAATTTGTTATTAAATGCGCTTTGTTTTGCGGATGATGCTACACTTTGTTCAGATGCAGAAACAGACGCTTTCATTGCAGCCAATACATCAAGCAGCCCATTTTTATATCCGGGCTTTGATTCATACAACTTTCGCTCTGCGGCTTGAATTTTATCAAGCGATTGTTGATAAAGTTTAAGCGAAACTATATTAAACGTAGAATCAGGCATCCTAGTATAAAAAGCACCCTGATTCTTAAGATTTTTCCTATACTGATCCAGCGTAATCAATTCAGATCGCATATTTTTTATAGCCGCAATTTGCGCCTCAAGCTCGGCCATATTTTGTTTATCAACCAACAACTGCTTTGCCATTGCGGATTTCTGCAACGTCAGATTGTAGGCTTCGGTTTCACCCTTTAGTTGTCTTGTTTTTGCAATATAGGCATCAAAATCAGCAAAGGAACCTATAGAGGTGATCGTCAGTGTCTCCGCACCTAACTTTACCTTGGGCATCGCATCAAATTTTGCCTTCAAATCCTTCATATAGTCATCGAAAGTATCAAACTTTGCGACCACCGGGATTTCTATTTTGTTTAACTTTGCGGCTGACTTCAGCCTATTGAATTGCTCATCAGTCAATAACTCAATAGGTTTTATTTGTTGATTAAGAAGCTCGGTAATTTCATTCACAGGAGAATTGGCGAGCTTCTTAGCCTGAATATCAAGGCCACGCCCCATCTGATCAATGATATTAACAAGTTTTTTCCACACTCCAGTATCGCCAATGTTCTTGAGTAACAGCGTATACGCATTACTTAAACGATTAGTGGCCTGTTCATAAGTCGTGGATGATGTTGCCGCAGACCCATATTCCTTCTGCACCAGATCAAAGAATGTAACCAATTGATTCAAACCTACTTGTCCTGCTTTAACCATCATCAAGAAGTCTTGCGTGGTCTTGCCCATGGATCGGGCAAACAGATTAACGGCTCCTGGTAAACTTTCTGCCAACTGGCCCTTGAGTTCTTCAGAATAAACCTGTCCTTTTGAGATCATTTGTGAGACCGCACGGAAGGCGCGTTGGGTGCTAACCGTATCGGCTCCTAATACGGCCATGGCCGCAGACAGAGACTTGAATATCTTTTCAGATTCTTTGCCCTCAAGCACAGTCCCTTTTGCAGACGCATTCAGTGAAAGGTAGTTGCGCGAAAGGTCATGCAGTGAAAGTCCATAGGTATTCGCCAGATCAGTTAGTTTTGAGAATTGAACCTCTCCTTGTCCTCGGCCAAAGACTGCTTCAAGTCCTCGAATCAATGTTTCTGATTGTGAGTTGACTTGAATAAATTTATCTTTTAATGTATCAAAAGCACTAAAGATAACTTGAAATGCGCTAAATCCAAGTTGCTCTGGAGTCAGAGAAAACCCAAATCCTCTGCCGAACCCTTTGGCGATCTGATTTAACTGATTCATTTCATTACGAAGTTGACGTAATTGCGTCAACTGTTTATTGAGATCGCCAAGTTCAACCTTACTTGATAGCGTCTTTACATCAATCCCTGATAATTGTCGCATCAGTTGTTGCTGTTCCCGCAACCCTTTTAGTTGCGCTTGCAGATTTCCAAATTGCAAGGCTTGACTTGGAGCTAAAGACGGGATTCCAATACTGCGTAATTCAGCCAATTCATTACGCACTGATTTAATTTGCGCGTTAATCTTGGGCAAACTGGAAGACGCACCGAGGGTCGCCAATCGGGTTTTTACCTGATCGCTTTGTGCGCCAAGTTCCGCCAAGCGTTTAACAGTTTCTCTAATTAAATCTTCTGTTCCACGGATCGATAAAAGACTGGATGTTTTTTTAGAAGCATTTGCCATCCGGTCGAGGATTGAAATCCGTTTGAGTTCGGCTTCGGCCAATGCTTGAGTCTCTTGAATCTGTTGCTTCAGACTCGCCTGAGCGCCTTGAGAGGTCGTGAGTTTACCACGCAGATCAACCGCCTTGCTTCGTGCGATTTCTGCATTCAGCAACGTAAGGTCTTTCACTTGATTTTTAAGGCTGGCGGCATTCGCCTTTTCAGCAGACAAGGATAGCGTCAACGCTGCTTTTTGATCACGCAAGGTTTGTTGATAAGCAGAAGATAATTTCTTCTGTTCAGAGACGACCTCTTTAATCGCATTGCGTTCAGCAAGATATTGCGCTTTAGTTAGTTGCCCTTGCGCCAGTTGTTGCTGAACCGCAATTAGATTGCGCTGAATTGCCGCAGCATCAGACTGTGCAGCCGCTTTACGTTCAGCATGATAATTCTTGAGCGCAGCCAAGTTGGCCTGATAAACATTCGCTGCACTTTGATTGGCATTCTGTAATGCCTTAGTATCAAGTATACCTCCAGCTTTGGTATTGATTGCTTGTAACTTTTGTTGCGCCAGCCGCTTTTGTGCGTCAATAATAGACTGAATGGCTGTCACCTGATCTTTATAGCCAGCGACTTCATTCTTTTTATTGACCAGCGCTTTGGTTTCAATCGCCGCTAACTTCGTAGCGCCTTCGATAATTTTCAGATTGCTGTTTGCAGCCTCCAGTGATAGATCAGCAATTTTCTGCTTATTAGTAGCAATCTTATTTTGAAGGGAAAGTGATTCAGATTCATTTCCAGTAATCACTGCTTTTCTTAAATCAAGCGCCCACTTCTGTATCTCAGCCCGCGCCACCGCAATCTTTGCTCGTAATGGATCGACATTAAAAGCCCGATCCAGATTAGAGAGTGCGCGTAATTCATTGATTTTAGCCGTCAGTGGAACAATGCTTTGCGTAGTGAGCAGCGCGATCTTAGATCGCACATTCTCTAAATCTCCAATTAAATTACGCCCATTCGGCATCAGATCAGGAATGGCTGCTCGTTGCGATTCAAGTCTGAGTTGAGCTAAAGTTTCCTGATAGCTTCTGGCTTTTGCTTTTGTAAGTGCTAATGCAGCCTGTTGTTTTCCAAGTTCATCGGTAAAGGCTTGAAGTGAAGAAAACGCTTTTGGATCAGCTACAGGACGAACGCCACGGTCTGAAGCGTTCGCCCATGCTCTCAACTTAACCAGATCAACATTCTTGGTCGGATCAACTTGAACAACAGAAGCAGCAACCAGCGCATTCTTTAACTCAAGAATGGTTTGACGATGCCTACGAGCAGCGGTTTCTGCTAACCGAATGCCTTTAGTATACCGATCAATATCAGTCTGAGCATTCAGAAGGGCGTTGTTGCGCGATTGATCGGTTGCAGTGAGGGTATGTTTTTTAGCAGATTTTAGCTGCTCATCAAGTCGTTGCGAGTTAATTCTATATTGTTGTGTCGCTAACGAGACTTTAGTGAGTTGTTGTTGCAGATTAAGATAACTCTGAGCAAGAAGATCAATGCCTTGCGTATTGACCTTTAATCCACTTAACGACTGCTTTACCGTGTTTAACGTGGTGGCAAACGTCTGTAGATTGGTTGCTTTCAGAGTGTCTTGCGCTGTCTTGATCGTTCTAAGATCAGAGGTTAAGGGGACAAGCGAAAGACGATCCAGCGATTTGACCTGGCTGACCAATGCGTTGATTTGCGTACTGAGTCTTTTCAGTTCTCCAGTAGACTTTCCGGTATCGGTAAGTAGCTGGATACGCATCATCAAGTCATTGACAGCCATAAGACTTCCTTCTCAATTACCCTGATTTGGAGGCCTTATAGACGCTTTAAGATCATCCCAAGCGGCCTGAAAGACCGCCCAGGGATAATCCCAAGCATTATGATGACCGAGCCGGATTAAGGCGCAGACGGATCGTTCGAGGCCGTAGACTCCAGACGTTCCCGCAACCGATTGATTGCAGGAACGTACTGGCCGAAAAAAACTGAATTGATCTCTTTAATGACTGCTGCAACCTTCTGAATAGCCGATAAAGGCAAGCTCTCAGCCTGATCGCGGGTCAATGTAGAGAATTGACACAATTCAATCATTCCAATCCCGTCAAACGACAACAAGTCAGTTACCAAATCAAATTGGTTCCCATTATCGTCTGGAGTATCCGTTTTCAGCCAGGCTCTAATTTCAGAAATAGTGAGTTCTTTAACAGTGACGGTCAAATCACCCAATACGACCTCACGAGTAACAGAAAGGATAGCCATGATTTATGCCACCACTTTTAGTACGTATGGAGAAAGTTGTCCTGGTGGCACCTTCATTAACCCGGTTAAACTAAACTCAAGAAATTCGCCATCAGATGAAATGAGATTAAAATCTCCATCTGGAGACAATTCAACAGAATCAGCAGTAAGGCGGATATTCTCGCCAGAGTCAAGATTCATTCCAGTAAATAGGAGCTTACCGATTGCGCTTGGCTTTCGTCGCGCCTGAATACTATATCCACTCAAGGCTAACCATGAATAATCCACATGGATTGAACCTACTGCAATCAGGCTGGAGGGCGTGATATAAAGCATTCCATTGACATAATCCACAACATAATCACTTCCTTCCGTATAGGTGGTTGTTCCTGCGGTATTAGTTACCACAGGAGCTACTCCAGGATCGAGTTTTTGATGATTCAGAACGACATGAGAATTCTTTGAACGCACTGTAACGACTTCATTGATGATTGAAGATGCAGCGTCACTGATGGTTGAGCCTTCACCCAAAGTCATCAATAATAGATTTTCACGATTCGGGACGTTAAGCGTTATCTTAATCGTGTCATCTCCGGGCATTGTTGATGATCCAATAATCGCTCCTGGATTAGCTGGAGAAGTAGATTTAATACTCTTTGTTTCTGATCCAGAATTGCCGATGACAAACGACGCTATATTGGCTAAACTGAGATAACCAGAATACGATCCGCTATCAAGAACACTAAAAAAGATGTCGCCTGCGCCACGTAAACCCGCCATAACCGTTACTCCGCATTAAATGTAAATTGAGTGCTAAATCGAAGTTTTCCAACAATAAATCCGCCTGCATAGGAGACTGCCTGGGGGATTTCAATTACCCCAAGGGGGCCGCCTTTTTCAAGCCTGTGCCTACAAAGGCCATTGACGATTTTTGCTTGAACTTCGCCTATCTCGCTCACTAAATCAAAACCGACATTTTGATCGCCAGCATTGTGTAAGACGGTGGCAACCATCCAGAATTGATTAAAGCGGATACTCCGAATGGTTTTTTGATCAGTGATCGCCTGTAAAACGTTTAAGTCTTCTGGAACGATAAAAATAGACGAAGTGTGTTGAACAGAGATCGTCTCAAGATTGGCTGCCGCTGCCACAGGATAACCTGTTGCAGTTTTTAGCATCTCAATCAACTCATTCAGATAGGGGTAAATCGTCATAATGGAATCATTCGCGTAAAGATGCGATCAGGCGTAGAAAAAGCAATCTGCGAATCCACTTCATTCCCTAAAGCCAACATCACCAATCCACGCGCCACATCCTTTAAGTAAAAGCAGCCTACATCATACCGATTCTGAACTAAATCAGTAGGCTGATTCTGATAAAGGCGATAGCGCACAAAGTCACAGGCAATCCCTACCAGGTTACGAGGAGGATTGATCAAAGGCAATGAGTAGCGTTCTCGCAAATAACCATCAATATGCGAATCAGCAAAGTCTTGTGCTTCTTCAAGAACACCGTAGTCTATCGCCCCATTACGATCTCGATCCGTCAATTTAAGAAGCTCTGCTTCTCCAAATGAATTCACGAGATCATCATAGGTGCAATAAGGCATCATCTTAGTCCGTAGTAATCGGCAACACCGCAGTTGGACGAGTGCAGACCGCCACCGGATTCGTCTGCACTTCAATATACCAACTGCGATTATCACGACTTTGAATAGCCTGCATGTAATACGGAACGCCAAGAGCATTTGCTCCTACGGTATCCAGAGTGTCAGCAGGCGCAAATGCCTGAATCCACATCTGTGGGACTCCAGTGGGAAACAGCCTGGCTTCACCCGCAGGAATAGTCACCGATCCGGTGCCATCATAAAACTCCCAATTCACCCCACCAAAGCTCACCATTTCCCTTGGATCATTACGCAGACTCTGCGCCATTGAGTAATTCAGCAAGGTGGCTTTAACCGCCGCATTCTCAATGAACTTTGCCCAAAAGGTGGAACTGCACAGCGCCTTAACTCCACTAAACGGAATCCCGCCTAGAGCGGTGCGGATCGGCATAAGAATCTTATTGAAGATTTCAGCACGAGTCTTGGTAGCGTCGGTGTTCAATGCAATCTGCGCCGAAGCAGGCATAGCTCCAAACGCATTCGACGGCGTATTCAGACAGGCGACTCGAATGGACTCCAGCGTTAAATCTATATCATTACGCAGCCGCGTAATCAAACTATCCCTGCGCTGGATAATGACTTCCGCCGCCATATTGGCCCCAGAACCGCGCATATTCAGCACTTCGTCAGCAAAAACAGAGCCGTCAAAACGCCGATGAGTGGTTTCAAAGGTGTAAACGCTGCGCTTTTCAAGCGTTTCAACTTTCGATGGCGTTCCACGAGGCGTGGCTGCAATAATAGAAGGCGCATTCTCAGGACGAGATTCAATCGAAAACAAGGTTCCGCTGAGTCCTATCGTATCGAAGTATTCAGACAGTCGCCCTGGAATAAACGGTACTTTCGACAGAGACAACAGCAGTTGTTCACGAGTAAAATAATCACGAAAAATATCCATTGGGCTTAGCTCCGAATCACGATCATATTGGTGTCGGCCAAAGCCGTTTTCGCTGCGGCCTTGGCCGTCGCATCCACCAAGGTATGCCAAACCAATTCAGCTTCCTTCACTTCAGCTAAACGCCGAATGATTTGAACAGAAACATCACCCGCCGCCAGCAACGCTGAATCTACGTTCTGAGCCAGAATCCCGGCAGCTACCGTCGCTCCAGCAGCAACAAGCCCGGCTACCGTATCGTCATAGGGGGTATATTTACCCGTAGCTGTAATCCGTCCTAGCACGGTTCCTGCAACGCAGGGTTGAGTTTTTCCCGCATCCTGAAGCATCGTTACCGTTTCACGCGAGACGGTTCCGTTCCCTTCGCTTTTAAGAAAGGCGTAATTCCGATTGGGTTCTATAAACGTAGCCATGATTATTCCTTTGCCTTACCAGACACCTGGTTAAAGAGTTTAGCATTCAGAGTCATCTCTGATACTGATTCTTTACCATTTCTAGTAGTATCTTGAAACCAATCTTTTTGTACAGTGGGCTTAAACGACTTCAAGTCAGACTCGAGCAGAGCAAAGGCTGCATCAGTAAGTTCAATGTACGGTTTCGCAGTCACTTCGTCGTATTCACGGTGAATCTCAGAGAATAAGCGCTTTACCGAAGCTACACGATTGGCTAATCGTATAGTATTGATTTCATTTTCAGCCGCCTCAGCACGGACTGAAAAATCAAGGCTACGCTTGCATTCTTCTTTTAGCGAATGTTCAAGCGAAGCAATGGCTTTTCCATGTTCAATTTCAGCCGCATTGATCTTGCTTTGCAAATCAATAATCAACTGATTCGCAGCCTCAAGTTTAATCTGGACATCTTTACCATCCATCAATAAATCCTCTCTTTGAGATCGGCTATCATTAGCAAAAGCGATCACTTTAGTATTCGGATCGGCTCCAGCAGGGACAAAAGAAACCTCAAGAATCCTGGCTTTCTTCATTAAAGCAGAAATACGAACAGTACGACCATTAACAGTCATTTCAGTAGGATCATCGAAATATTCAATTTCCGCTTTAATCCCTACGCTAAATTGCCACGGAGCGCCTTCAGCAAATTCTGCGGCTACTGTTTTTCCTGCTTCAGTGACTTCACTGAATACGCCATTGACTATCAATTCCTGACCCGAATTAAAAACAGAGCATTTTCCAGCCCGTTGATCGGGATCATGGTTCACCAAGGCAAACAATGGTTTATCTGGAAACTGAAAAGATGACAAGTCAATTGCAATATCACCCAACCATCCATGACCAGGAATCACACCACCGCTGTACGCAACCCCTTCAAATTGAGTCGGCGAGGCCTCAGAACGAGGCGAAGGCGCAAAAGAAAGAGTAAAAGATTGAGTTTTCATGCTGAAAACTTATAGCACAGAATTCACTGAAATGTCAATAAATTTATTCAAAAATTCTTCAGTTTTTAGCCTACGCCTTGAGAATAGGAAATAGCGTCAAAGCAAAAAACATACATCGTCTAGCTCAACAATCGTTTCTGGAGAATCGTCAATCCATATATCGGCATCAAAGACCGTTCGCTTCGGCTGACCTTGTGAGTAAATAACATTGATTCCACATGTTATAGTGTCTGATTCAATATCAGAGTTGTTATCAACTTCTCTATTAGTTCGATAAGTGACAAACACGATCTGATGATTGCTTATTTTCGACAGAATCACGAAGTTTCTCCAGAAACTTCGATCAGATGTGAATGTTTCATCATAATCAAGCGCTATTTTTAATACTTTATTCATTTGTTGATAGCATCACAGGGCTTGAGTGGTACAAAAAAGAATAGGTGGTTGCTAAATCAGCAGCAGCACGAGAATAAATACTTACCCTGTTCAGGTCACTTTCATCAGCAACACGTCCAGCAACCTCTAAACTCAGTAGACGCAACCATTCAAGATCATCAATTACCGACTCAGGTATTGTGTTAGGCATATTGCTATCAGTATAATCAGATTCAACAGATATGGAGCCTGCTTCAGAATCTATAATCTCATCAATGTTATCTTTTGGATCGGTATACATTGACTTAAGACAAGTAACACCAGAAGTGGTAATTCTAAAACCGCCACCATCTATATTCTTAATCAATCCAAATGCTTCAAGACGGCTAAGAATACGAGTAAGCGTTGTACTCTTTGTTATGTTAACCTGCGTTTTAATCTTAACGCGAGTTAATAGCTCGCCAGACGCCATAGCTTTAAGCACTTTTAATTGTAACAAACTAAGCCCATGTTGGTTCATTAAGCCCCCTTGGTTTTTACAAATAGAGTTTAACATCAATTAAAATAATTATAAATCATTTTAATCTATTATTATAGGCGAGTAGGCATGATTACCCTTTTTCCACATCCATCAAGTGGCTCAATCAAACACGGACTTAATGAGTCATTTAATCCAATCTTCACCAATTCGGTTTCAATCGAACTCAATGCTTCAGCAATATACCGGCAGTTTAAGCCAACAATAATGGGTGATTTAATATCAGAAGATGTCGAAATTTCAATAGACTCCTCTGCATGTTCATTTGCATCATTCTTTCCGTAAATTATCAACATACTCTGACTAAATTCAAAAGAAGCTGGTGTATTCCTATCACTCATAACACACAGAACACGCTTAATTACAGACAACAGAGATTCACGATCAATAATCACGGTAACTTGTGAATCTTTAGGGATAACACGTTGATAATCAGGAAAAATGCCATCCACTAACTTCGCTTTTAGCATCACGTTATCTTTGCTAAATGAAAAAAAATTCTTCATATACAATAGCTTTAACTGTTCTTCACTGTCTTCTAACAGCTTCAAAATCTTATCAATAGTCCCTATTGGGATAATCATATTCCAGTCATTTTTAGAATCAACAGCCAAATTTTCAATACTCAATCTATGTCCATTGGTAGCCACTATATTCAATCCATGGATTTTATTAAAATCAAGATGCACACCATTTAAGTAGTAGCGAACATCATTTACTGCGGCTGCATGAAAAACAGCATTGAGTGCTTTTTTGAACATCCCTTCATGAACAGTTATGGAATCTACTGGATTTATTTCAATACTATTCGGATAATCCATAGCATTAAGCACAGATAAAGTGAAACGACTGCGCCCACACTTTATACTGAGCTTGTTATCTTTTGCTAATTCAATTTTAATCGTTTCTTCAGGAAAAGCACGAACCACATCCATAAATTTCCTGGCAGGAACTGTTAGCTCTCCAATCACAGATACTTGAATCCCATTCTCAATACAACCAGTTACGGAAGATAATTCAATCTCAAGATTAGTCGCTGTCATCCGTAATTGCTCATGAGTAAGTCGAATTAGGATATGCTGTAAAATGGGTAGCGTATCCTTTGTTGTAGTTGAAGCGGCTGACGCTACAGACTGAATCGCATTCAGCAACACAGAACGGGAAATTTCAAATTTCATGGCATTCCTTTTAGTTAACGAAGTTAACAGAATTATCAAAGCAAATAATGAAGCTCTTTGTTACTATCCACGCATGAGACAGCGCTATCTCTTTTGTGGCTCGATTCTTTCTGTTCAAGCATGTCGCAATACATGCAAGACTAATGCCCAGCGTTTTGCGTACTGGACTAAACAGCCAACCTACTTTCGCAAAGAACTTCATTATGTGTTTTTATGTTCATTGAATGGATTGATTCGACAGGACTCGAACCTGTAACCGGATAGAGTAACCAACCCGCTCTGCCATTGAGCTACGAATCCATTGTTTTCATTTTTTCAGTAGAATTCCTATCAAGGATTTATTGTATTTATCTTCATCGTCTCCGCAGTAGAAAAGCGAAACTCTACAGTGGCGATTGCGTCCAACCAGAAAAGCAACAATAACCCAAAACCAGAATTCAAAGTCCATCATCGATCCTCATTAGGCGTCACAAACAATACTATCATCATTCAAAATAGATAGCAACGATTTTAATTGCTATCTAGTCATTACCTATGCCTTCAAGAACACTTTGAATCACCGCAACTCAGACACGTCGAACAACCTTCCTTGACTACGATTGAGGTATCGCCACACTTCGAGCAACGTGACAGTCCTTCATAGAATACACCCGCACTGTTTGCCTGCACCTCATCAATCGCTGCTTGTTTTAGTGATTCGTCACGCTTGAACAGGCCACATTCAATCAAGTGCTGTTCAATAATATAACCAATCTCTGAAATAATTGAAGGCACATACTTCCCTTTACTGAAGTATCCACCATTAGGGTCAAACACAAATTTTAATTCGTCAATAAGGAAAGTAACATCTCCACCATTTCTAAATACTGCACTCATCAATCGCGTCAACGCCACGATCCACGGATAACTTTTCATATCCTTGCTGTTGATAAAGATTTCAAAAGGGCGACGCTGCTCGTTAATCACAAGGTCATTTAAGGTAATATACATCGCATGTTCAGACAGCGGCGTCTTCACTTTGTAGGTGCTGCCGCTTAATTTCTCAGGACGTTGTTGCAAGGACCTCACGGATTGAGCAGGTTCAACAAAAACAGGATCAGATGAAACCGATTTCACTGCCCAAGCCACAATCTTGCGGTCAATCCTAATGACTGGATTAGAACTTTCCATACAGACCTTCCTTCAAAGCGTCAAAAAGATTAGCTGCACCGTGTAATTCATCATCATATTCAATCGTATCTGACCCAGTGGCTTCGATAATACTTCCATCCTCCAAAGTGAACTGATAAGTGGTGTTATCAAGGTCTGATTGAGTCACTAATACCCCTTGAAAAGCATCAGGGTTGAAGCGAAAAGTAGCGCATCCTTTTAATCCCATTTCATAGGCATAGAGATAGATTTCATTAAAATCTTCCATTGAACAATCTGAAGGGACATTTACTGTTTTTGAAATCGAGCTATCAACCCAGTATTGCGCCGCAGCCTGAATATCAATATGCTGCTGCGGAGTAATCTGATTCGCAGTCAAACACCAGTCTGGTAACGGCTTTCCAAATAGATTGGCATAGATTAACGCTTCCTTTGAATACACAGTCGTCTTATTTTTTGTGTTCTTTCCTTGCTGAATTACGTTACGAAAGTAATGATGTGAAAAGCTAGGCTCAATTCCGTTACTAGCGTTATTTCCAAAGGATAGCGCGATGGTCCCTGTCGGAGCTATCGAGGAGTGATGGGTAAATCTGCAACCATGTGTTTCTAACTTCATTACTAACTCTGGCTCAAGTTTAGCAATACGTTGCATGTATTCACTGTTTGCGTGAAGATACTTTCCTTTAACCGTATTTTTATTTCTGTGTGACATAAACAATTCAGGTCGCTTCTTTCGTAATTCATCAGTAACCTCAAAATCATCCTCCATAATTGGCGCTGGCCCCTTCTCCATTGACAACTCTAATCCAGCAAAGTACCCTTCAATAGCTAACGCTTCAGTAATTGATTGAGTAACCTTAATAGACTCTGGTGAGCCATAGGACATATTGAGCATCGAAAAAACGGAACCCAATCCAAAGTATCCCATTCCATGCCTACGTTTTAACTCTAACTCTTTTCTATGGCCTTCTAATGACAACCCATTCAGTTCTACTACATTATCAAGCATTCGAGTGAAGATACGAATAATTTTAGCATAGCGCCCCCAATCAAAGCAGGCTTCTGAAGTAAACGGATTTTTTACGAATTGTGTTAAATCAATCGAACCTAATAAACACGATCCATTATAAGGAAGTGGCTGCTCTCCACATGGATTGGTCGCTCTAATATTTTCACAGAACCAGTTGTTATTCATACGATTGATTTCATCAATCAATAAAAAACCAGGCTCCGCAAATTCATAATTGGATTTAATAATCATATTCCATAGATCACGAGCAGAAATTGTTTTGTATACGTTATCTGAATCCAGCGGAAACGTGAACTTCCATTCACTGTTCTCTTTAACCGCTTCCATAAAGTCATCGGTAATCAGTAACGACAGATTGAATTGTCGCAGCCGTCCAGCTTCACGTTTTGCTTTAATGAACTCAATCACATCAGGATGACGAATATCAAATGTCGCCATCTGCGCTCCTCGCCGACCTCCTGCGCTGGAAATGGTAAAACACATCTTGTCATAAACATCCATGAACGATAGTGGCCCAGAGGTGTGAGCGCCAGAGCCAGCAACATACGCGCCTTTAGGGCGGAGCGTACTAAATTCATAACCGATACCACAGCCCGCTTTTAGCGTCATCCCTGCATCACGCAGTTTATTCAAAATTGAATACATATCGTCATTGATTTGATCAGAAACGACGCAATTGATCAACGAAGTCTTTGGTTTATACTGTTCTGCTCCAGCATTTGCCATAATTCGTCCCGCAGGAATAGCTCCACTCCTCATTGCCCACAAGAAGGTCTCGTACCAAAGTTCCTGATCGCGGGTCTCGACCTGGGCAAGGGCACCCGACACTCGCTTAAAGGAATCATCAACCGTTTGATCTATCGGATTTCCATTGTCATCCTTCAGCCGATACTTGCTATCCCAAACTTCGTATGAGGTTTGCTGTAACTTAAAAGGGTTCAATGGATTCATTAGCTTCAGTGTCATCATTAAAGAGTGAAGGAGTTGGTGTTTCTGACATAAGAATTAGACAGTCTGTGTCTTTATCATAGCGATACCACAGATTACGGATGCTGATTCTACCATAATCAATTGCAATTGATAAAGAATCATTTTGACTGATATTTTCAATAATGTTCATTTGTTTTCAGTAAAATGATTTTTAATTAGGTCAATAGCCTTATTATTCGTGACTTTATTAAACCCTAGAAATTGTCTTGGTGGGATTGTATTCCATGGAGCCGTTTCACTAAATTCACCTCTCTTTGCTCCAAATTGAAAGGTACTGGAATATCGTGATGACGGTTCATTACTCATCACCCCAACACTAATCTCATTGCCGCGAATATTAAACCAGATAGATTCAGCAAGATTTCCAGTCCATGTGCCAATAGCATATTCTCCACGAATCGCAGGTTTACGCTTTTTTAGCCCCACCTTTTTTAAGAACCGTGTAGCCGTGGTATTGTGTTTCCAATTTCTACCTTTTGGATCGGTATGGCTCTTGAACCGCATTTTTGCATTATCAACATACAACAGCCCTATCTTACGATAGAGCGGGAATGGATAATCCATCTTTTCACGAATCTTACGAAGCCCTTTAGCAACACCCGCATCAAGGACACTCACCGTAAAGTGCATCATAATACAATACTCTATTTCTCATTTTGATTTGTTACTGAACGATCTTTCATTGCTGGTGAAACTCCAATATCCCTATCCTTGTCAACAACTCCCCCTTTCTTCTGGTTGGAGACATCGCCTACCGGATTCGGTAATGGTGGATCGCTGACCTCATTATCTGTTTCATCAATATCTTCATCCTTGTAGTCGTAGTTTCTCAGATAGTATTCTTTGCTCAACTTGAATCCACTGGCGGCCAATACTGGAGAAAGCACGGCGTCTCGTTGCGCCCTCCCTAACTCAAGTCCTGAGTCATCAGCCATTATAAATTTAAGTTGATCTGAAATACCATTGATCATACAGAGCGTATTGACTAACTGTTGCCCTATCTGCTGCACCATCCGTATATCCGCACGGCGCTTATCATTCCTAACTTCATTATGAATTGCGGCTGCGGCATAGCTGCCGCTGGAGCCAATATCAGAAGTCAGCGTTTGTCCAAGAATGAGCTTCTGGATTCGGCGTAAAATCGCTTGTTCAAGACGGTCAAACTCTCCAGGAGTGCTTGCATTGATGGTAGTAACCTTGTCTGTTTCTGAAACGCTTTTCCAGGCAATCGTAGACCTGATTCCCTGCGCCTTCATTGCGGTGACAAACGCTTCATAATCCGTCATCTGCCCCAAGACAATCGGTTCACCAAAGGTTTCCAAAAATTGCAACCACATTCCCCACCCTTCCATTCTCCAAGTGACAGGAAACCACAGCTTTGACAAAAGCGCTTCGCCATAGGGATTGCGATAGGAAGGATTACACCGGGAGACCAGAAATTTTACAGAATCAACCGCAATGCCTTCTATTCCTCCAGAACCATCATCCGGGAAAAACCGCAGTGACCCATCGCGTTGTGGCGCAAACCATTCCATAGGTTTCAATGCTAACCGTTCAATACCTATTCCTTTTGGCACTTCCTTGCAAATAATTTCCTGAACACTGTAACCATAGAAGCGAGCGTCCATGACGCCACGTTTCATGTCTTCAATATGGTCTTCAATAACATTAGTGATCCATTTACCTACGCGGGTTTGATTAGGCTCTATCCGCCATGGCGTCGCTACCACGGCCTCAACGCGAGTATCCTTACACTGCGCCACCTCATCATCCAATTCCAGTTTACGCAGTTGATGACGACGAATCCCGGCCTGAGATAGAATTTCGTCAGGGTCATTGACAATAGCTAAAAAGCTGAGGATTTTTGTAATCGCAATTTCAGAAGTTAATAACTTACGAGCATTTGAATACATTGTTATTCCTTATTTATACCGATTCACTACTGCGCTTCTCATAGGGACAGGAATGTCACCATGTTCAATACAGACGTAAGTTGAGTTGACAAATTCTTCAGTCATAAATAAATGAGCAGTAACTTCACGCTTGCAATGAGGACAAACAACCAACTGTGGTAATTCGTCTGATACAGTGATTGACATCTTGATAAAGGC
>ERZ724505.306-NODE-306-length-33199-cov-9.448015_pt1 | contig 33199 bp, 30 predicted proteins | sample MGYA00376038_ERZ724505 | MGnify/ENA primary metagenome ERZ724505 (study PRJEB28724, sample SAMN07190884) | wastewater metagenome | isolation source: effluent of sewage treatment plant in Hong Hong | place: Hong Kong | collected 2016-03-17 ...
TAAAACAATGATATCAGTAAAAAAAGAAGAAATGTTGAAATTTCAATTAGAAATTGATACTTTGGTAGAAAAAAAGGGATGCTCTTATATGGAAGCTATTCTTTTGTTTTGCGAAGAAAATGATCTTGAACCGGAACGCGTTCCGGCTTTATTGTCTAATGCTTTACAATCCAGAGTTGAAGAAGAAGCCAGTGACTTGAATTTGATCAAAACAAATGGCAAACCGAAAATGCGTCTATAAAAACCTTGACAAACGATTAAAATTTTGGTATAATTAACCTTTATGTCAGACAAATTGACAGCCTTTGAAGCTTACCAACTCTACCTAGCGTTGAAATTGCATTTTTCGTCCGACAAGTATGATTTCTTCCAATATAATGGAAAGGTCAAAGCAAGTCAAGAGGCATTTGAAAAAAATAACAGACAGAAGGCAATTTTTCATAAATTGTCTTCAATGTTTCCAGCCAACAGATTGAGACTGCTTTTCGCTACCAATCTGTTCAATAATCCAAAGGCTTGGGGATTGGAATTTTTCACGGACCCATTTAAAGAGCGTCTAAATAGAAAGGAACAGTTTGATTCCGCGCCTGATTATTATTTCAGGCAAGAATTGGACAAAGTTTTTGATCACCTAAATAATCCACTTTCGGCAATCAAGGTCATTGATGATGAATTGCCGGGATTGTACATGATGTATCTCAATAATGAAATCCTGCCGGAAACCTTTATCATATTGGATTCCTTATTGAGTTTGAGTAGTGCATGGAAATTGGAGCGTTTCACCCCATTTTGGGAAAGACATTCCAAAAATTTGAAAAAGTATGAACCTTTCGTGAAGTATGACCGTCAAGTTCTTTCCAAAATCTTGGCGGAAAAACTAAAAACAATAATAAAACCAAAATCAGAAACCGAAACAAAAACAGGATAACAAGACATGACACTATCATTTCAAAAAGCATCAGATTTCAATCGCATTACCAAAGAACTTGAAAAGTTAAATTCTGGTAACAATAATCGTACAAATCCAGAAGAAGAAAAGACCTATTGGCAACCAGCAGTTGGTAAAGACGGAAACGGCTATGCTGTTGTTCGTTTTCTGCCAGCGCCGGAAGTTGATGGCGAGGATGGCACTTCTTTCGTTTATCTTCGCTCATTTGGATTTGAAGGACCAACTGGCCGCTGGTACATTGAAAATTCTCGCCTGACTCTTGGGGAACCCGATCCAGTGGAAGAATCCAATTCCCGCCATTGGAAAATGGGAGAAGCAGGACAGAAGATTGCTCGTGCGCGAGGCGCTAGAAAGCAATATATTTCTAACGTATTGGTTATTGAAGATAAAGCCAATCCCGAAGCGGTTGGTCATGTTTTCCGATTCCGTTATGGTAAGAAAATCATGAATAAGCTTGATGCTGCAATGAAGCCGCAATTTGAAGATGAAACACCATTAAATCCATTTGATTTGATCAATGGTGCTAATTTCAAACTCAAAATCAAGACTGTTGAAGGATATCGCAACTACGATGCATCTGAATTTGCCGCACCGGGCAGACCGGTTAATACAAAAGGAAAGGCAATGAATGATGATGAATTGCAGACTGTTTACGAACAGGCATATTCATTGAAGGAACTCATTGATCCAAGTCGTTTTAAGTCATATGATGAATTGAAACGTTCGTTTGAATCGGTTGTTGGTGTGGAAGATTTTGACAATACGGTTGTACCAGCAAAAGTTGTCAAAAATACGGCTGCTTCCAACAAGCCTACTGCGAAGCCTGATATTGACGATGAAATTCCTGATTTTCATAAGGATTCGGCGGTGGAAACAGCCAATGATGATGATCTGGAATATTTCCGCAAACTGGCAGCGGATGACGACGAAACACCATTCTGATAACAGGATGGATATTGGGGGGAGAAATCCCCCCTTTTTTATTCTACGGCTGGTTGAATAGGACTGTAAATGGTTGGATTGAACACCCAATCAGGAAGTCTTTGTTTCGCATTATTTTCTTTGAATGATGATGGTTTATCAGGATGTGTTCCGCCAAATCTTTCTGGATTAGGTCCACCAGAATTGGTATTTTTTCCTGTAGATGGAACGTTAGCCGTTTCATTTTTCATCGTGTCAAGTTTTTTATCTATATCACCGACTGCCTGTTTGATTCGCGAATCAATGTATGCGGCATCAATTGTTGGTCCATTATTGGGCATTAATGCTGGTGCTTGTGATTGTGCTTGATTTGTTTGATTGGCAGCATAACTTGTCACCAGCGATTTCAATGTCATTTGTTCTTTTGGTGTAAAATCACCAAAAGGAACCTTTTTGTTTTTAAGTTCAACACCTTCTTCAAACGCACTCAATGCCCATCCCGGCATTCCCGCTCTCGTTTCACCATTTCCCCATGGTCTTTGACTTCCATGTGGTCCGGAACCAACATGCATTTTATTACCTGACATGTACTGATATCCAAGACCTACAGAATGTCCAAGTTGTGCAAAATCCTTTGTAATCTGTGCTAATTTCTGTCTATGGGCTGGATTATTGGAATCCAAAATGATTTTCTTTCCATTTTCATCAAGCATGGAAATTTCAACATCACCGGCAAATCCTTGATCATGATTATGTGTTCCACTTGTTGCACCCGGAGCACCCGGCATTCTCTGACCGCCCGAAACAACGCGGATGTCAACACCATTTTTGGCAGCGACATTATTCATGTCCTTCACAAGATTTGGTTGTAGTGCGCCCTTTCTCGTTCCTGCAACTCTAGCTTGATCTTGTGTTACACGTCCACCACCTGTTGATTGTGGTGCGCCATTTACACCAAAAGCGATCTGATTGAATGTATTTTTCTTTTGATCCATTATTTTTTGTCTGGTTTCAGATCGCAATTTAGATTGTTCGTCAGGTGACAGTTTTGCAAATTGATCTGGCGACATTGTTCCTTTTGCCAATTCCTTATTGGCCCAATCCATTGCTTTTGTTTGTCCGCCATTTCCTCTTAATCCATGCCAATCGCTAGATAAGGTATTGAAAATCATAGGTAAATTTTTCGGATTTTGTGCGTCCTGATCCAATGACCTTCCAGTTTGTCTTTTATAAACATCACTTGCCATTTGCCATGCAACAGCATCTTGTGAATCTTCGGAAAAATCTGTGATACCAATCTGTTTCCCATATTTTTCATAATTGGAAGCCAATATTTGATATCGCCCGGCAGCAGTTACACCCTTTTTACCGGCAAACGGATGCTTTGAAAAATCCTTGGTACTTCCTCCACCTGCCTTGTAATTAATAGCACCATAATCATTACCACCTTCACCAGACGCCACACCAGACAAAACAGCTTTTCTATATGATTTGTTTGTTGTCAAGTTTTTATCTATTTCTTCTTGTGGTATAGAAGATTGATAGGTGGTAGCGGACATATGACGATCACCGCCATAAGTCGTTGATTTTTTTATATACAAATCTTGTAATTGTTGATCGGTGAATTTTGACAGCGTGGAACTGGAAACAATGGTTTTACCAGCACTCAAATCATTCCATAATTGTTCGTCCATTTGACCAATATCAGGAGTAATTATTCCATCACCCGAATATAATCTTCTGCCTTTTTCACTGCCGATCCCGCCATATATTCCGGCACCATAAGGAGAAGTTTCGGTTGCCGTTCGTCCTGAAAATCCACCACCATACATTCCCGGCATCTGATTGAGTTGGTCAGTCAGATATTTTCCTGTTCCGTTTTCTATTCCACCAACATTTTGATCATAATATGATTTTTCCAACTCATTTATGGCTTGTTGACCATTGGGAATCATGACAGTTTTTGTTTCTGGTTGGGCTTGTGTTTTTTGAGCCAATCGCCCTGTCTTTGGGGTTACTACTGTTGGTTGAATTTCAGGAGTTGAATTTGAATCCGATGTTCTGTTTTTTGGATTTCCTCGTCCCCGTGCGGGAGTTGTATCAGGCTCAAATTTTTGCAACATATCCGCCCGAATACCGCGACCGGGCAACTTGCTGATATTTCTGCTTTGTTTTTTAGAGAATTCATCAATGGTTCTTTCCATGTCACCACCTTCAATGATGGTCATCCATAGATTTTCGGCGAGATATTCCAGTCCTTCACCACTTAAATAACCTATCACTCCACCTAATACCATACCAATCGCCACACCCGGAGCGGCACCCAATCCAGCGAAAAGCGATCCGACTGCACCGCCCGCAACGGCACCAACTTTGATACCAATAATTGTTCCTAGAACATTTGCGATAGCACCAACTATTTCGGTTCTTACAACTTCGGCTGGTTTATCTTCCAGATATGCCATGACCGGTTCGGTAGCATTAAGAATAATCAATGCCACGACCCCGGCATATTTGGAGTATTTTGCTGATTTTTCAAGACCTTTGATGAATTTAACGGTCATCGGATTACGATAGATATTTTTTCCGACCGTTACCATGTTATTATTCATGCTCGCAGCTAAAGAACCAAATCCTCTCTGTGCAGCGCGACCAACAGTGATTGCACCGATATCCAATTTACGATCTTGCTTATAAAGGAGATATCCACCTGTAGCTGCACCAAATGCCAATGGAGCATAGGAAAGGGCATCATTAAAAAAATTTGAGCCGCCGCCACCCCCAAAGGCGGCATTTTTCATTGCCTTTTCGAGTTTTTCAAAGCTTTTCACCAAACTTTGGGTATCTTTACGAATAACCTTCACATCGGTCTTAATATCATCAAGAACAAGGGTAGTATCAGTAATGAATTTACCAACAGTGCTATTTGGATTATCAAATTCTGCATCGATGCCATCATCAACACTTCTTTCAATTTCTCGTCTAATGAATCCCAAGAAACGACCACCGGAAGATTTACGCAGAACATCATCGGAAAAAAGATTGGTAAATTTTGTTTCTGAATCTGGTTTTTTTTCTTCCATTATTTCAATTTCCTATAGAGTGAATTCATGTCCTTCTGATATTTGACAGCATCTTGTTCATTCATCGCATCTTCTTTCATCTTCATATTAATATAGTCAATATAAACAATGCGTTCCCAAGGAAACATGTTTTCAATATCTTCCATATTCATATTATGATGTTTGATCAACTCATAATTTGTTTTTATATAGTTTATCAAAGTTTCATGCTGTAAGACAATCAAAAAAAATCAACTGAATTTTCATACTTTAATTTATGATTATAGCCACATTTGGAACAAACAACTTCCTTTTCCAAGACAAGTTTAGGTAATTCTTCAATATAATCAATCATTTTCTTGAATTGTTTTGGTTCTATATTCTCAATCCATTCAATAAATTCTTCTTTGGTGAAATCCTTTGGACTCCACATCTGTTCATTGTTGAAAATGCTTTCAATACTGTAATAAAGAATGTCAATGTTTAGTTCCACAGAAGTTTCTTTTGAATGATCTGATAAAAGCAATTCAAATGATGTTGGCTTCAATTTGACTCCTATATCATTTGAAATCATTATCTTATTGTTCCGATTTGGATAATCATCAATGACTTTCAAATCTTTGATTGAGATAGAAGTATCAATAACATTTCCACAATTGTTATTGTTACATGTAATTTGTACATCAACCTTATCATTGACTGACCGCGCCCGAAGATTCATCAATAGATAATCGGAATCCAGCGAAGAATAGTTGATGATATCAAATCCTTCTTCCATAACACATGCATTGATGATATTTCTTACCGCCTGTGTAACTTCGGTATTATCATCTTTAGATTGCGCCGCCATCATCAATATTTTGTCTTCCTTGACCAAATACGGACGACAATTCAGTTTTTTCTTTGAAATCGGCAAAACAACGCTAAATGTCGGTAATGCAATCTTGGGTAGAGTGGTCAGCATAAAGTATTTCCTTTCTTATTCATGTGAAGATTCGGTTGAATGGTTTTCGTCACTGGAATGATGTTCAACTTCAACCAGTTTATAATCTGTAAACGCCATCTGTATTTTGACTTTGATAAAATCATCATCTTCCCACGACAAAGGTGTTTCAGAAACAGTAACCGGATATGCACGTAAAAATTGCATTTTCAGTGCGATTGTTCCAGTTTCAGCCAGCTTTTCTATTTCAACCGTGGATTGATATTCATCCGGAAAATTAAAATCATAAGTACCGCTACCATGAACATATCCAATCCATTTCAAAAAGTATTTCAGTTCTTCCATTTCTTCATCGTCAGTATAAAAACTGATTTCCAAATCAGTGACCTTGCTTTGATATGGAATTTCTGAATATGGTCCATAATAACGAAATGTTTCTGTTTCCAGTGAACGACCGGACAGGGATGCATCAAATGCCCTAAACATTAAACCAGCATTGATGTCTCGTCCTTCTGATAATCCCGGTGGATGAATGACATTCACTATGAAACGGCTTGATTTGGCTGGTTCAACCTTGAATTGTGAACGAAAATCAGCAATATCCATCATTTCATCATTCTCCGACTTTCTTTCCATACAAATTCTTTATCAGCTTTCGCAAAGTGTTCAACTGGCAGATAAAGAGCATTTTTCCATTCCGGCGGTTCAATCCAAATGAATTGTGAGCGAACATGATTGGACAGATAACGTTTCAGGCATGGCCGATAAATCTTGCCCATTCCTTTCAATAGCCCATAATTGATATGCAATTTGGTATTGGCATCAAATCTGTTTGACTTGATTGTTTCGGTTAATTTAGAAAACAAAATCAAACGCTTTTCAATATCCAAATAGTGTAGATTGATACCCAAAAATCCATCATGATATGGTTCAATGGGAAATACCAATGGAAAACGGTCATAATATGGAAGGTCATCTTTCCATTTCGGATCATAGACATAGAAATACATTTGACCAACAGCACTTGTCTGTTTTCTTCTTTGTTCGTCAGCAATCAATTTGGCTCTTGTTGAAGGTAGATTACTGATTTCCGGCATTTGCGCTCTTTGTGCTTCTCGCACCTTCGCGCGGAACCAATTCATTGCATCATAGGCGGCATTTCTGACAACACTTTTCTGTCCGAAAAGTTTTCGTAAATCCCATTCTCCTTTTGTATCACCAGTCCATGATTTGGAATCAAATTCTAATGGCATTCTTACACCTTTATCTTTAGTTCATCTTCTGTTACTATTTTAAATTCCCATCCAAGATGGTCACAATATTGTCTGGCGGCTGCAAATTTGGCTTCGTTTAGTTCATATGCCACTTGTTTTTTTGGTTTTACCTCAACCATAAATGTCTTAATTTCATTTTTTCTTGTTCTTCCCTTGAATATAACATCCGGAAAATAACGATGAATGCGACCATCCAATGGTGAAACATATGGTACAGCCAATTCCTCACTTGACCATTGCAGGACAGCGGAATTAGTATCAAGATACTGAAATAATTTTAATTCCCAAAGCGACCGGAACCAAATATTACTCACGTTTCCGAGATATTTTTCTGGATTGGTCGGTTGAAAAAGTCCTTTGTAAGATACCCTAGCCATGTTCTACTAAATACTATATAAACATATTTAGCGTCAAAGAGAGAAATTATGCCAGCAGGGGATTCAAACTCACTTTCATTAAGTCCATTTTCTAGTCGTTATATATCACCATCTTTTATGCCAGTAGAAGAAAAGCTATACAGAAAAGTCTTTGATGATTCTAAAGCATCCGATCCAGAAGAAATAATAGCAAATAAACAAGAAGAAAGTTTAACTCAATATTATTCATTTCCTTCCAGCACAGATACATTTAATGATGTTGGTCAGTCGCAACACACCATTCAAATTATAGCTTATAAATCTATTAGTCTGACCGATAGTGTTGGTGGATTATTGGAAAGTACATATAATGCAGTAGGCGAAAAAATTAATATTATTAACACAAACGATAGAAATTTTGACGATGAAAAATTTAATAGATTATATAAAATCCATCCAGAAGCACTATTTACATTTTATATGCCAAGTCCAATAATTTTCAGACAAGAAAATAAATATGAAAATATTGATATGAATAAACTTTCTTCTGTTTTGGATAGTGCGGCGGATGGCCTAATGGAAAACATGAAAGAGGGTGGTGGTAAAGTGGGCCGCAGGTTACAGGGATACGGCGCTGGTTTGCTTTCTGGCGCTGTTGATGCGGCAAAATACTTTGGATATCCAATAAGACCTATTGTGGAATTATTGTTTGAAACTACAGATCAAAGAACATTTCAATTTGAATTTCATTTCACACCTAGTTCCGAATCGGAAGCTAGAACACTAGAAGCAATCATTAAAAAACTGCGAGCAGTCGCGACACCGACTAGACAATTGCTTGGTGGGCTTTTATGGAAAGCGCCAGATTCATTTGATATAAAATTTCTTCATAATGGAGTTGAAAACACAAAAATTCCGAAGATTAATGAATGTGTTTGTACATCAATAGAAGTGGATTACACAAGTATGAGTGGAGATTTATGGTCAACATTCCGAACCGGCCATCCCGTAACAACAAGAGTGCTTCTAAGCTTTACAGAAAAAGAACTTCTGGATCGTCAAAATGTTGAAAGAGGATTCTAATGTCACAATATTTTGCCAAATTTCCAAAGATATCATATAATCAAAATTTTGGTGCATCAAAACCCAATTATGTTTTGACTACAGATATATTTTTTCGTACAGCATTTCGTGAAGCAATCAAAAACGAAAATGTGAATTATTATTTTTATACTATCAAGGATAATGAAACGCCAGAAACTCTTGCCCGTTTATATTATGGTCATCCCGAAGCATATTGGATCATATTTTATGCCAATGATATTACCGATCCATATTATGGATGGCCTTTGTCATATGACAATTTCAATGATTATATCACTGAAAAATATGGTTCATTGGAATATGCACAAATTACCGTTCATCATTATGAAATGGTTATTACAACCACGGATTCATCAACCGGTGAGACGTTTGTAAACAAATTCATCGTGGATTATGATGATGCCAGAACTAGCGTAGGTGATACAACTCTCCCACACGAAGATTATTCTGGATTGGCCGTTGATCAATATCCGAGTATTCAAGGCAGTTTCAAGGATGGCTATAGTTCATCAATGACAATTTCGCGAAATTCAGTAACCATTTATGATTATGAAAGTGAATTAAACGAGGCAAAAAGAAATATCAAACTGATCAATAAGGATTATTATCCATCCATTGTTGCAGAAATGGATAAATATGCCTATGAACAAGGTCTTGTTCCATATTATCGCGAAATAAGAGGATATTGATTAATATGGAAGTAAATCCACGATCTTTAACATCTTATGTAATTGATATTGATGCTAATCCAAAACTATTTGAAGATTTCGCTGTGACTGAAATTTCATTGTCTGAAAGTCTGCTTTCACCATCATTACATGTCAAAGTTAAAGTTAGCAGCTATCGCCACAATGGCTATGTAAAAAATTGGGATTTGCTTTCCGGTGCAAAACTGAAAATTTCAGCAACAAGACCGATCCTTGCTGAATATAATTACAATCCAAAATTGGATATAGAAACAACAATTTATAGAATTGAAGATCGTGTTCCGCGATCTTATCAGAATGAAGATTTTGTTATCTGTGCAATTGATGAAACGGCATTGACTAATGCATCCAAGAGAATTTCCAAATCATGGAAATGCACACCGCCACATTCCATTGCAGCCGATGCGCTTTTAAATTGTGTTGGTGTTCCAAATCTTGTTGTTGAACAAAGTATTCCGAATAGAACATATTTTGCAGAAGATATACATCCCTATCAAGTAGTTGCACAACAGGCGGATGTTGCATTGGCAGGAACGAATGATCCATCATTTCTTCATTACATGACATTTGAAAATATAGTGGGAACACACAGATTTGAATCTCTTTATGGCATGTCTAGAAAAGAAATTGTATGGAATTATTATTACAATGAAAAAGGTGATGTAGAATATACATGGGAAAACCCATTCGCGCTTCTATCTTATTCTAATCCTTGTGATTTTGATCTGCTTTCCGATCTTTTGAATGGTGTTGATCCAAAAACTGGATTGAATAATAAATCCCTGATTGCGGTCAATCCGATGAATGGAATGTTGGATTTGGTCAATGGAAATCTTGGTGGTTGTGGTATCGGTTCAATCACGAATGATATTTCTTTCACCAATAAATATTCGGCAGGGGATGAAGGAAATTGTGAGATTGATGTAGAACATCACAAATTATATCGTGTTGCCAGATTACAACTGCTTGAACCGGATAAGGTTGCATTTAAGGCAACAGTTGCATTTAATCCGAATTTGCATGTCGGCCAAATGATTTATCTTGAAGTCCCAAATAAAGTGCAGAATCCAGATGGAACCATAACCACACAACCAGATTTTGGTTCCGGATATTATTTGATTTCAAATTTGACACACTCAATTCGTCCCGGTGGGTATTCGTTGACCATGCTTGATTGCATTTCAAAATCTGTCGGGAATGGAGGATCAACACAATAATGTTTCAATTCAAACAATTATTCAGCTTTCTAACCCCACAAAAAAAAGGAACAGACAAACAACCTGATCCTATGAAGGTTGGTCGTGCTGCATACAGAAAAATTACAAGCCATGGAACGGATGTAAATTCTGATCATTTGCCTTTTTCACAAGCATTAGGACAATTTGGCTGGTTTCCTCGCCCGGCTCCGCCCGGATCAATTGTTGTTGGTATTCCAGCCGGAAATGCAGACGGTTATGTTTTTCCACTTGGAATGTTATCAGGAATTTTTGATGGTTCTCAATATGATAAAGCTCTTGATTCATTGAAAGATGCAGGCAATCTTGAATTGAACATCAACATTCCACCAAACATTACTTCAAAACTTGAAGAAAATGCCAGTGGTTTGTCTAAATGGACCAAAGAAATTCAGGAAAAGGGACAGAATTTCAAACAAAATCTATTGCATGGGCTTCCAAATGATAACACCGCATATGCATTGATGGGAAACCAGTTGGCACCAATGCGAGGAATAACTACCGGTGTTGACCAAGCCATTACATCTTTGAGCGCGGCCAACATTGCATTGGCTGGTTTACAATTTCTTGATATTGGTAATATATTAAATCAATTGGACATTTCTTCATTAACAACATCAATGCAGGCAACAATCAACAATGCAACCCTTTTGTTACAACAAGATATCAATTCTACACAACCAGAATGGGGAGCAATGTCGGGAATTCCAGTCAATTTGAATGGATTGGTCGCACAACTTCAATCTACTCTGGATAAAGCAACCAATGAAGTAGAAGTTCTTGATTTGATTAATGTTATTCAATCCAATGGTTTTGGAGAAAGCAATTCTAATACAACAATTACAATTTCAACTCCTTTTGGCGAATTGAGACAGAATGTAAGTTCTTCTGGAATCGTTTATCATTTGGATAATGATTTTCAGAACATTATCAATACTTTACAATCTATTGTCGGTCAAATTGAACAGGGTGCCAATGGTAAAAAATTGTTTTCCGAAGAAGGAACACAAATGCATGAAATTACCGGGCGAATGACAGACCTAGACAAACAATTAGATATCCATAATTTCCTGAAAGATTTATCCAATCAATTCAATGATAAAAAGAAGCGAGGACGCGTAAAAGGAACAAAGGGTGGAAATACACAAGCTTGCCATAAACAAGTTGTTGAAAAAAAGGAAGCAACAATGATCAATAATGATGTATTATCTTTCATACCCGTAGATAGGAGCGGTCAATAATGTCATGGAATGAACCAAAACCATTTGAAAAAACAGCAGAACATCCAAATCTGCATAAGTTCAAGTCTGCGGCAGGACATGTTGTTATTATTGATGATACAAAAGGCGAAGAAAAGATAGCTTTACAGCATCGTAGTGGTTCCATGATTGAATTTCGTCCGGACGGTGCTGTTCATATTCGCACAAACGATAGTAAATATGAAGTTGTTTTGGGCGATAATAATGTCAAGATTACAGGCGGGCAGAATATTACTGTTGATGGCGGTGGCACATTACAAGTGATGGGCAATTATGATATGACAATTCAAGGAGACATGCACACTTCTGTTCAAGGATCGCATAAAATGGTTGTGGCTGGTGACATGGAAACTGTTTGCGCCGGTGATCAAACCGTAGCAGTAAAAGGTGACCAAAAAGTAGCAGTTAATGGAAATCAGGACAGCTTTGTTGATGGCACAACCACTATTCAGGCAGATGGCGGCGTAGGTGTTTTTGCAACCGGTGGTGGTGTTTATGTCGCCGGTGATAAGGTTGGTATTACAGGTGATAATGGGGCGGCAATTGGTTCCGAAGGCGGGGAGGTCGCCCTTATAGCCAAAGGTGGTGATACCATAATTAAGGGTACGAATGTTAGGATAAATAGCTAATGCCAGCCGCACACAGACATGATGATTTAAGAGTATGTGGAGCAACAACAATTGTTTCTGGCCAAGGAACAGTGTTTGTCAATGGAAAATTATGGGCGGTTGAAGGCGACGAAAATACTCATATGGAAGGTGGTTTGATCGCAACAGGAACAACAGTGTTTGTCAATGGAAAAAAAGTGATTGTTCACACGCCGGATAGAGCCGAAGCGGATGGGGTTGGTCATGTTGATTTGGAAGATGCGACGGCAGAAGGTTCAGGGGATGTATTTGCATATTGATATGCGAGGAAATTAAATGTCATACGAAATTGCGCGGCAAAATAAAAATTTTAAAGATATTGATTTAAATTTTAAACCACATCCGGCGACCGGAGATATAGTCAAAAAAGTTGGTGCCGATGCCGTTCGTTCTGCAATTCGTAATTTGTTATTTTTGAAATTGGGCGAATTAGGATTCGCTCCACATAAAGGCGCTGGAATGTATCAGTATCTTTTTGAACCGTTGACTCCCGCAACAGTTGAATTGATTAGCCAAGAAATCAAGAATACAATCACTGTATTTGAACCAAGAGCCATTTTGTTGAATCTTGTTATAAGTGAACAATACAACAACAAAAATGGTCTAAATATAGATATTGAATTCAAAATCAAAAACTTTACCGCTCCGTTTTCATTGCGGTTATTTCTAAAGAGAGTAAGATGACGGCCAATAGTAATTTCCGTATTGCAGAACTTGATCCTTCACAGATCAAAACCAACTTGAAAGAATTCTTGCGATCACAAGATGAATTTACAGATTTTGATTTTGAAGGTTCCGGAATGAATATTATTCTGGATTTGTTGTCTTTCAATACTCATTATCTGGCATTTTACATCAATATGATGGCCTCCGAATCGTTTTTTGATTCAGCACAGTTACGCGAAACTATTGTTTCTCATGCCAAGCATGTTGGTTATATTCCGAATTCCATGAAAGGCGCTCGCACTTTTGCCAACATCAAGGTTACTCCTAGTTCTAGCGAAGATACCAGTGCGTCAGAATTGACGTTGCCGCGATGGACAAAATTCATTTCACAGGCATTGGATGGCCGAAATTATCTTTTTATCAATCCAACATCCAATACAGTTATCAAGGTTGATGGTTCGTTTAATTTTTCCAATGTTCAATTGAAACAGGGAACAATGATTACCCGCACATTCCTTGTTAATTCCGATAACGAAAAACGGGAGTATTTTATCCCGAGTGCCAATGTGGATATTGATGAAGTTTATGTTTCAGTGCAAGCATCTACTACCAATACCGATATTGAAGTCTATAATATCTTTGATGATTTGACAGAACTTAAAGCAAATACGCCTGTCTTTTTCCTTGAAGAAAACAATATGGCCAATAATTTCTATAAGGTTTATTTTGGTGATGATTATCTAGGAAAAAGACCATCGGATGGCAATGTCATAACCATTACATATCTGGATACTGCCGGACCATTCGCAAATGGTGCCAATTCATTCTTGGTTGTTGATTCCATTAATGGTTATGATGATAACGTTATCGTAACATCGTTCTCGCCAGCCTATGGTGGTTCGAATCGCGAAACAATTGAACAGATTCGTCATCGCGCACCTAAGTATTATACAAGTCAAAATCGTGCTGTAACATCAAATGATTATGAAATTATTCTCATAAAAGAATATCCTAATATTCAATCTGTATCAGTTTGGGGTGGAGAAGAAGAAGACCCTCCTGTTTATGGTAAAGTGTTTATAGCATTGAAACCAAAAAATAATTATTATATCACAAATCTGGAAAAAGAAAATATCATTGACACAATTATTTCAACCAAATCTGTCATGACAGTTATTCCAGAAATTGTTGATCCAAATTATACATGGCTATTGTTCGCTATTAAAATCTATTATGATCACATAAAAACGAATATTGATGAAAGCGCCATGAAAACTTTGGCACGAAATTCTATTATCAATTATATCAATGATAATCTTCAAAAATTTGACAGCAAGTTCCGAATTTCCAAATTTGAAAATAATATTGAATCCGCCCACAATGCATTCCAAGGTGTGACTTGTGACGTTACGATGCAGAAACGTGTGGAACCAGTATATGGAGCATCAAAAACTTATGAAATAGATTTTGATTATGCATTGAAGAAAGATACATTTTCAACTTTCCCGGCAATCAAGGTGTATGACAGTAAAAGAACGATAAGAGATTGTTATATTGAAGAAGTTCCATATTCATATACAGGAATTGATACAATCAATGTTCTTGCTTCCGGTACTGGATATGAAGATGCAATTGTAACGATTACCGGCGATGGAGTTGGCGCAACAGCGTCGGCCATAATCAAAAATAAGAAAATTGATTCCATTGTAATTGGTGAAAGAGGAACAAATTACACCAAAGCCGAAGTCACAATTACATCTAATACTGGTTATGGCGCAACAGCACAAGTCAACCTTCAATATAATACCGGCAATCTTAGATTGTATTATTTTAAATCAAATGGCGAAAAAGTCTTTATAAATAGTAATATAGGAACAATTGATTATTTCAATGGTTCTGTAATTATTGAAAATCTAAACATTCAAAGCATAGCATCCAATGATATCTATAATGAAGATGTTTGGACGATCAATATACAACCAAAAGAATCGGATATTAATACAATCAAGCGAAATATTCTTGATGTTGATATCAATGATAATCGTTCCATTCAGATCACAATGGTTTCTGAATAATGACATCCAACAACAAAATTTCAACGTTATTTCCAAATCAGGTTCCTTTCTTCATTCGCGAAGATTATCCGGATGCTGTTGTTTTTTTCCAAAAATATTATGAGTTTTTGGAACAATCTAACGTTGATTTCCGCTCCGGTTATCCTATTGAGCGATTGATTACCCATCTGCAAACCATAGATATTGATAATACCGATCATGACGAAGCAGCAGAATATCTATACAAAAAATTCATTCAGGATATTCCACTTTCCATTGAAGCAGATAAGTCAATATTATTAAAGCATATCAAGGACTTTTATCGCGCCAAAGGAACAGAAAAGGCAACAAAATTCCTGATTTATGCCTTGACTGGACATGCTAATACCAGCCTGTATTATCCGAAACAGGACATTTTGAAAACATCTGACGGTAAATGGTTTATTCAAAAAACGTTAAGAATTGCAAACACTTGGATAAACGGTTCTTCCGATTCGTCTCTTGAAGGACTCCAATTATTTCTCGGACAACAAATTATCGGAGAAACATCAAACGCTTCTGCTATCGTGGAAACCACAAATCGTTTCTATGAACAAGGATCACTTATTGACGAGTTGGTTCTTTCTAACATTCAAGGAGATTTTCAAAATGGTGAAAAAATTCTATCGAATGATGGTTACGAAACTCACTTATATGGTGGCGTCCTCAATACTATCACTATTAGAAATGGTGGCGTTGGTTATAATGTTGGCGACCCTGTTATCGTAGTCAGTAATACAGGAACAGGCGCTTGCGTGGTTGTATCGGGAGTTTCAACCGGTAATATTTCCTCCATGTTGGTTGATTATGGCGGTGCGGGATTTCAGAGAAATGATCAGATTCATATATCGGGCGGCGGTGGATCGGGTGCCAATGCTATTGTTTATATAGTTGATAATTCCGGCTCTGTGCATCCAAACAGTTATAATATTGTTGCCGCTACAATTGGATTGGAAGGCAATACAATCATTGGTAACACATTGTTTTCCAATCTTGTCCCTGCTGTTTCCGATCCAGCAAACAGTTCTATTGCAAATTCAATGCTTTATTTCCAATATAGTAATGTTGGTCCAATTCGACTCGTTTATATTGTCAATTCCGGAACAAATTATACATCCGCTCCTACAGGAGCGGATGTTGTTTCCAACACGATTGTTCGCAATTCAGGTATTCTTGGAAGAATGTCATTGAATAATGGTGGTGTTGGTTATCATGCTGGCGATGAAATAGAATTTATCAATGTTATTGGCGGATATGGAACCGGTGCGCTCGGTAATGTAACTTCTGTTGATGGTTCCGGTGTGATTACTGGAATTGCATTCAAACAAATGGCAGGTCATTATATCGGTGGTTCTGGATACAATCAGGGTTTCCTTCCTCGCGCGAATGTTGTTAGTACAACTGGTAGTGGTGCGAATGTTACAGTTACTGCTATTCTTGGAGACGGTGAAATTTTTGGTCAGACTGGTATTACCCCAATTGGATCAATTGAAGAAATTACAATTATTAACAAGGGTGTAAATTATGATGATACAACCACACTGGATTTGACTAATTCGGGTGATGGAAACGCTAATGCTACTCTTACAATTATTGAAGGTCTTTATTCATTCCCCGGTCGTTTCTTGAATGATGATGGTTTCCTTAGTGCATATAATTTCCTTCAAGATCAGCATTATTATCAGCCATATTCCTACGTTATTCGTACCGATGTTCCTATGTCGGAATATACCACAACAATGAAGAAGCTTGGCCATCCTTCCGGTTTGAAGATGTTTGGTGAGTATATCAATAAAGATCAAACAGATTCAATATCTTATGATATTGAAAATTCTGAATCTGTTAGATTTATTGGTGATACATTAGTTTCCGATTTCTATAAGATTTCTAATGTAGTTAATGTTGTTTCATCTGGACATTCTCTTTATAATGGAAATACTGTTTATATTGAAATTATTGATTGGAATGGAACAGCCAATCAACCATTTTCTAATGGAATGTATAATATCACCACAACAAATCCGAATTTCTTTCATTTTTCAACACCATTAACAGAAAACGCCAATGGTAATGTAATTATTTCAGTACAAAATTACAGACCATATAATACCGTTTCATATATCAAGACAGCTAATACTATTGTTATCAATAAAACCAATCATGGAATGTCCAATGGGCAAAATATTCATTATCGCACTGTAGATTTTACACAGACAAAGAAAAATATATTGACACAAACCGAATTTCAATATGGTAAATCGGGTAATACATATTTTTCATCACCTTCTTATTTTCTGGAACAATCCAATGTTATGAGTAATGTTTTTGCCGGTGGAACCACGGGTCTTATGCATCTGGCAAATAATACAACAGTCAATACAACATTTGGAATAACATTTTCTGAAAATGTCGCATTAAACAGTTGGGTTACTTTTTCTTGTTATGTTCAAATGATGGATGGTGCGCCACCTACTGTTGGATTTGGCGGTAATAAAACAATGTATCTATTTTATCCGGGTGTTGGCGCGGTAACGACTAATACAGTTACTCTAATATCCAATTCAATCTATAGAATTACTGGTACAAAATATATGACAGCTAATGCTGTTCCCGCTTGCATAAATATCTACAAATATAGAAGCGATGTTGGTATAAATGATAATCGTGCTTTTATTATAACCGGGTGCCAGCTTGAATATGGAAATATTGCAACTGATTATGAAACAGTAGCAAATTCTTGGATTGCAGCAAACACTTATATTACTCCAAATGGCGTATATTCAATAACAACATTAGATACCAATTCGTTTAGTATAAATACTCCAAAACAAAACAATGCTGTTGGTAATGCCAAGATAAGGATCGTATAATTATGTCTTCAATCATTTTTCAGGATTTGCGAATTTTCAGTGCTTCACAATTCAAGGAAAGCGTGAATGAACCTTCACCAAACACAAAAATTTTCTTGGCTGTTGGAAAATGCTTGCCATGGGCCAATGACGCTTCACCGGATGTTCCTACCACAACCCAAAACACAAAAATTGCCTTTTGGGATTCCATGATCGGCGGAAAGGAATTGGCGGGTGGCGAAATCCAGCATGTCATTCCAAAATTTACATGGACAGCCAACACAAAATATACGTCTTATAACCATTTGAATCCAAGTCTTCTTGATGGCAATACACAATTTTACGTTGTAAATTCCAATTGGGACGTTTTCAAGTGTCTTTCCAATAATTACAGTGCAAATTCAACTGTACAACCAACATCAATTATTACCGATTCAACATTCCAGACATCAGATGGATACATCTGGAAATATATGTACACGATTGGCGAAGATGATGAATTTCGTTTTGTGACAGATAATTACATTCCGGTTAAAACTCTATCCGAGGATGATGGTTCGCTTCAATGGCAAGTTCAAAGCAATGCGGTTGATGGTGGAATTCATGATATTATTGTAACTTCGCCCGGTGATTCATTTACAAATGCCAATACAGTAACAATCACCATTTCTGGTGATGGAACTGGCGCAGTTGCCACAGCAAATATTAATGTTTCTTCCAATGTTTTACGAAGCATAGTAGTAACAAATCCCGGTGTTGGATACACTTTTGCATCCATTTCAATTTCTGGTGGTGCCAACGCCGCAGCAGAAGCAATTATTTCTCCGAATAATGGACATGGTTCCAATCCTCTTTATGAATTGGGTGGCCGTAATCTCGTCATATATTCAAAGTTACAATTTGATGAAGATGGAAAAATTCCAACAACCAATGATTACAGACAGGTTGCCCTTTTGAAAGACCCATATAATAAAGGAACATCAAATATAATTTCCAATACTGTATTTTCACAAGCAACGAAAATTTGGACAGTTGGTTCGGGTGATTACTATGAAGATGAATATGTTTATCAAGGTTCTTCTCTTGCAAATTATACATTTAAAGGCGCTGTTTTAAAATGGGATAGTGCAAACAGTATTGTATATCTTCTAAATACAACAGGAACACCAACAACAGATGCATTAATTGGTGCCACAAGTGTTACTTCGCGGTTTGTTTCCAATATTGAATTGGGAGAATTGGAAGAAAATACTGGTCAAATTTTATATCTTAATAATATTCAACCTGTTACACGATATGAAGATCAACAAGAAGTTTTTCAGATTGTATTGAAATTTTGACATAAATATGTAAAACGGAATCTATTATGACGACAGCAAATTCAACTTTTATTCAGACGGATTTTTCTCTTGCTCCTTATTATGATGACTATGATGAAAGCAAGGGATTTTATCGGATTCCATTCCGTCCCGGTTATCCTGTACAAGCCAGAGAATTAACACAACTCCAAACAATTCTACAAAAGCAAATTTTTCGCCTTGGAAGTCATATTTTTCAAGACGGTTCTATTGTTATTCCCGGACAATTTACATATCACAATTCAGAATATTATGTCAAAATTAATGATACAGATAACAGTGGTAATGCCATTGTTGTTGATGATTGGATAGGAAAGACGATTACAGGCGCGACCACTGGTTTGAAGGCATATGTTGTTGCCGCAGAAGATGGTACAGAAACAGAAACCAATACCAAAACACTATATGTCCGATATTTGAATACAAGCGATGACGGCACGACAACAGAATTCAACAATTCAGAAGTTCTTTTGGATTCGGATGGTAATAATGTCGTCGCTCTTTCAAGTTCATCAACTGGTAAGGGATATCGGTTTGAAATCAGTGATGGTGTTGTTTTTGCTAAGGAATTTTTTGTATCTTTTCCTAAACAGTCCATCGTTCTTTCCAGATATGATACTACTCCAAATTGTGTTGTCGGATTCATTCTGACAGAAAGCATTGTTCGTTATACATCCGATCAATCATTACTTGATCCGGCCTTGGGAGCATCCAATTATGCCGCTCCGGGTGCAGATCGGTTTAAAATCACCGCTACATTAGAAAAATATGATATTGATAATCAACCAGATATCAATTTCGTCAAGTTGTTTACAATTTCTAATGGTGTTATCACAGACCAATACAATCGTTCCGAATATTCTATTTTGCGCGACGAAATGGCAAAAAGAACATATGATGAATCGGGCGACTATGTTGTAAAAGGATTTGAAATCCGACTACGTGAAAATTTTGACGATGGAAGTAATTATGGATACTCAAATACCGGAAACAGTCAATTATTGTCTATCGGTATTGAAGCCGGTACTGCTTATGTAAAAGGATTTGAAATCAACAAGATGGTAACATCTTGGATTGCAACTGAAAAAGGTCTGACATACTCCAATGTCAATTCTCAAATCATGACGCCATTGATTGGTAATTATATGATTGTTGATGAATTTGTTGGTGCATGGAACATGGATGAAGGAACCGAAGTTCTTCTGTATGATACAGCCCAAGACCGTATTTCCGCACAAGGATGGTCTTCTGCCGCACAAACAGGTTTGAATATTGGTACAGCCAAAATCAAAGGTCTTGAATATTCTTCTGGCGTTCCCGGTACAAGTAGTGCCCAATACAAGCTTTATCTGTTTGATATTCAAATGATTGGAAGCAATGCGTTCTCCAATGTCAAGAGTATCTATTATAACAATGCATCCGTAGCAGATATGGGTGCTGATATTGTATTAACCAATAATGTCGCTTCCTTATATGAAACAACAAACAGTCCTTTGGTGTATTATATCGGCTCCGATGCCGTAAAAACAATTCGCGATTCAAGTGGAAATCCAGATACTACGTTCACATTTAAGCGTTCCGAAGATATTACTATTTCTGCCAATGGTACATTTACTGTTTCCATCCTTACAAGTTCCGAACAATCTCCTTATGGCACCGGAACTCTCGGTGACACAGACAAGCAAGAATTTATCTTGACAATCAATGAAAATAAATCTATCTCATTGACAGGAAACGTCAGTGGAACAAATGGCTCCATGACACTAACTGGTAGTGGTACTACATTTACAAACTTGAATGCTGGCGATAAATTATCATTCAATGGTTATGCTCCGGTTCATACGATTTCATCTATTACGAATGCAACTTCTATTGTCTTGACAAGTGCATTGACGAGTAATTTAAGCAGCAACACCTTTACAAAAGTCTATAAAATCGGTGATATCATTGATTTGACAACCAATGGAGCGACAGGAAGCGAAAGAACCGTTGATTCTACATCATCAAGCTTGACATTTGATTTGAAAGAAAGCTTTGGTGCAACCGTAAGCGGTTCTCTTGTATATCGCGTTTCTCGCACATCCGCCAAGGAAATCGCCAAAACTTTAAAGAACAGTCGCTTTGTAAAAATCAATTGTAACAGTGCAGGTGTTTCTGGTCCATTTAATCTTGGTTTTTCAGACATTTATCAGATTCGTTCAATCAGAAAAGATACCAGTGTATTCACTACATCCTCACAAGGAACGGATGTTACAACAGCCTTTGTTGTTGACAAAGGCCAGAAGGACAGCTTTTACGATCATGGAAACATTACTCCAAAAGCTACTGCTGGATTGACTTCATCAACCCATTTGTTGGTTGAACTGGATTATTTTGAGCCTGATTTTACACAAGGTGTAGGATTTTTTTCTGTAGATTCATATCCAATCAATGATTCAGCAACATCTAATACAACCATTCATACAGAAGATATTCCTATCTTTACATCACCTATCAGCGGGAACAAATATGATCTGCGAAATTATCTTGATTTCCGCCCTGTAAAAGATATTAGTGCTGCTGATAGTACAACTGTAGCGGGTGCATCAACAAACCCATCAAATTCCACAACCTTTAATTTTGAGGCTAATGGATTAAGATTGCCTGTACCATCATCACAAGTTGTTTTTGATTATTCTCATTATTTGCCAAGACGCGATATCGTCGTTATCAATTCATCCGGCAATATTTCTGTGATTCGCGGTATTCCAGCGGCATCACCAAAAACACCGACAACGCCAGATGATATGATGTTGCTAGGAAAAATTTACATTCCTCCATATCCTTCATTGGCTCCTAACTATGCCAATGTGATCAATCGCCGCGATCTGGCTGCGAAATTCACCAAAACAAATAATCAACGATCAACAATGAGGGATATCAATGTTATCAAGGATCGTCTTACAAATGTTGAATATTATGCCGCGTTAAATGCATTAGAAAAATCAGCATTGGATATGAAGTATCTTGATGAAAACGGATTGAATCGTTTCAAAAACGGTATTTTCGTTGATAATTTCCGCAATCACTCTCTTGGTGAAACAACCAGCCCTGATTATAAGATTGTCGTTGATCCGGATGAAAATACCATTCGTCCTCTTTATACGATGGAATCAATTTACTATCGTCCAATTTCCAACACCAATATTGTCATCAATTCTGGTATTGCAACACTAGCATTTACAGAAGAAGCATTCATTACAAATAATAATGCCACAACAACAATTAACAACGATGCTATGGCATATAGATTCATAGGAGAATTATTCAGTATTCCAGATAATGATGTTTGGGTTGATACTGAATATCTTCAAGATAATCCGGAAGTTATAGGATTTTGGGATGAATTTGAAGGTCAGCCAATAGCAACAACTTGGAATCAATGGCAGAGAAATATTGTTGGTTACAACAATCAAGAAGCTATTAATACAAATAGTACGCGTACATCAAGTGAAACATATACAACAACAATTACGTCATCATCAACCAATGACAAGGTTATTGATGTAAGTCTCATTTCTTATATCAGACCACAGATCATTTTGGTCAATTCTCGTAATCTCAAGGCCAACAGCCGCTATTATACATATTTTGATGGCGAAAATATGTCAAACTATATGACAGCATTCTTGCCTTCATCCAACACAAAAAATACAATATATTCAACAATTTCTAGTGGCGAGGGCGCTGCTTCACCATTTGATTCTGAATTATTGAATTTTGGTACGATTGTTGGAAGTGAAGGCGATGCTCTTTATAGCGACCAAAATGGTGAAATTTTCGCTCTTTTGAGACTACCAGAAGAAAAACGATTCCGTGTAGGAACGAAGGAAATCAAGTTGACTGATAATCCTTCCAATTCATCGGATGCTGTTTCCTATGCAACCGGGCAATTCTTTGCTTTGGGTATAGTTCAACAAAAACAGGGTGATACATATTCAACAAGAACTATTATCAATACCATTACAGAAATGCGATCGTGGTCGCGACCACCAGGTGGAATTGAAAATATCAGTGGCAACGGTTCGGGTCCCGGTAATGCCTGTTCCGCATATTCATTTTTGGTCAAAGCACCAACAAACGAGGAAGGACTTTTCATTAGCAGCTTTGATATTTTTGTTGCTGAAAAACACGCTTCTCTTGGGTTGTGGTGTGAAATTCGCGAAATGAATAATGATGGGGTTGTATCTGCCAATCGCGTTCCATTATCAGATGTTTATGTAGCAAATTCTGATATTGTAACATCAGACGATGCCACTGTTCCATTGCATATTAATTTCCGTGCACCGATATTCCTTTACAATAATAAAGAATATGCATTGGTTATTCACTCATATCAGGTCAATCCAGACCTATATCTTTGGGTTTCCAAATTGGGAGAAGATGATATCAATACTGGAAATAAAGTATCTTCTCGCACATATACAGGAACATTCTATAGCACAAATAATAATATGGATTGGTATCCAATTGCACAAACCGATTTGAAAATGGTGTTATATCGTGCTGTTTTTGATACTTCATCAACCGGTACTATCATTATAGGGAATAAACCCGTTGAAAAATTCAAATTGAGTAATACGACAGCCGTCATGTCACATTATGGTGAAAATGTCATTGGTGATGATACAATTACATTGTCTGGCATCACGGGTGGAACAATTGTTGTCGGTGACGTGCTGGTTGGAAATATTTCAAATTCCAATTCTTCTGTTGTCAGTATCAATTCATCCGATTACAAAATGGCCAATACTGGATATCGTGTTGGTGAAAAGGTTACGGCTTATTTTTCATCCAATCTTGTATCTCGTGGTATTACAGCCAATGTTTCGGCAATCACAAGAGGCTCCGGTGTTCTTTATAAATATGTTGACAGCACCAATAATGTAAAGGTGCATTTGATTGGTTCTAATGGAAAATTTGAAATTTCAGATACAATTCATGGACAGTTTTCAAATGATCGTGCCACAATAGACGAAATTCAGAATTTCAGATATTCGGTTGTTGATTTTGAGCCTGCATATTTGAATTTCATCAAAACATCTATTGATTTTTCTATGCAGGCAACATCAAATACCGGCACAAAGGGTAATTATTTTTCTATCAAGGATAATGAAAATATTTATTTCAATGATGAACAGGCGGTTTATAGTCGCAAAAATGAAATTGATGATTTCGGTGGAACAACAACAAATAATGTGAAGGCAGTTCTTTCTACCAGTTCATCATATCTATCTCCAATTGTTGATATCGGAAGAACACACTCCATCTATGTTGATAATATAATCAATGCCAATACAACCGGAGAAGATAGTACAAGTGGTGGAAACTTGATCAACAAATATATTTCTCAAACGGTTACTCTGGAAGATGGTCAGGATGCAGAAGACATTAAAGTTGTATTGACCGCATATAGACCACCTAATACCGATGTTAAAGTATGGGTTAAATTTTTGAATGCCGAAGATGGTGAAACTATGGCTCAAAAATCATGGATTGAATTGGAAAAACTGGATGATACAGTCTATTCATCATTGGCTAACATGAATGATTTCATTGTTTTCAATTATAAAATTCCTGTTGCTTATATGACCGGAACCAATGGTGAATTCCAATATACAGATTCTTCGGGTTCTGTTTATACTGGTTATAAATATTATGCAGTCAAGATTGGTCTTTCCGGATCAAATAGTGCGGTTGTTCCGAAAGTTGGAGATTTGCAAGTTATCAATTTGCAGATGTAATCTATGCAAAAGACTCAATATGCTGGAATGATGAAAATTGAGGATGGAATCATTCTTCAAAATGACAATGTGGCTCTAAACGAATATAAAAAGACAAAAATGCGAAATAGAGCATTGAATAATTATGAAAATGATATTGAATTTATCAAAAGCGAATTAAAAGAAATCAAAGAAATACTACAGAAAATGGTAATTTAACATGGCATTTGCAAACATATCTTTCACTAATACATTTGCGGATTGGTTAAGTCGCTTTAACCAAATATTATATGTTATCAATGCTGCCACAGAAGGAAATATGAATACTTCTGGTTCATTGACTATTACAAACACAACTGGACTCAATGGTAATGTGTCTTTGAATGTTGCCAATGGGGTTATTCGTGGTGATGGTGGATTAGTATCAAATATTCGTTCTGATATTCTGACACAAAACTCTATCAATGTTGTTTCCAATACTACTCATTTAAACGTTTATGCAACCAATTCAGGTCGCTTGGGTTCAAAAATCTTTATTGATACTGGAATTTTGGCAACCAGTGTTGCCAATACAGGCACAAATGTTATTGCTTCGGCTAATGTTGTCAATACTGTTCATGTAATAGCAATCGGAAATCAAGTTTTGGCTAATAATGCTCAAAATACTGCGATTGCTGCTTTCGCTCAATCCAATACGGTCAATACAAGATCAATTGCCGCATATGGGGCCGCTAATACAGCACAAAATACTGCGATTTTAGCATATGGTGTTGCCAACACGGCACAAAATACTGCAATTGGTGCATTTACAAAAGCCAATTCATCTTTGCAAAACACAGAGTTAGGATTTTCAACCATTTGGATTCCAGCGGCTGGTATAACCCCACAATCACGGGGTGCTCCTGCCGATAATATTACGGCAATTGGTGGTGATGTTTATAATTATACTTTGGATTTTGATGCTTCAACACAAGAATATGGACATTTTACAATATTAATGCCTAAATCATGGAACGAAGGAAACATTAATGTGCAAGTTGTTTGGTCACATGGTTCAACAACTACCAATTTTGGTGTGACTTGGATTGTTAATGCTTTTGCGGTTTCAAATGATGATACCGGCTCTCTTACATATTCAACTTCGGCGGCTTTATTGGATACTGGCGGAACAACTAGAGATATCTATATGACTTCGGAAGAAATACTTACAGTTGGGGGTTCACCAACAGCCGAGGACTTGGTTATGTTTAGAGTTTCTAGAGTTCCGGCAAATACTTTTGATACAATGGCAGTTGACGCTTCTCTACATGGTATCAAAATCAAATATACTATTGATACGTTAAAGGATAATTAATGATGAATAAATATGCCCAATTCATTAACGGAAATTTTCAGAAGATTGTTTCTAATGATATACAACCAGATAATATTGAACATAAAAATGTTGTCTGGTTGCCATATGTTGAAAATACATATCCGAATTTTAATCCGGCTCTACAAACAGTTATATCTGATTATGAAGTCAAAAACGGCAATTATGAATTGACTCATACTGTAAATTATTTACCGGTTTCTCTTGCCCGCGCCAACATTATCGGAAAAATAAAACAATATGCACAAGATTTGATTCGTCAGATTTTTTCAGCCGATCCTGTTTCTCCAGAATCTTTAATGGTCAAAGAAATTAATGTTCTGGCAAGAGGAATTGAATTGCTAAACAAACGCGATAATGGAATTCAATTGACAACCGATGAAGAAACAGAAGCAGCATCACTATTAAGTGTTTGGGGTCTGGTTAAAAATATCAGAACAGAATCAAACAATAAAGAAGCACAAGTATTAACAATGTCAGCCGAAGAATTAATGACATATGATTATACAGCCAACTGGAATATATAAAAATGTTAAGTGTTTCACGATTATCGGGATTTGGATCAAATAATGGGAGATTTGAGGCTCCCAATTTTTCTTTGGTAGATGCCACTTCCGGAACTTATAATACCAACAGCAAAACATTCTCAAATTTGAATTTTGGAGATACACATTCCTCACGATATTTGATTGCTGGATTTCATGCTTATCAATTAAACTCATTAGATGGTTCATTTAGTGTGAACGCAACTATAGGTGGTATTTCCGCTTCTGTTTATTATAATATATTTGCATATACAGAGGCAGGTTCTCCATATGGGGATGGGTTAAGTCGTGCTGGTATTGCGGGCTTTGCCATTGCCAATGTTCCCAACGAAAGAATCGGTGATGTTAGTTTTGTTTTATCATCCTATTCAGGAACAATGACTTATTGGGGAATTGGATTGTATCGTGCCGTAGGATTATTGTCTGCAACCCCGACTGCAAATGGTGATGGAGATAATAATTCTGTCACCATGAATGTACCAGCAAATGGATTTGGATTGATTGCGGCTTCATCGAGAAATTTAACAATCACATTAACCAATAACACATATCTGGTTAATGCATATAATAACAACCATGGTCTAGTTTGCAGTAAAAGTGTATCCGGAAGTCAGCAGCATGGTACGGCTATAATGAAATATGCAACTTGGACCTTTGAGACATGATATCAGTTATTACACCATATTTCAACCCAAAAAATTCTGATATCAGAAGAAATCTATATGAAAATTTCAAATGTCACATGAAAGAATATGGTGTTAAATTATACACCATTGAAATTTCATACGATGGTATTTTTCAAGTAACAAACAAGAAAGACAAATTTCATATCCAAGTTGAATCAAAAGATATCATGTGGCATAAAGAAAATATGATCAATGTGGTGATTGAAAAACTACCTAAAAAAACAAAATATGTTGCATGGTTTGATAATGATATTGAATTTACAGATCAAAATTGGCTAACCAATTCATTATTAAAATTGGAAACTTCAAGTTGTGTTCTACAGCCATATTCAATTTCCAACTGGCTTGATGAAAATGGTAATTATGAAAGATCAAGCTTAAGTTATTCATTTGAAAACAAACATGTCTATGAACCGATGCAACCAAGCGTTGAATTGTTTCGGTTCAATCAGCATGTCAAGAAAATGTCTCAAACATTCATGTCATCGCCCGGTCTGGCATGGATTAGCAGCATGGATTTCATGAAATCCATTGGCGGCATGTTTATGCCAGTTTTTTTCAGATCAGGTGATTTGATCATGGCCAATGCTTTTTACAATAAACCTTTTCCTTCTTTCTATATCATAGAAGGCTTAAAAAATGAGTATGATAACTACCAGACAAAAATAAGAAAATATATGAAGGAAACCAACAAATTTCCTTCATATGTTGAAGGTCAACTTATTCATCATTATCATGGTCCCGTCACACAAAGAAAGAATTTTGATCATTTTCAACTATTGAAGCAATACAATATCAACCCCAATAGTGCAATTCAAAAAAATAAATATGGTATATATGAATTCACTGATAATATTTCAGAAGATTTCAAGTCAAAATTATCATCCATGATTTAATAAATAAGATCATAGAGGAAACAATAAAGTGCCTGCACTATTAAATATTGACATTTTTGTTGGAAATTCGGGGGTTGCCGAGAATCCGGACGGGATTGTTTTTGATTGGTTGGATAATAACGGCATCGCCTTGGATTTGACGGGTTATGAATTTATTTTTCGTGTTATCAGCGGTGTGGCATCTACAGGAGCGATTCAATCATCAAATAATGTTTCATCTTGTGTGTGCGCCCAAACCGGAATTTATATGTACACCTTTTCTACGCCATTACCGGATACTGAATATGTCGTAAATGTCATGACAAGCAATGAATTGGCAGAAAGAGGAAGCGAAGTTATTATAACATCTAACAATACAATGAATGTATATATTTTCACTTCTGGTGCCACAAGAGCAAATCTTGCTCATTCATTTGAAATTTGGAGATAATAAATGGCACAACCACGAAACAGAAACGAATTCAAAGAATGGTGCTTACGCTCATTGGGTAAACCAGTGATTGAAATCAATGTGGATGATGAACAGGCCGAAGATCGTATTGATGAAGCCCTTGAATACTGGACAGTTTTTCATTCCGATGCTGTACAACGTGTTTATGTTCCACATCAAATTACCGCTGGTGACAGGGCGAACGGATATATTGCTGTCGCCAATGCATGGGTGGGAATTACGCGATTGCTTCCGGGTTATACAGGAAGTCCGTTTGGCCACACTAATTTGTTTGATCTGTATTACCAGACGCGCCTTAATGACTATCTTTTGTATAACACAACCAATACCTTAGATATGTATTTGCTTAATCAACATCTAACCCTTGTGGATCAAATATATAATGGTCAGGCTCCGATGGAATACAATCGCAAAATGCAACGGCTTTATCCCTATTGGAATTGGGAAAATGTGCAGGATGGCGAATATGTCATCATTGAAGGAACAATGGCACTAAATCCGGATGATTATCCTAATATTTGGTCAGACCGATATCTTCAAAATTTGGCGACGGCGTATATCAAGAGACAATGGGGAAACAATCTAAAAAAATTCAATGAAACCAGATTGTTGGGTGGTGTTTCCTATAATGGTCAGCAAATTTACAACGAAGCCATTGACGAAATTAATCAATTACACCAAAAAATTCGCGATGAAATGGAAGAACCGGTTAGGTTTAGTGTTGCTTAAATGTTAATTTATTGTATAACAAATATTATCAATAATAAAAAATATATTGGTATAACAAAACAGAATTTAGACAAAAGAATAAAACAACATTGGAGAATGGCTAATTCCGGTGGTGGATATTCTTTACATAATTCTATTAGAAAATATGGGACAGAATGTTTTAAAGTTAAAATCATTGAAGAATGTAATGATCAATCATTAGCTTATGAAAGAGAAAAATATTGGATTAAAACATTAGATACAAAAAATAATGGTTATAATGAAACAATTGGTGGAGAAATTCCAATTGGATTCTTAATGACTGATGAATTAAGAGAAAAACATAAAAATAATACAGCAAAATTATTCACCAATCCCGATTTTAGAAAATATCATAAACAACAAACTCAAAAAGGAGTTAAAAAATTTTTTGAAAGTATGAGTCTGGAAAAAATTCAGATGTTTAAAGAAAAATCTGGAAAAGGACGAAAAGGTAAAATTCCATGGAATAAAGGAAAAAAGAACACATACTCTCATACAGAGGAAGCCAAAAATAAAATTGGTTTATTTCATAAAAATAAGATTATATCAGAAGAAACAAAAAAGAAAATTAGTATTAATTCACAAAAACAATGGTTACAAAATAACCCAATGAATAATCCAGAATTTCGTAAAAAGGTATCTAATTCAAAAATTGGGAGAAAATTGATGTTAGTTAATGGAAAAAAACGATTTTTAACTCAACAACAAATCGCGGAGTTAAATATTTAATGCCAATTTCACCATACTTTCAAAAGACAGATGAAAAATATAATTCAGATCAAATTCTACATGAAAATTTGATTAATGAACAGATCAATTCTAGAGGAATTAACGTCTATTACATATTGCGTGAAAGTATGAGCGAAATTGATTATATTTTTGGAGAAGACCCGAGTTCAATTTTCCAGAATGCATATCAAGTAGCGGCATTGCCTCTTGACGTTGAAAATTGGGGTAGTGGTGAATCAATGTTCTCTAAATTTGGCTTGATCATGAACAAATCAACCGAAATCGCCATCACCAAAAGAGAATTTGCAAAATTCGTTTCTGGTCGTACAAAACCAGCCGAAGGTGATTTGATATATATTCCAGTAATGAAAAAATTGTTTGAAATAAAGAAATCTAATTATGAAGATTCATTCTTTGTTTTTGGACGCAATGAAACTTATTATTGGAAATTGAGTATTGAAATGTTCAAATATAGCCACGAAACAATTGATACAGGTGTCAATGAAATTGATATTATTGAATCTGAAAATGCATACGTTATTGATCTGGCAATGAGTGGTGGAACCATCAATTATGTGAAAGAAGAAATAGTTACACAAGGAAATACGTCTGCCGTTGTGAAAAATTGGGATAGATCAAACTCTATTTTATCTGTTTACAGTGTCATTGGTGAATTTGTTGCAAATAGTAATGTTGTCGGACAAACTTCTAATTCCGAATGGACATTGACAGATTATGATTCATTGGAAGACAGCGAAGAAAAGCGCTTATATATTAATCAGGATGTACAAGTGGAAGCGAATAGCTTTATTGTTACAACCGAAACAAATCCATTTGGGAGTCTTTAAGTTATGCTCGGATCACATTGGTATCATGGTTTGACGAAAAAATATGTTGCTGCTTTTGGGGCGATTTTCAATGATATAACCCTCGTAAAATATAACAAGGATCATACCGCCGAATTGAAGCGAACCAAAGTTCCTATTGTATATGGTCCACGAGAAAAATATCTCGTCAAGGTGATTGAAGAAGAAAGAAAAGTCCAACAAATTTTTCCTTTAATGTCATATACGATGACAGGAATGACATATAGTGATAGACGACAGACAAGTCAGTTGAATATACATCCAAGAGCCAATAATATTTCTAGTCTGGCTGATACAATTTACAGTGGTGTCCCCTATGATCTGAATTTTGAATTGAGTATTCTTTCGCGAAATCTGGATGATGCATATCAAATTTTGGAACAAATTCTTCCTATTTTCCAGAAAAGTTTCATCTTTTCACAGATTACAATACCAGAAATTGGATTTGTTCGCGATATTCCTGTTATATTAAATAGTATAAGTGATACAACAACTTATTCGGACAGCTTTGATGATATCAGAGCAATTGAATATACACTTTCTTTTACTATGCAGGTAAATTATTATGGTCCTATTACAACAACAGCAATTATCAGAAAAGCTTTTGCCAATACCTTTTTTGACGCTTCTCTTTCAACGGGTGCTATTGTTCGTCTCAATATGACTAATGGCAATAATGGTACATTCAAAATGGCCGATGTTGCATATCAGGGTGATACACTCAATTATGCAACGGCAGTAGGAACGATTCTGGAATGGATAGCCAATAACAAATTGATGCTTGGTGGAGTTCAAGGTACATTTACAACAAATACCGAAATCAAAGCAACATCGTCAAATGCTGTTTATACATTGGAAAGCTTTGATTTGTCACCACTTAAAGTACAATCAATAATGATTGATCCTGATCCAATGACAGCCAATGTTGGTGATCCATTTGGATACACAGAAACAGTATTGGAATTTCCCGAAACAGTTGAATTATAAAGATGAATGATAAATTACCCGCCCTATCGGATGCCCTTGACCTTATGTATGATGAAGCGGCAGAAGAATACAAATTGCCAGCTAATATTGAAAGTAATGTTCCGGTTCTTTCAGAAGAAGAAGTTGAACGGCTTGAACATGAAAAGGAAGATTATGATTCAGCACGTCAAATTTACAAGACTGTAGCCGACAAAGGTTTGAAGTCTTTGGATTTGCTAACTATAGTGGCAGAAGCGACACAAGAGCCGCGCGCATTTGAAGTGATCGCGACATTGATTAAATCATTGAATGAAACCGCGAAGCAAATGCGAGAGATACACACTGTAGGTAAACCTGTTTCAAAACTGGCGACAGAAAAACAAAAAGATGATGATCCAAAATCCATTAACGTTGATAAAGCCGTTTTCGTCGGCTCGCCTGCTGAATTATTGAAGGCGATGAATGATGCTAACAAAAACTGAACGCGAATCAATCATACAAGAACTGAAAGGATACAATGGAAACCCCAAATTATTATTGGCTGGTGAGAAATATCAATATACCAAATGGGAAATTGAAGAAATAGTCAAATGTAAAAATGATATTCACTATTTCATTGAAAATTATGTGAAAATCATTCATGTTGATAGAGGTCTGATTCCATTTGTTCCATGGGATTTTCAAAATAGAACTATTGATGTTGTTAAAGACAATCGTTTTGTTATTTGTAAATTTCCACGACAGAGCGGAAAA
>ERZ724505.307-NODE-307-length-33023-cov-3.584142_pt1 | contig 33023 bp, 38 predicted proteins | sample MGYA00376038_ERZ724505 | MGnify/ENA primary metagenome ERZ724505 (study PRJEB28724, sample SAMN07190884) | wastewater metagenome | isolation source: effluent of sewage treatment plant in Hong Hong | place: Hong Kong | collected 2016-03-17 ...
GCGTTTGCGCCTGTTTCATCGCTTGCTCTGCGGCTGAGGTCAAACTTGTACTCAGTTGCCGTAGCGAGCGATACACCTCATAGTTGCGAGGATCAAGCAACTGCGGCGCGTTGATCACTGAGTTGATCCCCGTGCGCGCCTCATTGAGTCGAGAGGTGATCTCAGAGGTGTTGAGATCTCTCCCTCCCTTGTTTAGAAACGATCGCCAGTCGGTAACAAGCGACTTGAAATCTTTGATTTTCTTTCCATCGATATCCGACAAAAACGGCGGTAACTTGATTGCAAGATCCGACGCGAACGGGAGTTTTAGATTGATTGCAGCGATGGCTGCATCCGCTGCGCTTGCGGCGATTGTCGCAATTCCAAAAGCATCGCGTAGCACGTCCGCAGTGACGATGGTTGCCGATGTTGCAACGCGCTCAAACGTAAACTGTACGCGGCATCCGTTCCTTTCCTCTGCGCTGTGCGATGAGTCAAACTTGCTAAAGTACCCGTAAATCTGCCCGTCTACCGGGTGAATAAGAGGCGTCGGATCCAACGTCTCTACAATCATCTTGCGCATCTCAATGTAGCGCTGCGGATACAGGTCTTTGTCTATCGACGAAAAAAAGACCATCTCTCCATTGATGACGTGCGCATGAACGCCCATCGGCTCGACGCTCTGCTGATCCGTGTGCGGCGGAGTGTATCGAGCAAGATCCTGCACATTCCCGGTATCGTCAAACCGCGTCAGGTAGAGCGGCCCGATCGAACCGTAGTAGCAGGGCAGCAGGTCTTTGAAAGGGCCACTAGCGGCCCGGCTAAACGCCATGGGCTAACCCCTACCTGCGGCCCGGGGCATGCGCCTTGGTGGGGCCGCTCTGTGCAAGCTGCTGTGAGGTCTTGGCCTCTGGCACAACGCGCGCTTGCCCTGATTGAGTATCAATGTACACATTAACGACCGGCGGCTTTTGTTCTTTGAACATCTGCGCAATGACCGCGAGCCCTGCAAGACCTTGCTCGCGTGTCGCCTTATCAGGGCTCATGCTGGCCATGTACGCGGCGTGTCCCTTGTTTCCCTTTGAGACTGCCGGTGCGCCAATCAAACCGAACGTCAGACGTGCAAGCAACGATTGCGGAGTGCCATTGCTATCAACGCCCTCACCGGCGCTTTCGCCTAGCTTGCGTCCGATGATGTCGTCTGTCGTCTCTCCCTTGCCTGCTAGGAGACCTGCGTATTTCACAGCGCCTGTGATTGCAAGACCGCCAGCGATTGCGCCCATGACGCCAGCGCTGAGCATTCCAGCAAGCCCCTTGCCCGCAAGATATTTTCCTGCTGCTATTTTGCCGCCTACTCCCAAACCGCCAATCACCGCCGCCTGAGGCAGGCCCGTATCAAGCACTGCAGCCGCGCCCATGTTCTGAGATTTCCATCCCCCATACCATGCACGGAAACGCTGCAAGAGGCTGGCGCGGCCCGCTTGCCCGGTCATCACGTTTTCTGCCTCTTTGTTTTCTAGCAGCGTGTTTTTTACCTCAGCGGTTTGCCGTAGATCCTCGTGCGCCTCTTTCCAGTGTCCCGTACCTGCGTCGATATCTGGTTTGCTCAACGCCTCAAGACTGTTCTCTTTCCCCTTGTCTCGAATGCGAGAGGTGAGCAACGCCTGCACACCCTGAAAGCCGCGTTGCTCTCGAAACACAGAGCGCAGCCATTGAGAAAATTTCGCGTCGCCTACTTTACCTTTGTATTTCTCAAGACCCTCAAGCATTTTTGGAATATCGATAAAACCGCTTTCATCGCGGAATTTGAAATCTTTTCCAAACGCCTCTTGCATCATCGTGACAGAGGAGTGATCTTTTGCGCTAAACCCTTTTCCTTTTGCAAGGGTGCGCAGCAACCCACCTAGCGCAGTGCGCGTTTTTGCTGCACCCTCATCGCCGGATCCCATGCCGCCCGTGTCTTTGATAATGTTTGCCATCGCCATAAATTCTGCGAAGGCTCGAATCTCCCTGCCCTCTCCCTTGAATCTGTTACCAGAAAGCAACTGATAGTTTGCAAACTCTCCGACAAACTTTTGCGCGTCTTTGCCCGTCAGCGAACCTTGAATGTGCTGTTGAAAAAGCAAGCCGGGGATCTTGTCTTGATCTTGCAGGGGAATACCGAATGCACGCGCGGCTTTGATGCTGGTAACAGCAGTGTCGCCGGTGGTACCCTCCGTCACAAGACCAAAGGCAGCGTTTGTTTCTAGCAGCCTGCCGCCATTTGCAAGCATATCGCGCCCACGTGAGGTTTCATTCTGCACCTGACGTAGACCCTGAACAACCTCAAGCACCGGCTTTCCGCTCTTGTCCGCAACGTCAAAAATGAGTTTCTTTGCGCCGAGTTTTTCCCATTCGGCTTTGGTGATATTCATGCTGATGCGGGCGCGCTCTAGCGCCTCTTCCAGCTTATTCCCCTGCTCTTGCATTTGCTCAAAGGTTCGCACACCGGCCATTTTGCTAATGTGATTGAACGCCTCAAGCGCGTGATTGGCTGCACCCTTGAGCGCCTTTGCAAAGCCCTTGGCGCGCATCTCATTGGTGATTAGCTGTGCGTTGATATTGCGCTGCGACTCTGCAAGCAAACGCAAGTCTTTTAGACCGTCGCGCGCCGCCCATGCGGCAATTTGAGCGCCCGCTTGCACAGACTGGCTGTGCTCACGTACGGCATTCTTGAGAGCTAGCTGAGCATCGCGAACGCTCAGCGTGCCCTGTCGGACGGCCCCCAAGACGTTTTGCACGTCGCCGCCGCCGCTGATTTTGATTTTGATATCCGCAATTTGCGTAGACAAAGCGCGTGCCCTCGTGAGAGAAAGTGCGCTCTGAAACGGGTTTGCTTTTGCCGTGGCTGTGCTATGCGCGAATGAGATCGGTATCGATTAAGATACCGCGGCTAGCACATAGCCAGGGAACGGTTATCCGTTCCCTTTTTTATTGCGGTATCCAGCGGGGTTTGCTGCGGCTGCGGTAGGTGAGGCGGCGATCTAATTCGTCTGTTTCGTGATGAAACGTCATGTCTTGTGTTTCATCGTCTGTGACCGTTTTGAGAAAGTGAAAATACACAATCTGGTCATGCGTCAGGTCACAAATTTTTCTACCATAAAATTCACTAGCTCCCTGAGCATAGCGGGCGGCAAAGCGCCCAGCAGAATCTCCTCTGGCTTTTTTTTTAACGTCTGTACGATCTCAAGCCATGCCTCTTTGTTTGCAAGCTGCTCAGCAACAGTGAGAGGCACAGTTTGCGCCATGTGATCAGAAAGCACCTCATAGAGCTTGCCAATCTCTTGCGAGGTGAGCTTACGGCGCATGTCGTTTGACGTGGTAAACAGCGGCTTGTTTGGATCATCGCCACGACGCAGAGCGATGCATAGCCATTCGTCGCGCTGTGCGAGGTCAAGCCAGCGCACCTGTTCTTTGATGCCGTTTGGGAGGATGATTTCTTGGAAGACATCATCCTTGTTGAGCCCTACATCCTCAAGCGCTTGCAACGCCGCTGCCGCGCCCTGATAAGTCTCCAATCTGCTCAACGCACGGATAGCGACGCGCTTTTGTGGCGCACCTGGCCAGGGAAACCAGCGGATCGCTTTGGTACCCTGCCGGATCTTGTCCATGCGCAACTCATCGTCAGACGGCGGATCAGCATCGCTTTGCGCGTCGCTGTTCTCATCGTCCTCAGAGTCCTCAGGATCGTCCATTGGGCCATCAAGGCTACCGTCGCCCGTGGTCTCGCTCAAGCCCTCGATTTCAAATTCTGGATTGTGCGGATCGCTTGGCATTCTCTCATCTCATCCCGCAAAGCGGGTGCTGTCAAGAGGCTAGTATCGGGGCGCAGCCATCGGCATAAAGAACGGCCCGCTATCCTCATCGCGCGTCATATATTCCGCCTTGCAGCACAACCGCCGTAGGCCATCGGCGATGCCGTCTAGCTCCATCGCTAGCACGGTGTACAACTCTGGCTCTAGGCCGCTTTCCTTGACCGCCTGCGCGCGTTTTGCGATGTCTGCGGCTTTGGCCGCTGCATCTTTGAAAGCCTGCTTGATCGCGTCGCGCTCTGCCTTGCCAAGCGTCTCTGCGTCCTCATCACCCTCTGTTTCGATGGTGCGCGTTTCGGTGATTTGCTTTGTCATGGGCTATGCATCCTGTAGCAACTGGCCCTTGCTGCATAGCACTTTGCACTGCAGGTTGGACGGTGCCTCAAGGCTGTAAGACAGGTTGATCGACTGAATGCGACCATCGTATTGAGTGCGCTCGTCGCCGCTTTCCTCAATGATAGTCACGTCTTTGTGTTGCCGCATGACCTTGCGGAAATTTTTTTTCTGTCCGCGCCGCGGCTTTGCGCTGTCGAACGTGATTTCTGCTTGAACCGGGCCATCGATGAAACCTGCGATACCGTCAGCCTCAAACGTGTTGACGGGCTTGTCACCGCTCGATTCCATGATGGTTACGCTGTGGATGTCTCCAAGGTAAACTTGGTTGCCGCCTTCCTCGGAAAAGTGCAACTCTGCCTTGCTGACAAACTTTTTGAATGCCATTTGCGCTACCCGATCTGATAGAGGGTGATATCAAACTGATGCGCACCCTCAATCACGTCTAGAGGTACCCGTGCCACAAAGCGCCCGGGAACAACGGCGCTCAATTCAACGGAGAGCAGAGGCGCGTTTGCCTCAACGTTCTCAAGCATGACCGGATCTTTGTTTTGCGCACCGTACAAAATCGTCAGGATCCAATCCTTGACGATCTGCGGCGTCAGCACCTTGTACTGAGGACGCTGATCACCGCTGTCGGCGCGAGCTTTCATCTGCTGAAAACCTTTGACGCCGTAGTCTTGTGCAAGGAAATCAGCGATGTAATCGACAACCGCGACTTTGCTGGTATCAAGGGTGCGGTAGTCCGGTGCGCCCTGCGCATCTTGGTAACGCGTGGTAATGCTGCGCCAAATGTAAGCCGCTGCGCCGCGATTGATACCGATCGGCGTGAGGCCGTTGTTTAGCGCGTTGTTTGCCTCAATCACGCTGATCTTGTCAGCGTTGACAAACGGGCCTCGGAATTTCGCAAACTGCTGATAGTCAAGATTCGACGCGGGATCAACACCCTCTGCCTGCGCGCGAATTGCCGCGAGCTTCGCCGCAATCTCAACCGTGGTCATGTCCGCAGCCCGGCACCAACCAAGCTGCATGCGGTGTGCGTTGAGAGCAAGGCTGAGAGCGATGCTTGCCCCGTAGGTGTCAATCGACGCAGCGATACCAACCCCGCGCAGACCAATGAACGGACCGGCGCGATCGTTGATGTGTTGCACGAAAGGCAACAGACCTGTGTTTGCATCGGACGTGTTGACACCCGTTGCGATGTAGTCATAGTCCGCATTGATCAAGCTATCCAGCGCTGCGGTTGGATTGCCATCCGTCGCGCCAGAAACTGTATCCGTCACGGTGTATGAACTACCAGTGATCCCAGAGGCAGAGGTACGCAGCTTGAACTGATTTCCGCGCGCACCCTTTTGCTTCCACGTAAACGTCGCATACGCTTGCGCGATGTTGGTAAACGCGGTTGCCACACACAATGCGTTGCCCGGCGGAGTCGTGTTTGCAACGCTGCTCAGTAGAGCCATCGCGTTTGCGCTGGCAGCAACCGCGGCGCGCACCTCATCGCAAGTGCTGCTATTTGCACCCGTGAGCGCGGTAAATCCAGCCGTTACCGCAGTGCCGGTGCCATCGCCCGTGTTTGCAACCGCGGCAAGCAAAGCCATCGCGTTTGCGTTTGCGGCAACCGCGGCGCGCACCTCATCGGCGGTTGCATCGACTGCGTTACCGCCAGTGTTTTTCAGCGTAACGGTGATGTCTTTGGCGTTGACAGTCACGGCTGACGCTGGCTGCACCGCGGCAGGATCCACATGCCGCACACGCACACCCGGCTGATTTGCAGTGTACTTGACACCTGCATTCACAGCGCCGATGTCAACAGGTGTTCCCGTCCATTTGAGAGTGACGGTGATATCTTTTTGCGCCACGCCTACCACGGCTGCCGCCGTTGGTCCGGTAGTAGGCGTCAAAATCTGAACGCGAACGTTGGTTTGATTGGCAACGAAAGAGACACCGCCGACATCCGTTGCAGTGCCAGTAAATGCTGCACTGCAGGGATATTCGGTGCGCACGTTGAGAGCGGCAACCGCCGCCGCAAGCTGCGTCGCGGTGCTGTCGCCGATGTTCACGGGAATCTCAATTGGCGTGAGGCCGTTGATATCCAGGAACAGGCTGCCGCCGGTTACTGCGTTGCCGGTTACGTCGAGACGCTTTGCGGCGGCTACACCGCCTAGCGCCTCAGCGTACCGGATGAGATACAGCGTGCCATACGTGAATTCCTCAAAGAACGCACGTGCGAACAAATGCAGATGACTGCCCGCGCCGTACGTCTGCGCCGCCTCATCGGCAGACGCGATCGGCGTTGCCGTATTGAGTGGCCCCGCAGTGCCATAATCAACGCCTACCACGGTACGCGGTGCATTGAGGGGGGATTGGGTACCGGCGCCGAAGATCGCGGTGATGAATGCGCCCGGAATCTTGAACGATGCAGCTAGACCCATTACGCGTCCCCTTGCTCATCGTGCGTGTAGTTTTCTGCGGATGCAGCGATTTGCTCAGGCGTCGCGCTGAGCGGTACGGGTGCGGTGTGCAGTGCAAGATCGCCATCCGCAATTGCTTTGCGAATGACAGGCATGTCTGATACCTCAACGGGTCCGCATCGCCGCAGGCGAATCGTACGGCCTGTGATCCGTTCAGGAATGCTGCGTCGGATTGGCTGCTTGTTGAGGTCAAGCACCGGCTGGCCCTGCGGATCGGTAACGATGTAATCAACCGCAGGCGAATCGCCCGGCCCGGTACCGCGCGGCAACAGGTGCTCATGGGGCTCATAGCCGCACATCGCGCATGCATGCGCAAGCGAACCGTGCGCTTGCGCGGCGGGGCAATCTGCGCGCCCATCTGAGCACTGCGACCAACCGATCCATGACTCGGCGCGGCCCGATGGAAATAGCCGCCCCGGTACCGCCTCAACGGTCAAACGTTTTGCTTGCAAAGGATTTACCTCACCTGAGAATTGCGAGGGCTTGCGGGGGATCCTCCCCTTGACACTGCCGTCGCTGTCACACAGGGTAAAGGCCATGGATCGGTACGGATTTCCAGCGCTCTTTTCAGAACCTGACCGCACATATCGCTATGTGCTATGGCGCCTCTGGAATGAGAGTCTGCCGTATCTGTGCGTTATCGGCATTAACCCCTCAACCGCAGATGAAAACGTGCCCGATCCAACACTCAAGAAATGTTGCAAGTACGCGGAAAAGTTTGGCTATGGCGCACTCTGCATGGTCAATCTCTTCGCCTACCGAACCAAAGATCCCCGGGTGTGCTTTGCTGCGCGCGATCCTGTAGGTCCAGACAACGATAAGCACCTGCGCGCAGCCGTTGCAGGTGCAGGCATGGTGCTAGCAGCATGGGGCAACGATGGCGCACGCATGGGGCGCGCAGACCGTGTGCGTCGCATGTTAGCCGTGCCCATGCACTGCCTTGCAATCAACGATACCGGGCAACCCGCACACCCGTTGTATCAGCCAGACAACGCAACCCCGATCTTGATGCCTGAACTACCTAGCGAGGTGTACCTTGATGATGAGAGCGTTTGATTGGGATGATGAACCGGATACCGACGGTGCGCCGGTGTGGATTGTGCTGATCTCTGCGCTTATTGCGCTCATCAGCACCATCATCCGAGAGGTGATGCGCACGCGGCGGCACAAAGCGGCGATCAAGCAACAAAAGGCAAAGATCAAGCGCAAGATGCTCAAGCAAATGCAAGGCAAGGTACTTGAGCGCATTGAGGAAATGGACGCGCTCTTGCAACACTACGCTGAGGTGATTGAGCGAATCGGCGTGCTACCAGAGGAGAAACCCGCGCCCGCGCAGCCGCGCAAGCGCAAGCCGTCAGGTGCCTGACAGGTTGCCCGGCGGTGCAGGTTCGACGATCGGCGTCTGTGTCGTCGGCACAGCCTGTGCAAGTACCGGGTTGATGATGAGCGCCGCGCCAACCCCTTTCAAGTTGTGCTGTGCGTAAAGCCCCGTGACGTTTAGGAGCTTGCTGCGGTCAAACAGATAATCATGTTTGAACGTAAACGTTCCCGTTGCTGTTGGATATAGAGTCTGCTGATCCGGACCCTCATAGCCAAAGCGCACGCTCCAAGACACCGCCCATTCAATCAGCCCCGCCTGATTGAGCAGATCTCCGCCATACTGGTCTTCAACCTCTTCCTCAAAAAACTTGTCAAACTCCTCTGTCACACGATGCAAGACAGCAAAAGCAAGCTGCGTATCCGTCTCAGCAGGCAGGATGTATTTGATTCCGCATGTTGCAATGCACACGCGGCTTTCGTTGGTCTGTGGCTTAAACTGATTACTTTGTCGCCATGCCGCAAGCGCGGGAAACGTTGTATTGCCGCCAAACACAACGCGCCCGGTGCCGATGTCATAATGCAACAGATGCTCAATCGGGCGCACGGGTCTTGAGAACGTATCAGCAAAATCCTGCACAAGATCGCTGCGTCGATTGATGTTTCCGCAGATGACCGCCATGAGGGCGATCAAATGCGCGTCTTGAATTTTGGGCATTATCCCCTCACAATGCGCTTGGATCTACCGCCGCCGCGCACACGGCCTTGATCGATCGTTCTGAGCGTAGTTGTGCTCATCTCGCGTTCATAGCGCGCCGCATAGACCTTGCTCATGCGCTCATGACGATCGGGCATTCCATCTGCGGAGTTTGTAGCCGCTTGACGGAACAGGATTTCTAGCACCTTGTAGATTTTTGCGCCGCTAAGTTGCGACTTGTCTTGCAAGTACACAAGGCGCAACGGCTTTTCGTTTCTGTCAAGATCGCGCGCGATCTCAACCTCTGCCATTTGCATGTGCCAGGTGAAAACTGATGTACCTAGCACCTCAATCCAGATGGGGCTAACTCCATACTGGATTGGATCCGGCGAGATAAGCCAGTAGAAAAACCCCGCCTGCGATCCGCGCATGATGGCGTAGACGCTGCGAAAACCTGCATCAGGCGTGCCCTGTTTCCATGGCATGCCGGTTAGCTGTGCCTGAGACGTGAGGCGAGTCCAAGCCCCGCTCTGCATCGTATAGGGGCCATTCTCGCGTGGATCGTTCTGATTGACGCACAAAACGATTGTGCTACCCGCTGCACCTTGCACACCGTCAACGGTCTGCACTCCCGATAGAGTGACAGGCGCTAGTGCAATGGTGTCACAATTGATCGGCGTGCGCATGATGTTAGGCAGCAACGCGCGTATGTTGTCCTCATACCCTGCAAGGTCTGCCTCTGTCACAGGGATAAGCTGCTGTGCGTTGATGATGGAGAATGGAGTTGCCATTATTTCACCTCACAAATCCACGGGGAATCTTTTACCGTTCGCACAGCGCACAATATCGGCGCGCAATATTCAATAATCTCTGTCTTGACTTGCTCTAAATCTACACCCTCTGGCACATAAGAATTGACGCTAAAACCGTCTGCGCCATAAGTGAAATCTCGTAAAAACAAATGCTTTGCAGCGGTCAACAAATACACAAGACTATGCAACGTATCCGTGGGCAAAAGCCCGTCTGCTACTTGAACCTTGATAAGCATTGGCGCATTCGCCTCTTCGTCAACTCGCATTAAAGGCATGGATTATCTACCTGCGCATCGCGCGTACAACTGCCTCGCCGATCTTGATTTCAAGCTGCACAAAATCAACAGCAGAGGCGAGAATGCGCCGCGGACGTGTGCCCGGGTGATGCACCTTGCGCGCAAAGTACACGTTGCCGTTTTTTGTCCAACGCAGCATTTTGCGTGTCACCGGGTGAATGTCGTGAGGCGGCGTGCCATCCTCAAGATATCCGCCGTAGTCAACGGGAGAAAAAAGCCGCACTGAAAGATCGCCGCCTGAAACCGTGCCGCCAACCTCGAACGTGATGCTTGCTCGAAAAGCTCCTGTGCGGTCTTGAAACTCTGCGGTTGCTTGGGCGCGCACAACGGCTTGTGTAAGCTCTTGCTCTACTGCGCGGTTGACCTCACGATCGATGCGCGCCAGCGTCGATGGATGGGCAAAAGAAAGCACATCGTCTACATCGATGTCATATTCAAAAAGACCCATCATGACAGCAGAGAATTGCGGGCAGGTGCGGTGCTAGTCCTCAGCGCGCGGCTTGCGCCGTGGCTTGGGCGGCGGCGGGATATCCGATGGCGGCATCGGTGCAGGCTGAGGGGGCGGCGGTAGCGTGAGCAGGTTATACGCGTCCGTTGCCTGTGCGTAGTGATCCGGGTGATACTGCGCAGGGTGTTTTTCTTGCGCGGCAGCGTAGGCGTCTTTCACCCGTGCGCCGTTCATCGCATCAGCGGCGCTCAGACCTAGCACCTCGCAGGCATCCTCACGCGTTGTCGGGCGCTTGAGGTCAGGCGCGTAGATGACCTCTTGCGATTGTGCAGATGACTGCTCATCGTCTGCATCCTCATCGGCGTCATCGGCGATTTGCTCAGCCGCTGCCAGTTGCCGGGGCACATCGCGAGATGAATCAATCGCTTGCTGCACCTCAGCCGCGGTGACTTTGATATCTCCCCTCTCATTTGTCGGCGCGACGATGGTTGTGCTGCCCGTCTGGTCTCGCAATACCCTTAAAGCCTCACGGGGCGGCTCAGGAACAGGCACGGGTTGCGCTAGGGGTGCCTGCGGCTTGCCATTCACTGCGCCCGCGCTTTTGAGCACGACAGGCGCGGTGTTGCTCACGGTAGGGGCAACAGCGATTTGCGCCCGCGCTTTTTCCTGTGCTTTCTCAGCAGCGGCTGAGCGCTCAGCCGCTGCTTTCTCCTCAAGCTCATCCTCATAGATCGCATAGTGCTCAATCTCTGCGTCTACAAGCTGCTCTGCCATGAGACGATCGCAGGGCTCAGAAAGAGACGGCGTTCCAGGTTTATGCGGAGGAAAGTACAAGCCGCCTGAGTAACCCTCAAGATACGTGCTCTCTTTCCAGCGCACGCGCACCTGCTCATAGGGATCTTTTTTGCTCATGAATAGACCTCACCCTGTGCCGGTGTTGTGTCCGGCGATGAGTACCCTGTTTCTCAGGGTGAGGATTGTCAAGGGAGGAAAAAGAGTTGCACCCGTGAGAGTTGACTCGCGATGAACCTAGATGGTGTGCCAGCCCGCTAGGTTGGGGAGAGATGATTACTACTTGTCGAAGATGCCGTCTCGACGGGCGATCGCCTGAACGCTCTTGTTGCTGAAAGCGCCATTCCAGACGATCATTTCCTCATCGGCGTTGCTGTCGCGAGCCATGCCCAGATCGCGAATCTTGAATCCCATGACAGGCGTTCCATCGCGCATGTCCGGGCTCTGAATGCCGGTGCCCTCAGGACCGCCTGCCGCGATGCCAAAGAAACCTTTTTCGGGATTCATGTTGACAAGGAACGCGCTGTGAGAACGCGGCGCCTTGACGCTGAGCGCGACATCGGGAATGTACTTGCTGCGCAGGATGGGGATCCCCTCATACGTTGGAATCGACCGGTCCCCAAACATCTTGTCTTCGATCCGTGCGCCGCCAAGCCCGCGGCCCCGCGCTTTGAGCGCGCGGAATTGCCGCGTGTGCATCACATAGGCGCACTCCTCTTTGACAAAGAGCTTGTCCATCTGCTCTTGCAGAGCATCAAGGATGTCAAAGCTCATGGCGTCGCCGTTGACCGGATCGTCAGGCGCGATGACCATGCTCGAATCGCACAGCGCGATCAGCCCGTCGGGCTGCTTGCTGCTGCTGGAAAACTGCAACTCAGCATGCCCGCTGCTACCCGGCGCGGCCTGCACCGTCAGCGTGATAAAGTAGGCGTCGTTATCGCTCTTGAGCGTGACGATCTGAGGGAACGGACCCGACAGCACAACACCCTCACCGGGGTTTGCGTCGCCAGGCGCCTTGAACGATAGCTTCGTCGTCGGCTGATCAAAGTTGAGCACGCCATCGCCCATGCCCTCAACGTAAAACGGACCGGGCGAGATGGACGTACCCGCGGCAAGCAGTGCCGCCGCGTTGATACCGCCGCCGCTGCGGATCACGCAGGTATCCATGTAGCGACCGGCGATCGCAGACCGGGCCACGTCACGGGCCATGTCTTTCACAAGCTCAATCCGGTTGAGCATGCGCTGATCCCACGTGTTGCTCATGTTCTTTTCCACGTAATCACGGGTATTGGTCTTGTTGACCATTTCCCGCAACTGCGCGGTAACACGCGTCACCAGTGGGTTATCAACCTGTGCGATCGTCTCACCCGGGAAACGCCAGCGGCCCGGCACCTTGCCCTTGCGCCGCAGGAACGTATGCACGTCGGCTGCGCCGTAGACAGCCTCAAACGAGATGAACTGATAGAAATCGTCCGTCTCGCTGCTGCTCTGCAGGATCTGCTGTGCCAGCGGGTATGACGTGCGCTTGCGCGCCTCAACCATCGTGATTGCCATGAGATCTCAACCTCTTGTCATGCCCGCTCACTAGCGGGGTTGTTATGCGCGGTTTCCCGCCCGTTCCTTGTTGAAAATGTGTTTGGTCTGCGTCTCTGCAGATTTCCAGCGCTCAAGCTCAGTCATGTTGCGCGGATCAACCGGCTGCGGTTGCCCCGTTGGATTGAGACGACGATCGCCTGTACCCGCGCCCGATTTCACCGGTGGCCGATACTCGTCTGCCGCCGCGGTCTTGCCCCATGCGGCAATGCCATCTTTCAGAGGCAGCTTGATCCGCTCATCGTCCTCATCGCGATCATCGGTGACAAAGAGAATGCGCTTGTCATCGAATGAGATTTTCTCATCCGCAATCAGCGTCTTTGCCAAGCCGCGCGACATCCCATCCGCCACGCCTACGGCTTTCAGTTGCTCAGCAACCTCAGTGATGACCTGCTCACGCCGCGCCCTCTCCTGCGCTGCTTTGCGCTCGGAGATCTCACGCTCGCGATCTTTTTCCAGTCGCATGCGTGCGGCACGCTCCGCCTTGACCTCTTCCTGCAACGCCAGAACCGCAGGGTCAATCGTCGTCGCCTTGCCCTTGTCCGCATCCCCCGCGGCTGCGCCCTGCGCTGCGTTCTGAGCGGCCCCCTTGCCCTTGTCTGCGCCCGCCTCTGCGCCGTGCGTCGCGCCCGCGCTGGCACCTGCGCCGCTTGACGCTGAGGCGTCTTTCAGAATGCCCTGCTTGCGGAATTCCTCAAGCAGAGAATCGCGCGTCACTGCGGCGATCTGTTTGATCTGCGCCTCAGCCGCTTTCTTGGCGCTCTCTTTTCCCTGACGACGTGCCTCAGCCGTCATCCGATCCACGTCCTCTTGAGAGAACGTGCGCGGTTTTTCCGCCGCTGCCGTTGCGTCTTTTGCCGCACCGTCTGCCGTGGATCCGCCGCCTGCGCCCGCGGCATCGGTTGCCGCGCTCTCAGCCTCTGCGCTGCAGTCGCCGCTCAGGCGGGGCTGCATGCTTTCGTTGTACAGATGGCTACTCATCATGTCTTTGCGCATCGCGTCTCCTACAGCAGGCGTTACGGCATTTCCGCCGCCCGTCCCGGTTTACGCCGGTTCGTGCTCATACAGAGCGGTTTGTTTCAGATGAGAATTGCGAGGCTTAGCGGGTAGAGAAAGCGGGTATTACCACGTTGCAGCAGAGGGCAGACCGGGCACGCGGAGGATGAGGTTTGCGCTGATCGCGATGCCGATGCTCTGCTTGACGTTGCCGCCAGCGGGTACGTTTGCATCGCCGCTCTTGCAGGGTAGCGCGTCGCTGCCAATGTAGTAGTGTGCGCCGACGGTGTACGGCCCCGCGCCCGTCTCCTCCGTTGCACCGGGAACGTAGACGACGCAGCCATACCCGCTGCCGCCCGGGGCTGCACCTAGCAGCTTGCGAATCTGCCCGATCGCGGGCATCTTTGCCGCGTCCGCGGGATCCGCCTTGCGCACGGCGGGGCAGTCGTTTGCAGAATCGCGAGCGCTGACGTAAACGCTCATCCCCTCTGCCTCTGCCGCGGAGCAAGTGCAAAGCAGGTAGCGCCCCGGGGCTGGCACGTTGCCGGGGCTGCCGCTGATCAGCCCGACATCGACAAGCTCAGTGCTGATGAAATCGATCGGCGCAGACGGGCCTGGCTCGCCCACGTAGGGGCCAGAGGGTGACGTGCCAGGAGGAACCTGCGGAGTCGGTAGCTTGAGCAGATGGCCGATCAACAGCGCTTTCAGTTTTTCGGATGCCATGTGAACCTCTTTCGGTGGAACGTTGCGCTTGAGAATTGCTGCGCTATGCGGGTACTAGCGATTCGGAGGATTGTTGTACCAACCGCCATAGCCGCCGGGGATTTCTGCTTGAGTTTTCAGAGACAGGGATGGCTTGTTCGGTACATCGATACCTAGATCTTGCTCACGAGGGCGCACGATACGCACGCGAACAAGTTTTGTTGGATCGTTGCTCTGCACCTGCGCTGCATCCGTATTCGTTTGCTGAGGCGGATGAGCATTGACAATCTGCCCCTTGCCATCGGCAACAACTTGAGCAGGTGCAGCCTCAATTCCCTGCAGGTCTGAAACCTGTTCAATTTCGCTGTCAATGATTTGCTGCTCTGCGGGCGCAAGGTCTGGCACAAGTTGCCGATAGACGCGCTTTGTCAGCGTGGCCACACCATAAGGCCCGATGGGCAAAGAACGCGCCTCAAGAGCGCTCTTGAGCAGCACATCAAGTTGAGCAACTTGATACTCACGCCTACGGCGGATAGTAACTCGCTCAAGGGCTTGTGCGGGAACATTGAGAGCAATTGCGACGATGGCGCAGATGTCTAGCTCCCACGTGTCGAGATGATCGGCAACCTCGGCGAAGATCGCGTTGGTCTGCAAACCTCTCAACCTGCGACCCTCGGCAGTCTCTTGATGCTGCGTCTCTCCGCGGTCAATGAGTGCGGTGCGGTAAATCGATGCAACCAAGCGCTCAAGGGCTTTTTCGTACGCGTCTGCGATGGTGCCCGGTGGCGCAATGTACCGCGTCAGCCCTGCGGTTTTTTCGTCCTCTGTCAGAGCGTTTGCCGGGCCTGCCTCAACTACGCCCGCCCCATCGCCGCCATCATCATCGTTATCGCCAGGAACGATGAGTTGAGCAAACGTGCTTTGACGTAGGTTGAAATCAAACTCGCTTTGTCGGTTGTAGAGAGCGCGTGCGAGTTGTGCAATAGTGGCGATCTGTGGATATCCCCCATTGCTGCGATGATCGCTCACAGGGTTACGCCAATAGCACACAGCAACCGGCACAATTCCAAGCAGGTTTGGGCCGGTTCTCTCCTCATCGCTCAATGGGCGCAGATGCGATCCGGCTTTGTCGTCTACGATTTCGTAGCGTTCCCATTTCTCAGCGGTCCATATCGTGATGCGCTCGACGATTTTTTTATCGTCAAGCATACTGGCCCGCTCAAGCTCATGATAGGTAACAATCTTGATGCTGCGGATAGTGCCATCCGCATTGAGATCGTAATCAAGAATATCCTGAGGCCACAGGTTGATTAGCCGTGGAAAAGCGCCAAGCGCCTTGCTCTCTGCAAGGTTTCGGCCTGTGTTCCTTGGCATGTCAACAAACGTAAACACGCGTCCGACTAGCTGACACCTCAGCAAAGCTTCCTTTGCAACATGCGCGATATCATGACCATTGCCATCAACATTGCGCAGCCATTGCTCAATCTGAGGGGGCAGATTTTCACGCACCGCATCCTCAGCGCAGAGGAAAGCGCGCGTCACGTCAACGATCGGTTCAATCGGATTTGGATATACCGATGAGTTGACGCGATCGTTGTAACTTAGCTGATCCTCATTGCGGAATGGGACTAGGTAAGACCATGTTTGCCGCGCCGGTCCGCTGAGCAGCGATGACACCGGGGGAACCATGGTTGTCGCCAGCCACGCGGATCCGTACTCATATGCTGCGCGGCCCCAAAATGGGGCAGGTGGGGATGGCACCTGCCCATTGCGAAAGCCGCCGCCGCCCGTGTAGCTGTCTACCCAAAAACGGTGCAACGTCTCCTCATCCGCATAGTCATCGCGCACACGGCGCAGACGTGCGATAAGGTCTTTCTCTGTCCATCGATGTTGGAACGGGGTTGCACCGTTGATCGCGCTCATCCTGCACCGGGGCGGTTTACGCGCCGCTCTAGGCCAGCCGTGTTAGCGGTGCGGCTCAAAAGCAGCGGGAGAGGATCGTAAATGGCTGTAGCCGCACCGCCGCTGCCTTGACCTGCGCGGAATGCTTGCGGCAACGCTGTTCCCTCAAGTTGCGATGAGCGCGCAGCAACGCGCGCCTGAGGCAATGGGATTGCTCCGTCGTTTGCGTCAACGCTCATCAGGCACCAAACGGATCGGTGCCATCCCACGGGCCAACCGCAAGATCACCGCCGCTGCAAAAGAAATTCTTGGTGCCGCCGCCAACATTGAGCGGCACCCATGCGGTCTGCGCAGAGCCTAGCCAGCGGAAGAACGTGGATCGGCCTTTGCGTCCCACCGGCGACGTGTTGCTGACAGCGCGGTGATACACAACCTCTTGCAACTCAAGAGCCCCGTTGTGGGGGTTGTCTCCCGCGTTGTTTGGAAAAATCGTGCCGCTGTAATCTCGCAGGTAGAGCGCGGGCAAGCGCACGATATTTCCGCCGACAGTGCCTTTTTTCAGCCATCCGACAGAGCATCCCACAGAAAGCACGTAGTCAAACTCTGTGGTCTGCCAGTGACTGTTGATTCCGACGACAACGGGATCCGGATCGGTCACACCGTCAGGAACGATAACAGGATCGATCCAGAATGTGAAAATTGGAGCACCGCCAGCGTTGAGCACATAGCACGCATACAAGCCAGGCCCGTTGCTTTGCGCGTACATCACACCGCGATAGGTGTTTGGACTCGCCGCGTGAAACACATCAGCAAAGGTGGGGGATGCATCAGTGTCGCCACCTGCGATTACGATTTCCGTATCAGCGCATGCTGGAGTTTGCGACGCGCTACCACCGCCGCCGGTAAACGTTCCGCATGTGTACTTGACGCGGTGATATCCATCCGATGCACCGCGTTGCACACAAATTTCACGAATGATGCCATCGCCTGCATCTTTGAGGCGCACACGAAACCATGCATTGCTTTGATTTATTACAGACGCAGAGGAGATGCAATCCCCACTTGCGCTGTAAACAGACGTTCCGTCGCCGCTTTCTTTGACCTGTCCGCCTGCAGCAACAATCAGTTGCTTTAGCTCGTAGATCACCTGGCTGTGAGCAGTCGGCGTGTGATTTTTCTTGTACGGCATTGCTGCACTATTCCTGTACAGGTACAGCGATGTTTAGGAAAGAGTTGCCAAAGATTTGCACGTGCGGTCTACCGCCGGGTGCGGGCGCGCATGTGCTCTTGTATATGCCCGGCGCTAGCTCTTCCACGTCTGCATCGGCCCCGCACGTGGTCTGCGGATCGATGACTTGCGGGCATTTGATCTTTGCAGGTACAGCCATTGATCATTCTCCCGGGTTGAATTCCGCAGAATCAACCATGCAGATGATTGTGTATCTGTGCAGGTTTGCACCATAGCGCTGATGCAAGACCTCTTTGATCGTGGTCCTGTACAGCGTATCCGCCTTGCCCGCGCCCGCCGAGATTTTGCGTCGCACGTTGAGGATTGAACCGATGTTGCCGTAGTAGTCAAGGTTTGCGCCCTGCGCAGCCGTCGGCTCATAAACCAGCGTGATCAGACGCTGCCTCTTGACCGTTACCGCACCCTCATTGACCGGCCCATAGTCCACGTCTACGCGGTCATAAATGACCTGCGTTAGGCCGTCGAGAGGCGCTGTTCCCGATGCAAGCCCGAAAGCCGTTCCCACCTCATCATCAGGCAGCGTAATTGCCATGGCTTATTTTCTCCCGCGCGATGCTTTGTTGCAGCGCAGCAGATTAGGGCGACTGCGGATCGGCCTGATAGGTGAGCGCAACGTTGAGCACGTGTGCGATATACGTCTGCATCAGCGCATCGGCAAGAGTGATTGCGCTTGAATCATCCGTTGCATCGGCTGCGCTGATCTGCACCGGCGATGCGGGCAACGGGTTGTGTTCCGGCTGGCGTGCATAGTGCGAATTGAGGGTTGCCTTTTCCTGATTGAGCAGGGTTCGGGCGGCATTGTTGCCGTTCAATGCCGTCGCGCTTGCAACTGCAACGGTGCCGGTGCCATCGCCCGCGTTGGCAACCGCAGACAGGAGCGCCATTGCAGCAACACTGCCTGCAACCGCCGCGCGCACGTCCTCTGCGGTAGAGGTCTGCGCCCAAGTGAGCGTGGTGCAACCAACCGCGGATGACGTGCCGCTGCCGTCGCCAGTGTTGGCAACGCTGGTAAGCAGTGCCATCGCAGCAACGCTACCAGCGATTGCGGCGCGCACCTGATCGGCGGTCGATGTCGGCGCACCGTTTGCGTAGCGCAGCGTTACGGTGATTGCTTTCGCGACAACCGAAACCACCTCAGACGCGGCGTTTGCACCGGGATTGACTAGACGTGCGGTAACGCCCGTCTGATTCGCCGTCAGTGTCACACCTGCATTGCCGCCACCGCCAAGGTTCACACCGCTACCCACGCCAGCGAGATTGACGGTGATTGCCTGTCCGGTGACAGAGGTGCTGAGCGATTGCGTGATGCCGCCTGCATGGCGAACCGTAACACCTGCGACCGATGGCGTGTAGAGCAGACCTGCGTTGCCCGTGCCGATCTGAGTCGTGTTCCCCACGCCGTTTGCATCTGCAAGCGGGGCAGTGATTGCAGGCGAGGTGCTATCAATGGCCAGGTGTGCAAACGCCTTGTCCAGCAAGTGCGCCTTGATGAGCGGCTTGAGCGCATTTGCGACAAGGCGAGCTTGCGCGGTCGTGGTGACGTTCTCGAAGCCCAGCGCACCCGGATCAAGCACCTGCGGATCGCTGTTGTACTGTTTGAGAAACGCGGCATCAACATACGCGTTGTGCAGCCCTAGCCCCTGCGCTTTGAGCGATGCATTGAGGATGTTGAAACCGCGCAAAATTGCCGCGCCGACAAGCGGCGGAGTCGCGGGCACTTTTTCTACGAATCCTGGCATGATGGTGTCTACTCCGTTGATGACTAGATCCATGGCATCAGAGAATTGCGGAGAGACACGGGCTGCTTGACTAGCGCTTATTGAGAGGGTCTTTGAGCAAGATCGGGCCGCATGCGTCGGTTGCTCTGCGCGGTGATCCCTTGCAGAACGTCAGGATGTTTTGATGCGTCTTTCCGACCTTCCGCATTACGTCAAAATGCTTGCCTGTTCTGAGCGGCAAACTCCCAACCATTGTCACCAAAATCTGTTCATTGTAGTAGCGCAAACCTGCTGCCTCAAACACTGCAATCGTGTCTGGCACAAGACCGTAGTAGGGTCCGCCCTCATCAGGCCCGCGGCACTCTCCCACGACACACGTAGCGAACCGATCAGGCTTGAGACGTGCGCATGCAGCCGCGATGATTGCGCGATATGCCTCTCGAAACTGCGGGTATTCCAGCGTCGAGATATCTCGCGGATCCTCTGAGTACACCTCTAGATCTGCGTACGGCGGGCAGGTGAAAATATAATCGGCGCTCTGCCCCTCAATCAGCGTAGCTATATGTCGCGAGTCTCCCGCAATCCATCGCGGATGCGCCACGCCAAACCGCGCAAGAATTTGCTGTGCTTGCTGCTCATTTGCAGTGACCTGCTCACGCCGCAAATCAACACCTGTGTACGTGCGCCCTAGCAGTGCAGCAACGATGCCGCGAACGCTGCCGCCTGCGAACGGATCTAACACGTGCGCGCCTTGAAATGAGTACCATAGATAGCAACACTCTGTGAGGACAGGATCGAATATTGATGTGCCGCTCTGCTCTGCATCTTGCGCGGGTTGCGCAGGCGGATTTTTGCGCTTGCGCAAAGAAAGTGCGGGCGCGATGTCTTGATCGTCATCATCAGAGATTTCATCGACAAGATTTCCCCGGCCAATCTCTGACTTGATGCCTAGCGCCAGCCATTGACGCTTGCGCTCTTGCCAATCCCCTTTGCGCGCATCTAGCACGGAAAACGGAGGCATGCGATAACGCTCTGCAAGAGCCTTTTCCGTGCGCGGTGCTCTCACGTCCGGTGCAACGTTGAGGGCTGCCAGCAAACCACGCGCAACGGGCTGCGTAAGCGGTACATCGTACTTGCCAGACTTTAGCGCCGTCTCGACATCGCAGAGGTTGCCGGTCAAGCCGCGGGAGATCTGCACCGCAGGTGCAAGCGTCACGTGCTCAGGCGGTACCTTGATACCGCGCTCACCATCGACGTAATCGCAGACGTAGTGAGGGAACGGATGGAAAGCCGTGCCCTCTGCGTACGCATCCGCGATGATCGCCGGTGCCCCGTTTACCAGGACACGCGCGCCGCGCTCTAGTAGTTGTACCGGGGATTTCTCAACCTGTGCCGGGGCTGCGTCTAGATCGTCGTCTGTGAGCATGGCGGCACTCTGTTAGACGGTGCACCGTCTGTCAAGAGCGGATGCGGCCCTGAGGCATATAGGAACGCTGTTGCACAATCTGGCCGGGGCTGCGCGGCTGGCGCCATCCCATGCGCGCCTTATGGGGCGCATCCGTGCCCTCAGCCGCATGCAGGGCTAGTGCGAGTGCCCATGCCCGATCGCCGTGCCCCTGCGATGAGCTAGAGCGTTCTACGTCAAAGCGCGTGTTGCCCGCTGTGGTGAGCAGCCGCTTTAGGCTGAGCAGATCTCTGCGTAGCTTTTCCTCAGAGGTTGGAATGCGCAATTTGCGCGTTTCAAGCAACCTGCGCAAGCGCGTAACCATGTCCTCTTTTGTTTCTAATGTAAACTTTACGCCTTCGACTTTGTTTTTATGTTTTTTCTCTAGATCCTCAGCCATGTTTGTACCGATGGCGCTACGGTCAAGAGCAATGCGGCGCACGCCATTGTCTTTGATCTCCGACGTGACTACATCCTTTTGAGTATCAAAATCAACACCCCGTTCCGCCCATACGTTAGGGCGAACCCAATAGATATCTCCAATTTTCCACACAACTACTAATGCTGTATAGTCTCCCTGCGCAGATCGGGCAACGTCCATTCCGCCATAAGCGCGTACGTTGTCCATTGCGTCATCAAACATCTTAAGGATTTCAGGATCGGTAGGGTCATAACCTGCTGTATCAAGCAACTCAGACGGGATATAGCGGCTGCTAGCGCTGAGAAATTGACAGCAATATTCCTGGCGAAAAATATCCTCATCGCCAGCCTCAAGACGCAGAGCGTTGATATCCGCGGGAAATCCATCTGCAACCGCGCGATATACGTCTATCCAGTGCCAGGAAAACGCGCGTCCCTCATCCGTCTTTGCAAGACGGTAAAACATATTATCGTCACCTAGCGGTGTGCCGATAACGCGTAGGCGGAAACCTAGAGGGTTACGCCAGTTAGGATCGACAATCGGCTTTGCAGCCCCCCATATGTCATAACTATGTGGCATAACGCCAAATTCATCAAAGGTCAAATTGCCGGTGCATCCGCGCACAGTTGCGGGATTAGCAGGGCGTGCCTCAATGCGTTTGCCGTTAACGAGGGTGATACGATCTGAACGTGCCTCTTTGATGAGCTTGACACGGGACAATCCCTGAGGAACGGCTTTTCCCATGTCCTTAAAGCCTATGCGGTTTCCTTTGCGCTTTGCTACATTTCCGCCGTTTTCCTCGTGTGCCTGATACATGGCCCATAGCACGTCAGGCACAAGAGGCAAGCCACGCCTGCGCGCAAGCGGGATCATTGCTTGCACTGCGGTAAAACGAGTCTCAAGATCCTCAAGGTGCCCGTAGCATTCTCTCAACATCTCCTCTGCCTGATGTTGAGAGGCTGAGATCATAAACTCGTCCTCCCCCTTGGAGAGGTCAAGACCGCCGCTGAGCGGATCGTAACCACAGGCGCTCAATACAGCATCTTTGGTGACAACGTGACTACCGCCGATGCGCCGACCCTTGACCATGCCCTTAAAGCGGCTGCGGTCAAGGATCCACTCTACCTGATACGCGCCTAGCGCCATCGCGCGTTACCCGTTGCCGTTGTGCCGGTGAGGATTCGGATCGCCAGGTAGGGTTGCCCATGGCGACGGCGCTTGCGGGTTTGGTGCACCGAAAGAGCCTGCGTTGACCGCACGCCTTGCAGCCTCTTTGCCCGCGCGAACCGCTGCTTGCTCTGCGCTGTCGTCGGTATCGCCGCTTTCGACTCCAAACCAATCAATCAGACGATCTGCAGAGGCGATGGCCACGCGCGCAGCGGCAACGCGATCTTTTGGAGTTACGCGCTTGTCGCTTTGAGCAAGCCCCGCCATGACATCGCGCATCTCGCACAGCGTGCGGTAATTCGGATCGCTGTGCCATGGGCGCGGCGGGCGTGCAAGAGGTGCAGTCGTCTCCTGTGCGCCCTCAGCGCTTGCAGGTGCGTGCGCATCGTGCGCATGCCCATGATCAAGCAGATCCGGATCGCCCTCGATTTCCAGATCATCGGACGGAACGAATGGGGCCGCTGGCTGAGGTGCCGGGGCTATGTCTTGATCATCGGGCGGCATGCGTGCGCTACATCTGAGAAATGCCGATCGGTGCGGGGCAGAGCGCAGGGGAGAAAAGTTACAGGCGAGAAGATTGATAAGAGCAGATTCCCTCGCACCTGCGAGCATAAAACGGATCAGGTGTTATCCGTCGCTGAGGGGTCGTTTTTCAACACCTCTAACACCGGGGCATTTTCAGGTGTTGACGAAATTCGCCAGTCATTACGCCAGGTTAACACCTGAAACACCTGAAATGCCGTTTTGAAACCCCCTATATACGCGCGTGCGCGCACACGTGACGTATGAAAAAACGAAAATAGTCTCACGCGTTAGACTCAAATCAGGTGTTATAGGTGTTAAGAGGGTGTTAACCCTATGGAAACGTTAGGCTTTTTCGTCAACACCGGCACCTAACTGCCGGTGTTTTTCGGTGTAGCAGGTGTTAAGCCGCCTGAGGCCGGTTCGCCCTCGTGTCAAAGAGAGGGGAGAAAAGTTAGGGTGCGGAATTTAACGGCTTGACTCTTTATCGCGTCGTGGCACAGGGTCTCTTGCCGTGAGCTTGCTTGACGCTTTTTCCGTCGCTGATAGAACACCTCAAGCAGATCCGTTTTTCCGTTGGACAGGCAGCAAGGCGGCACTGCGAGAAACGATCTCTCGACGCATGCCCGCGCGCATCGCAGGTAACTACCTAGAGCCTTTCATCGGCGGCGGTGCGCTCGCGCTTGCACTCTTGTCCGAACCGGGGCGCATCGCAGGTGCGGCACTCCTCAGCGATACGAATCAAGAGCTAATCATCACATACGCGTGCGTGCGTGATTGTCCTGAGCGCGTCATCACCGCGCTAGAGGCGCACAAGCGCGCATCAAGCGCAGAGCACTACAAGGCCATTCGCGCGCAGGTGCTACCCGATCTCAGCGGGCATGACGTGCGCGGTGAGATCGGCGACGCAGAACGCGCGGCGCGCTTTCTCTACCTCATCGGTGCAGGCTGGCATGGCCTCTGGCGTGTCAGCGCAACCGGTAAGATGAACACGCCCTATGGCCACGGCGATACGCACTACGTAGAGCCTGAGCGCATTTACGCTGCATCGCGCGCGTTGTCTCGCGCGCGGTTCGCGATCATGGATTTTGAGCAAGCAATCGATCGTTGTGGCGCGGGAGATTTGATCTATGCGGATCCGCCATACATCCCTCGCACGCCAACGGCATCGTTCACAGCCTACGGCAAAAACAAGTTTACGCAGACAGATCATGAGCGCCTAGATCATATCTGCGCCATCGCAGCAAATCGGGGCGCGCATGCGCTAGTTAGCAACTCAGACACGAAACACACGCGTCGGATTTATGCTGGCGGTGAGGCGGTCACGATATCGCATAAATACCGGATAGGCGCAGACAGGCGAGGCGCAGATCCAGTGCGAGAGGTGCTGATTATGTACAGACGCGAAGACAGGTAAATTGTGAGTCCTGCGACTCTCTACTTTGCAGCGTATGTGCCTCTTGTGTATCTCTCAGGTAGATACGCGGATGTGCCATCTCTATCCGCATGCGCGGTTGTTTTCTGCATGTGCTTGTTTTGGTCCGCGCGCGGATTCTGGCGACTCATTCGCATCACACCTCAGGCCATCCTGAGCGGATGCTGCACAGTCAACTCACGGGTATCTATGGGGGCGCCGTGCTCATCGGGCGCGCAGAGCATACGGCAACTGTTCCGCTCAATCGCGCCGCGTCGATGCTCGCGGGCCTCATCGGTAGTGTGCTGTTAGGGCAACACATCACACGTGGACAGGCAGCGGGATTTGCGCTCTTGCTGCTAGCTGTTCTGATCTTGCGCAAGAGGTGAATAGATGCTCGCTGACGGCCCCAAGATTCCTGTTCTAGATCACGGCTACATCCGCCTTATCGAGACCTATGGATCCGATGAGGGGATCATTGAGGCCGCGCGCATGAGCACCAACAAAGGTTTTCTCGGATGGGGCACACCTGAGGCACCCGGCGATGAAAAGCTCTTGCGCTACCTCATGGAAAACCGCCATGACACGCCGCTAGAAATGGCTGGCATGATCATTGAGTTGCAAGCGCCTATCATGGTCTTCCGCGAATGGCACCGGCACCGCACGCAAAGCTACAACGAAATGAGCGCGCGATACACGCCTCTCCCTGATGTCAACTACATCCCCACGCCTGAGCGCTGCTTGATGGTGCAGTCCGGCCAAAACAAGCAAGCGCAGGGGATCACCGATGGTCTGACACATGAGCAGGTTGTTACGTGGTTAACTCATCTTGAGTATGCGTATGAAACCGCTCAAGCAGTGTACGCAGAGGGTCTAGCGATCGGCATTCCGAAAGAACTAGCACGTCTGCCCGTTCCCGTTGCGCGCTACAGCCGCATGCGTGCACACGCGAACCTGCGCAACTGGCTGGCGTTTCTCACGCTGCGCAGCGATGTTGCTTTGCACGGGAAAAAAGCACAGTGGGAAATCCGACAGTACGCCAACGCGCTTGCGGATCCTTTGATCGCTGAGGCATTCCCGCGGACCTATGAGCTTTTCTGCCAACGGGCCTCTTGACACCCTACCCCGGGTGAATCAGGGTTGCCGTTATGAGCAGCAACGGTAACGGCAACGTCAAAGACTCATTCACCAAATTTCACATCACGTATCCAGACGGGAGTGCGGTTGATCCGAACGCCGCATACTACGTCCTCAAGCTCACTGGCAACACCGCGCACGCCGCCGCATGTCGTCACGCGCTGACGGTCTATGCGGAGAGGATCGCGCCCATCATGCCGGTGAGCGCGTCAGAGTGCCGCCGCATGATCGCAGATGAGGCGCGCAAAGCAGATCAGCCAATCGATGAGCCTGCATACGTCGCCAGCGCAGACGGAGAGGATTTCAAGCACAAGTATCCGGATCGCGAGACGGCGATTTTGCGCGCACCGCATGATCTTAACATCGCGCCAGGTGGTACCTACTGGATTGGATATCTCGCACCGCTGATGATCACGGGCGATGTCACTTGGTACATGACCGATCTTGTCAACACGCTTGCAGAGCAAGGGCATCCCGTTTCTGCGCTCGTTTCGCTTGTTGGCAATGGCAGCATGAGCGATGCCGATCAAAGCGCCGCGGATGCGCGCCTAGAGGTGCTAGCTCAGATGCTGTCACCGGTGATCCGGCAGTGGGCAAGTCACTACGGCGTAGACCTCAGTAACCTATGGGGTGTTACCGGGGTTGAACAATGCACGCGGCCTGTTCCCGCGTGAGTGTGCGTAAAACTAGAAAAGAAAAAGAGGGGAAGGAGATTCGATGATGAGTAAGTATCTGCTCTTGGGTCTGTTGTTTTTGTGCACGCGCGCAAATGCGCAGCCGGTTTCGTGGGGAGCGCCTAGCGCGGCGCGTCCGCCTGTGCGCATGACGACGCGTCCCATGATGCGCGTGATTCGTCCTATGCGCGTGATGCCCGCGCCAACGCCGATGCCATCGGGTGTGCCGCGTCCATTCGGTGTCTCTGGCGGTCCTGTGTTGCGTGCGCCTGAGGGCGCACCGCCACAGCAACCGCCGCCGCGGTGCTTTCCTGCGGCTGCACCGCCTCTGTTTGGCACGCCCACGCCGCGCCCTGCGGTCAATGCTCCTGTGCCGCGCCCCGTGAACGATCCTCCTGTGCCGCCTGTAAGCCATGCAAATTGGGATGGATCTACTCTCCGCACTCGTGCTCAGATCGCCGCCAACAAAAGCCTTGGTTGCGGCGCGAATTGCACAAAAGATCGTGCGGGTACGTTTGGGCGTGGCGCATGGGCAGATGATCCGAAAAATCCACAATCGCCGGTTTATGAGGCGCACTCTGTGCGTTGCCGCGCACCGGGTTGCGGACGTGTCGCGACTGCTGCGGTTGGCACCGATGGAAAATGGATCGTGCAAAAATTCCGTCCCGAAACTGCGCGCGCGTCCGCTGAGCGCAGTGAGCGTGATAGTAGTCCGCCGCCAACCGGGCGAGAGCGCAACACTGCGCGCGATGCGATGCACAAGGCGAACGATGCTCGCCTCAACGCGGGCAAACCCGGCTACAAAAAGTAGCCCTCAGCCCCTGCCCTAATCGGGCCGCTGTGGCACCTCTGCGCCCCATCTAGCCCCTCTGGATTCTCCAGCCTCATAGCAGCCCTGCCACGCTCCGATCGGCCTTGCCGGGCCTCTGGCTTGCGGCCCGATACCTCAGGATTGAGTAATCACGCCGATCGCCAGAGTCAATCCCTGCCCTAACTTGCGCATTGCCGACGCTGGCAATCAGAGCGGTAATGCCTTCGTTCAAAAATAGTTTGCGCATCTCGTCTTTGTTTCAAAACGTATGTTTCAGGAGTGCAATTCTATGAGATCGCTGATGACCCTCGCAGAGCGCAATCAAGTTGTAGTCGCATATATGCCTTTGGCGTTGCGCATCGCACGTGCGTTTTGGGGGAGACACATGGCGCTGAGCGGCAAGAAAGGGCATACGCAAAAGAGAAACAGCGACGCGGTTACTTACGATGATTTGCAGAGCGCCGGATATCGTGCGCTTGTACAGGCGCGAGATGGATGGGATCCATTGTTGAGCAATTGCAATCAACCCGATTGCTATCTACCTAGTGACAACGGTAAATTTCCAAAGGGAATTTCCACAGTCAAGCAGTTGCTTGAATCAGGCGTCACATATGAAAGATGCCCTCACGGCAACGCAGGTTATACATTTGGAGCATTTGCGCAGAGATTCATAGAGGGAGCTTGCATCGCAGCGCTCAAGAAATCACATAGACGAAAACCGTTGCCATATACGGAAGAGCTAATGGCGATCTCCTGTGTCACGGATCGCGATCGTGCGGAGCGTCCCGATTCTCGCGCCAATGAATATGAGCGATTGCCTGACTATCACCATTTGCAGGATGGCAGCGAGTTTGACGGATCCCCGTCTGCGGCTTGGTCAAGCGTTGATATGCTCGCACTGCGTAAATTTATTGCAGATGCAATCGAATCTGGCGATCTGCTTGTACGCGGTTTAAGCGCGGATCAACTGCGAATTATTATCGCAAACATCGGAGATGGCAGATCACATGCTGAGGTTGCGGGCGATGCTTGTTGCAAGGTGAGTCATGTGCACGCAGCGCTATCTACTTTGCGCGCTTTGCTTGTCGAAACAGACTACGCTGATGATGAGCATGATAGCCCACAATCTTTGTCGCTGTCAGAACTAGCAGCGCAGATCACGAAAGTCTATCCGCACGATCCTTGCATTCCCAAGCGTCTTGGGGAATGGCTGATGCGCGGATGGGTACCCGGAAAACAGAACGCCGACGGGCGATGGTTCATCAGTCGTTGGGGCGCTAAGATCGCGATCAAGAAATGGGGTGAGCGCAAGTCACGCGGATCAAAAGAACTTGACACAGACCCTACGTCAGACAAGGTGCAAGACATGAGCAGATCAAAACCTGCGCGCACCTTGCGCGTGATTGGTCACGTAGGAACAGCACTCCCTGAATACAGCGGTGCTGTGATTGGCCCTGTTGTGAGTATCGAGGTTGGACAGGGCAGAGCGCAATCCTGCGCTGTCACATCCGCGGGTGACAAGTTTTATGGGCGCAATCGTGAGGCGGTCTTGCAGCGGTTCGGCTTGGTGCAAGAGGGAGAGGATGTGCGGCCCGGCGCTCAGGTGCCGGTGCCCTCTCCCGTCTCTGCGCCCTCTGGACCGCCTACGCCCTCTGCCGGGGCGGCTGCAAACCCCGCAGCCCCTCTCAACAGCGCCTCTGCCAACGTCTCGTGACGCGGTGCCGGTGCGGTTTCCTCATGGGATTTTTCCGCCTCATATCGCTTGTCAACCTCATCGTCACGCCGATCCTGATGCTCTTCCAGCGTGTTGTGGATCTGGTTCACAAGCGCTCTCTCATCGTTGCTGAGATCGCGTGCCTGCATGCCCTCTAGCTTGTCGAGCATGGCGCGGATGTCATCGAATGGCCCAGGACACGCGCGCCGCAGGTTGGCACCGATGCTCAGCACCGTAGGACGCATGGCGCTTGAGTCTGCCCCGTGCGCTAGTTCTGCCTCAAGCCCGTTGAGGGCGCTCTCTGCCTGGCTGATTGCGTTTTTCATGTGTGTGTCACGCTCCGCAAAAGAATTGCGCACGTAAGCGGGTAAGATCATGAAATCAGAGGAATTAAGCAGGGCGCTTAAAGATGAAAAGCCGGTTGTCATGATGAGCGGCGATCGGTACATCGTGCAACGCGCTCTTGAGTACATCAAGCGCCGTGTTATTCCTGGCGTTGAGATGCGCGATGTGAACCTGACAACCTTTGAGGGGAAAGAGGCTGCAGCCCCTGCGGTTACGCACCTGTGCAAGACCGCGCCTGTGTTTGCGCCCCGTCGTCTTGTCATCGCGGTTGACCCTGCGGACGTAGCAGCGTATGCGGATTATTGCGCGGCGCCAACAAAAAGTACCTGCCTTGTCATCATCGTAGACAAGCCCGATGCGCGCACAAAGACCGTGGCGGCGATCAAACGCGCGGGCGCTCTTGTGCATTTTGATACACCAAAAGAGCATGAGTTGCCGCGATGGCTCGCGGCTGAGGCACAGGCAAAAAAAATTCCTGTCACGTCGGATGCGTGCGCGCTCATCGTGCTTACGGTTGGGAGTGACCTTGCACAACTTGCCGACGCGTTAGAGCGTACCTATCTCAGCGCGCCGCGCGGTGCGCAGGTAGGGATAGAGCACGTCGAGAGAGCGCTTTGCTTGACGCGAAAAGACAGCATTTTCGATCTTACCGACGCGTGCGCAGCCCGCAACAAAGAGCGCGCAGTGCAGGTGCTAGAGAATCTGATCAAGAATCGAGATGATCCGTTCCGCATTCTCAAGATGCTTGAAAGCACCGTGCGTAAATTGCTGCAAGCCGTCGAAATGTGCGCGGACGGGCATCAGACAGGGGATAGCATGGCAGCGGCACTCAAGATGCATCCGTACGTTGCAGGCAAGCTATTGCAGGCTGCGCGCACACTAACGATGGATCGCGCATGGGAGATGCATAGCGCTTTACACGATGCCGCGTTTGCTTGCTCCATTGGTAGCAAGGCGATGGGATTTGGGAAGCTCGGCGATCGCGTCTACGTTGAGCAGCTTGTACTCAGGATGTGCGGATGAGCGCCGACATTGAAAAGCTAGCACGGGAGATCGCGCGGGAAACTCCCATGCCTTATGAAAAAGTGCTAGCCGACTTGACCCATTATTTTTGTATGGGTAAGCGTCTGCAATTGCACGACGCGCTAAGCATGTTTTCCGATCTGCCTCATCATCTGTGGGAGCGTCTGTATATGTGTGTTCCTGCAGAGGAAACGCCTGCGGATTATGCAGACGACGAAATCGAACACCTGAGACAGCGATACGCACGCACGCGCGTTGAAACTCTTGACATACGCAACGATGAGGAATGTGTGTAATGTCAATAATGAGAATTCAGCAAATCATTGTTGCAAATCGTCATCATCGTTATGAGGTTGTTTACTGCGGACGCGGCACACCTCTTGGCAATCCGTTTTTTGACGGAGATCGCGCAAGCAATATCGACAGGTACAAGCATCATCTGTGGGCGCATCTATCGCGCTATGATCGTGAGCGGTGTTCTGTTTGCGCTGAGCGCTGCGCAATCCGCGCAGAGATGGATCGTCTACTCAAGATAGACGCTCTCGTGCTGCTTTGTTCCTGCGCGCCTCTGCCCTGCCATGCCGACGTAATCAGGGCTGCGCTCAGATGGGTTGCAACACTTGAAAAGGTTGTGCTGTGATGACTGGAAAAACGAGACTGCTTGCAGAAAAAATCATCGCGGAAAATGCGCAGATTTCCATAGTAACCAGCGCAGGAAACTGCACCGGAACAATCGCAGAGTGCGCGGCATTTCTTGCGAACATGCAGCCTATCACTGTGCGGGTTTCATTTGATGACAAGATGGCAGAATTGCACGTGATACGCGGGCAAAGTCTGGAAGGCTATCAGCATGCAATCATCGCTGCTCTTGTTGCGGCGCTTGAGCCAGAATCTGCCGATTCCGTAGACGCGATGTTTTCGTTTTTTATGTCGCACAGCGGGAGAATGCAGTAATGCGATGCTGCGCTTATCACCAAAACGGCGGAAATCTAGACAACGTGTGCGAGGGTGCAATTAGCGCCCGGTCTGGCAAGCTGCAACCTGTGGTGCCGAAGAAACGGAATGCAAAGACTCTGCCTCAAATTTTACAAGACAAACCAGGGCGCGCGACATGGGACAAGATACGCAAGCGTCTTGATATGCTCAGCGGTCCCGATCTGGACTCGGCGCTAGAACAGGTGCAGGCGACGGTCAAGAAATGGGATCCTCTCATCTCAAGACCGCCGCTCAAGTCATGGGCAAAACGGCGCAACGATCCACGTCTGAAAGTGTGCAGGATTGTGCACGAAACAGACACCTACAATGATTATATCTTGGCCATGGCATCGATCCTCACGCGCGACGGCTTGCAAGCCGTGCACCTTGAGCGCCAGTTTACCGGCATGGTGCAGAGCGTTGACGGGAAAGAGATGGTGCTAGGTGCAGCGGGATCCGCAGATCTCAAAGGGGGATTGATACTCGAATGGGATTATGAGGAAGGGGTTACAACTACCACACATCGGCTAGGCGTGCGCCTTGAGGTTGAGGTGAAAGCAGAGACAGGAGAGGCACGCGCAAAGCAGCTAAAGCGGCAGGCTGCATTCATGGCGCGCGGCGAGTGCTATATCATCGCGCACAGTATAGCCGATGCGGTGCAGCAAGTACGTGAATGGAAAGAGCGCAAGGAAAAGGCACTTTCGCGATGAGCTTGATCAAAACGTTTTTGCCTGTGTCTGAGTATCACCTAGATTTGGTACAGACACCGGTGCAAGAAATCAACGGAATCTTTCTCAAACGGGATGATCTTTGCGAGCCTGCACCGGGTGCGCGCGGCGGCAAGGCGCGGACGATTTACGCGCTTGCAAAGCAGCGTAGACAGATTATCACCGCAGGCGGGCGCGGCAGCAGACAGATCAAGATCGCCGCGCTCATCGGCAAGCATCTAGAAATCCCTGTGCGTGTGCACGTTCCCGATGGGACAGACACGCCTGAGATGATAGCTGCTCAAGAGGCAGGGGCTACACTCATCAAGCACCGCCCCGGGTACACTACGGTTGTCACCTATCGTGCCCATCAAGACGCGGTTACGCAGAGCAGCGAAACTGAAACCGCAGAGGTGCCTTACGCGTGCATTTGCCATGAGCACATCCGTCAGACCGCCGCGCAAGTTGCCGCGCTCATTCCGTACGCCGATCGCATCAAGCGGATCGTTGTGCCTGTCGGTAGCGGAATGACAATCTCTGCCGTCATGAATGGTTTACGTACATACAAACTGAATATCCCCATTGCGGGCATCACCTGCGGCGCATCGCCAGAAAAGCAGATAGGCAGGTTCGCGCCAGATTGGGTTGAATTGTTCTCCTCAGGCATTGACTATCACGATGAGGTGCACGCACGCATCGGCGACATAGATCTAGATCCAATCTATGAGGGAAAGTGTGTGCGGTTTCTCCAGCCCGGCGATCTCCTGTGGATCGTGGGTTGACATCTCACGAGATGTTGATCAGGGTTAATCTACACTGAGAGGAAAATACCCCATGCCAGGCATGCAGATCCCCCGCCGTTTCACCGTCGAGAATCAAGACCCTTTTGCTGCAGTGCAATGGGAAATCCGCGATGTGGTGATGACCGATGCCAAGGGTGTTGAAATCTTCCGCCAAGACGCTTGCGAGGTGCCCGCATGGTGGAACGATATTCAAACGCAAGTGTGCGTCAGCAAATACTTTGCCGGTGGCATCGGCACGCCTGAGCGGGAAACGTCATTCAAGCAGGTCTTTGCTCGCGTCGTGCGTACCATCGCCTCATGGGGTATCGCAGGCGGTTATTTCCGCGATGAGGCAAGCCTCTGCGCATTCCACGACGATCTGATCTACATGCTCTGCACCGGGCGCTACGCATTCAACAGCCCCGTGTTTTTCAACCTTGGCGATCCGACAAGTCGCCCTCAGGCAAGCGCCTGTTTCATCAACAGCGTTGATGACACGATGGAGAGTATTCTTTCGCTAGGCGTGCGAGAGGGGATGCAATTCAAATACGGATCGGGTAGTGGAACAGACCTCAGCCGCATTCGCAGCAAGCGAGAGATCATGCGCGGCGGCGGTCATCCCTCAGGCCCGATGAGCTTTGCGCGCGGATGGGACAAGATGAGCGGCGCGATTCGCAGCGGCGGAAAAAAACGCCGCACAGCAAAAATGCTCAGCATGAAAGTGGATC
>ERZ724505.309-NODE-309-length-32997-cov-5.788052_pt1 | contig 32997 bp, 54 predicted proteins | sample MGYA00376038_ERZ724505 | MGnify/ENA primary metagenome ERZ724505 (study PRJEB28724, sample SAMN07190884) | wastewater metagenome | isolation source: effluent of sewage treatment plant in Hong Hong | place: Hong Kong | collected 2016-03-17 ...
CACCTACGTGCGCCAAACGACCGCCATCAAATACCGCTACGCGGTTGGTCAAATCACCGGTCCTTACCTGGCTGCGTCCAAGCCGTACCTCTCTCAAGGTTACGTCGACGGCCTCAACATGGAAATCCGCAACAAGACGCAAACGTTGAAGTACGTTGAAGAGGACTCCCTCATCAACGGTGACGGCACTTCTGGTCGCTCTACCGGCTACGGTGGCAAGACCTACGCGGCCGGTCTCGAACCGGACGGTATGCGCAAACTCATCACCACGAACGCCGTGGACGAGTCCAGCGCTGCAGTCAGCTTCAGCCTCGTGCGCACCCTCATCCGCCGCGCGAAGACCGCCAACGCGAGCACCACGCTCGGTGTCGGTGACCCCAACCTGTTGGTCACGGACTACACCACGAAGGACAACTTGAAGTCCTTGATGACGCCCACCTTGCGCTACGAAGGTGACACGTACGAATTGCCCTTCGGCATCAAAGCCATGCAATTCGACGGCCTGCCCGTCTTGGCGAGCAAGTTCATGCCGGACTCTTCGAACGCTCGTGAAGTGCTCGTGCTCTCCACGGACACCTGGCAGAACCGCGTCATGCAAGACATGACCTACGAAGAACTGGCTAAGACCGGCGACTCGTACAAGTTCCTCGTCAAGCAATACTTGGCGCCCATCACCGTGGCGGAACAATTCAACGCCCGCGGTTACAACTTCGCCTAAGGCGGCGTAATCCCAAACTCCCTTCCTTTTCCTTTCACTTACATTTTTCAGGTGTAACACAATGGCTGCAATTACCTCCGGCTGCACCCTCACGGAAGTTGTCCCCTCTCTGGGCGGCAAAGTCCTGATGGTTGAAACTGCCAACACGGCTGACACGGGCGACACGATTGCCATCGACCTCAATGATGACGGTCGCGGCGGCACGGTCTTCCAAGGCATCACTGGTTTCGTCCACACGACCGAGAACTCGGTTGTGGTTGGCGAAGCGCCCACCACGTCGGTCACCGGCACCACGCTTACCATCACGGTCGGCGGTTCTGCCGTCTCCGACAAGAAACGCGTGTATTACGTCTACTACCGCTAAATTCCTCTCCACGGAGAACTGATAGAACATGACTGAAGCGACCTACACGTATTACCCGACGGCCAGCCCCATGTTCGAGCTCTTTGACTGCACGACTGCCCCTACGAACGGTTTGAAGTTGACTTCTCGCAAGTTCACCAACCCGCAAGTGGTCGGCTACACGTGGGCGGAAGCCCCTGCTGCGGCGGACTATGTGTCCTTTACGAACTCCGGTTCCGTCATCACGGTGGCGGTCGGGGGTACGGCCCGCAAAATCAAAGTCCTCGTAACCGAGGGTGTCTAGCGCTCTTTTCCTAAACTCCCTTCCTCTTTCTTCATAGGTATTCATTATGGCTCTAACCACGCGCACTTCAACCAGTGTCCAGGGCCCCCAGCTCTTATTTGTGGGCATGGCGCTTACCTCGTCCCAGCCCTCGCAGGACGACCTCGATGCGCTTGCCGCGTACCTGGTCGCCGGTTGGAACATCATCTCGTCCAACGGCGTCTCGGCGTCCCTCCAGCACTTTGTCCTCTCTCGTACCGTCAACACCGCTACGGGTGCTTAACGACTAAGTGGCGACAATCCCGACGACTACTTACACGACCGTCCGTAAGGTAGTGGAGCTCCTCAACAACTACACTGCCGTCTTAGCTACGGGCGCGGGCGGCGGAGAGTCCGTCGGTACGGGCGATGGAAACACGACTGTCTTCTACCTCGCCAACAAGAAGGTCGTCCAGTCCACTGAGGAAATTTATGTCGCCGGTGTCCTTAAAACGGTGACGACGGATTACACGATTGACTACGACGCCGGTAAGATTACGTTCGTCACGGCGCCCTCGGCTGCGGCTGCGATTACGGCGAACTACTGGTACTTCGACCTGCCTTCATCCGTCGTCGGTCAGTTCATCGTCCGCGCTGAAGATGAAATCGCGCGTCGAGTCGGTCGGTCGTTCAAGACCAGCCAGACGGTGACAGCGGAACTTTACGATGGCGACGCGGTTCTCAACACCTCGTTTTACACTTACTCTTTCGGCGGCGACTTCTTGGACATGGCGTACGCCACCAAGCCCCGCGACGAAGCCACGTACTTGCGCCGCATGCTGCCCTTGAAGAACTACCCCATCTTGACGGTCACGGCGCTGTCGATTGACGGCACGGCGGTTTCTTCAACCGACTACAAAGTCTACTCGGACCCCGGCTACCTGCTCCTCACTGAAGCGAGCGGCAAGACCTTCAGCCAAGGCACTCAGAACATCTCGGTCAGTTACACGTACGGCTACTCTGCCGTGCCCTCCATCGTCGAGCAACTGTGCACGAAGATGGCGGCTACTTACGTCATCGAGGCCCGCCTGCTCGGAGACCCCGGCCAGAACCTGGACATCAAGCGCCAGAACCTGTCGATTCTCACGCGCGACATTGAAACGCTCGTCCAAACCTTGGGCCCCAAGCTCGAGGCGACGCGCATCTAATGGAAATTGTCGTCCGCCTGGATTCCACGCGCACGCTCCCGGGCTATATTAACTCCGCTCTCGATTGGATAGCCACCTGGGTTGGCGAAGCTATCGAGAACGAGATTCGGATTCATGCCCACGAGTTCGCACGGGCGCGTACTGCCGGCGAGCTTGCGCAGTATTACGACGACGGCCGCATGCCTTACTACTCGGGCGACCTACTCAACAGCTTGCGCGTGGAGTCGACGCCGGATGGCAGCAAGGTCTCCATGCTCTGGTACGCCGGTGAGATTGAAGAAGGCAACCTGCGCGTCGAGATTCTGGGCGAGGAAGGCGACCGCTTGTCGGATTGGTTCGCATTCCAACGCGGGCGTCGTGCCAATCGGCTTGGCGACCAGGTGACGGTCGGCGCTCCGCACCCATTCGTTGAACCGGCAATCCTCCATGTGCTCGAGTATCAGCTTCGGGACATTGCGCGGGATGCATTCACCATATTCAAGAGTCGCGGAGCGACGGGTTAGTATATCCGCACGACCCTATATAAGGGCATCTGTGTTTATTAATCCGAGCCCGCAGTCCGTAACGGACGCTGCCCCTGTGTTTTTGTCGCGGACTGTCCGCGTTTTTGACGGCACCTTCGGATTGCGGCTCAACGTTCATTCCTCGCCGCCAAGTAGGTGGAGAGCTCTTCAATGGCAATTACAACGACCGGCATGATTCGCGCCAGCACGTTCGCCATGATGAAGTTGCTTTCTGCCAACGTTCCTTCGGTCAACATTCCCGGAACGGCCAAGGCGCGTGTTTACCCGCCCGGAATTCAGGAAGACGCCGCGATGCCCCGCATCACGGTCTCTCAATCCACGGCGCCCGAACAACCTGCCGAGCTCGGGGCTTCCGTGAAGTCCTGGGCTGACGTTACCTTTAGCATCGACATTTTCGACAAGCGCCCCGGTCAGTGCGACATCACCGCCGACGAAGTCATCCAGGCGATTGAAAGCAACCGCAACTACGCCCCCGCCACCATCACTGTGCGCGTTGGCGACATGGAAGACAATGCCGTCGACCCGAAGGGCCAGTTCTACATGCTCCGCATTTCAGGTGGCAGCCCTACCATCCCTTTCCCCCCCACTCAACTGTACCGCCGCACGGTCCGCGTGGCCGGCCGCTGGTTCAAATCCGCGTGATTTAAATGGTCGACGTTTTCTACTCCGGTTCCCAAACCAACGCACTCATGATTCTGGAGTCCGCTTACGGTACGCCTTCGGGCACCATCAACAAACCCCTGGGCGGCCAAATCCAGAGCATCAGCTTTACCGCCAAGAACAACCTCGTGGAGGTCGGCACCGCCGGCGCCCGCGCCACCCAGCAAGTCATCCCCATGATGTTTGACGTGGATGGCACCATTGAGATGATTTTCCAGAACGGCAAGCTCTTGGCTTACGGACTCGGCGGGGACACTTACGGCACCGGCACGCACACGTTGAGTCTCGCCGACGTTCTGAGCAGCTTCTCGCTTCAACTCTCGGCAGACTCCAGCGCCGACTCGGTCTGGAAGATTTTCGGCTGCGTAGTCTCCAGTTTGCGCCTGTCGATGTCCCTGGACTCTCCCCTGACGCTCTCGGTTGACTTCATCGGTCAAACGACTCAATACTTGGAAACCGCCGGCTCCTATACCCCGGTTGCCAACACCGTCATCGCACCTCAATTCATCCCCTCTGGCGCCGGCGCAGGGGTCCTGAAAATCAACAGTACGGCAGTCGCTCAAGTCCAATCCCTGGAGTTCACCTTAGACAATGGTATCGAGCGCATCCACACGGCGGGTTCGCGCCTCGTCACCGGCGTAGCCGCAAAGCGCCGCACCGGCACCTTGCGCTTCACCGTCATGGGTGAGAACGCTACGCTCAACGCGATGTTCAAACGTTCCTTGAACCCCGCCGCCTCCGGCTTGCCTTATTCACCGGCCGCCGGCGCACTAACCAGCGCGGATTCGATTATTCAATTCGACAACTCGTCCGTCACGGGCGGTGCAGCCACTGCCGGCATCACGATAAATCTGAAGGACATCGTGGTCAACGACATCCAACTCTCCGTCCCCGTTGACGGCATGGTCACCGCCGACATCTCCGCCATCTGGACGACGCTGGACGGCACCACGCCTATGGCCATCATCGACAGCACCACTTCATCCACCTACATCTCCTAGAGGTTAAAACCATGTTGTGTAAAATCTGCCACTGCGTCTTCGGCGTAGACATGATGGACAAGGACGGCACGTGCAAGAAATGCACGCCTGCCAAGGCCTCCAAATCCAACTAACTCCTTAACCTTCCACACGGTCGAAAGACCCACCAAGTAGGTGCCAGACTAGCATGAAAACACTCGATAAGAAAATCGAAATTGATGGCGTGGAGACTGCGTTCTCCCTGCGCAAACCAACGTTCGGCGACACGATTGCTGCGTTCGAAAGCGCCGGAATCCCGATGGATTCCATGACCGGCAAGCCTAAAGCTTCCGCCGCCCAATTCATGCGTCTGGCACTCTTCCGCGTCTCGCGGTGCATCGTCACCCCCAAGGAATACTCCGACGTCAAAAAGCTCGAGGAACTCCCCGAGTCTGCCGCCCAGGAGCTCATCGGTGCGCTTGACGAGTTGTCCGCCCCCTCCCCAAATTTCAGCAAGCCCTCCGACGCGCCGTCCGAACAAGTCGGATAACACCGGACGTTACGAGGGTTTTCGAAACCTACATTCTTTGCACGCAAGTCTACCGCTGCACCCCCAAGGAACTTGAGGATGTGGACGAACTGACGGCGCGTGCGCACCTGGCAATCCATCTCGAAAGCAAGAAGATGGAGAGCGAGGAAATGGAGAAGGCGAAACGCAAGCGATGAACGACTTCAACATCAACATCCGCGTGATGGGCCAGGCGACTGGCGATTTGTTGAGCGCAGCGAGCGGCAAGGGCGCAGCGAGCGGCAAGGTAAAGGCCGGCACAGAATCCAGCAGCAGTGGGCTCGGCGCACACTTGGTTGCGATGCAAAAGCAGCAAAGCAAGGAAGGCATCGCAGTCCTTAAATCCGAAAGCAAGGCGACTAAGTTCCAGCAACGTGAGCTCCTCAACTCACTACTGACTGCTGAGAAGGAAGCCGAACGCTGGCAACGGAAGGACAGTGAGATAATGTGGAAGTCCATCGGGAAAATGGATGACGACTTCAGGAAGACCGGCGTCAAGCAGAACAACTCGCTGACCAAGATTCTCGGTGCCACCCTGGGCATGCACGTGGCACTCAACGAGTTCCTCAAGCAACTCCAGTCGTTCTTCCGCATTCTCCTGCTCCCCATGCGCCTGCTCGGGGCTTTCGCCTTGATGATGCTGGCGAAGATGGGCGTACTCAAGGGTGCGGCTGACTACGCGAAGGGAGTCGGGGACTTGTTATTCAATGACAAGAATGCCGATGGTACGGTGAAAGGCGACCTCCAGAGGCTCTTCGAAATTATTTTCGGGGTTGCCCTGGCCGTCTTACCGGCCATAGTCGCCGGCGTGGCCAGCACCATACTTTATCAGCAGGTAGTTGGGTTCTTCGCCACTGTTGCCGGTGGCCTTACTGACACGGCAGTAGTCGGCTCATCTGGTGCTATTGCCGTAGGCGCAGCCAGCTTAGCTGCAAGCGTCGGGCTATTTTTCGTTGCTATTGCGGGTGCGCTGTTAGCAATCAAGGCCGCCGATTACGTCGGGGAATTCATCCTCGGTTTGTTCGGCCGCGAATCTTCGAACGCTACCCGCGCTAAAGTTCAGGCGCAATATAAGCGGGAATTGGAAATGCAAAAAGGCGGGGCGATTGCCATGGACGTAAATGGCAACCCGGTTTACGACAATGGGCTCCCGAAACTCCCCAGCTGGAGTAACACTCTCGATGTATTCCGAAATGGCGGCGGCACCGTAGATAGTAGCGTCACCTCGACTTTTGCCCAAGGACTGAACCTAGGCGCATCGGCCCTCAGTCAATTTACTGAGGCAACCATGGCTGCAACCGGCGCAGTATGGCGCAACTCTAAGGGCGAAATCGTGAACCAACCGGTTTCCACCGCGGACGCACCCGGTAGCACGAATTACGGAACCGGCTTACAGTACGATACCCAGCTAGGCAAATGGTTTGCGAGTACGGACACACTTAAAGCAAATGGCGAAGCGCCCCCCGGCTACGAAGGCGTCTACCGCCCCGGTTCCTTTGTGCAATCCGCCGCCGGCGCGATGGTCGAGGGCTACCTCAGCAAAAGCGCCATGATGGAAGCCAACGACGCACAACTCCGCGCTGCGGCAATGGCCATCCTTCAATTCACGGCGCCCAACGCCAACGCTTACGGCGACCAGGACTCTTTCGCAGTTCTCATCTCCCGCATCGAGCAGGTGCTCTACTCGGCTCAGAACGCTCAAGCCGTCGTGAACATCTACGGCGTGACGGACTCCAACCTCATTGACAAGATTAACCAATACTTCCAGACCTCGCTACGGGGTCGTTCCTCTTACGGAGTGCAAGGCTAATGACTACCACGATTGGACCTTACCCCGCCGGCACGACAATTACGCTCACGGGCGCTACCGTTACGGTTAATAAAGACCTCGGCGTAGAGCTAGTACGGCTTCCGGGCACCGCCAGCGACGGGCAGTTTGCCTTCGTTCTCGAGGGCACGCGGCGTGAGTTCACCGTTCAAGGTCGCCAGGTGTGCGCGAATGCCTCGGCGTTGACCACATTCATTTCCAGCCTGCAGAACCTGCAGCCCGCTGCGATTGGCGCCGTGGCCACCGCTCAACTCGTCGACACGAACTTCGGAACCATGAATGGTCACTTGACCAACATCTCCATCACCGTGAGTCCGGGCGAAGTCATCTCCGCATCTTTCAGTTTCAACTTTCTAGAAGCTACGACCTAATGTGCTTTACCTGATGTTAATCGAGCTCGCCTTTCTAGTCATCGTTCTTGCAGCTGTAGCCTGGCGCCAGTTCAAGGACAACCAGGTTGCGACTGGTCGCAAGCGTCGCGGTCAGACGCAACGCCAACTCATCATCGCGGGTGCACTCGCGTCCATCGTTTTGGGCTACGCCGTGCTTCAACCCATCGCCCCGCCCGTTGACGCCGGCCCCGTTACGGTATCGCTCGTCAGCGTGGAGCGCGAGTTGTTCGGAGGGAACCTCGTGTTCAACATTACGGCTAACCGGGACTTTACGATGCCCGCGACGAGCAAAGCGTTTTACGGTTCAATCGACAAGTTCGACCGCGCAGGGCGGTTAGCAGCCACCGTAAACTACACAGGCGGTCGGAACAAGTGGGAGTTCCTGTCGATGAAAAACGTGAGCGGCATGGTCAATCTTCAGTATGCGGGAAAGCCCGTGACGAAGTGCGTGCCCGTTCAGACGAACAAGACCGGCGACCCGACGTGCGTCGACGAAACGACCACTCCGCAAATCGACAACTACACTTTCCAGTACAGCTATATCCCGACGTGGTATCCCCTCACGAGTTTGTCCGGGGCTTCAATGAAGAAGGGCGAGTCGCTTATCGTGCGCCAGCGCGTCGAGGGCGGCATTGAGCCGTTTGAAACGGTGGACGTCAAGCCGTTCATCATCGACCGCGAGTACCCCGAATACGCGCTGCTGATTAGCAACGCGACGTTGGAAATCAACACGACCGTTCGCAACCCGACGGGGCACTCGATTAGCAACGCGACGATTCACGCGACTTACAACCAAACCCTCATTACCGGCAGTTCGTGCGGAGCGACGGACATTACCTTCGCTTGGTCGGACGGCACTACCCAAACCGCACTCAACACGAGCCTGCTCAACCACTACTGGCTGAACTTCAACGGCTCGAATTCATTCACCGCCGTCATCCGCGTCGGCACCCTGCCCGCGTGGGGCGGCGTGCTTTCCGCTTACTGTGGTACGGGCGGCTCGGGCAACTCGTCCGCCGCGTACTACGCGTTCGGCAAGGAAGGTCAGAGCGGCTGGATGTACGGCTCGCGCGACGGTTCGACCATCGTGGACTTGGGTCCGCGTGGCGACAATCCCGACTCTTCTTCGAACTACGGCGTGATTTCCAGCGTCGGAATGTGGGGGAACTACTCCATCAACCGCACGGGCACGGGAAACGCGTACATTGAAAACGCCCCGCTTTTGAACACGACGGACAACTTGTTCACGTGCCGCGTCAAACCCTGGTCCGTCCCCACGGGCGGCACGGACTCGATGACGTGGTACGACGACGGCGCGGGTTACTTTCAATACTACGGCGCGGGCGGGAACTTCGGACCCCTGATTTACGGGGCGAACAACACGCCGCTGACTGCCGTGTCCAACTTCAAACTCGACTCGTGGCAATCGCTGGGCGCTATAATCATCGGCAAAGGCAGCGCCACGAATGAGAACGTGACGCAAGTCATCAACGGCGCGGTGAACGGTTCCATCAACTCGAACACCGCCATCGTGTCGAGCGGCAAGGTCGGCCTTGGCTTGAAAGTGTCAGGTTTGTCCTGGGCGGCGCGGTTCGTTCACGATGAGTGCGGCTTCATCAAGGGTCAGAACACGAACATCAACGAAGACTGGCTTCGTGTGTTCCAAAACGAAACGCTCCTGTCGGGCAACTACACGCTCAACACAGGTGTGGATGCGGTGGCGCCCCAGTACGCGTCGAACTCTACGACTCCGACGAACGGCAGCGTTTTCACCGGTTCGAACGTCACGTTCAACGTTTCGTGGACGGACAATTCCGCATTAGGTACAAAGTCGGTCTTCGTCGATTGGCTCCCTCAGCCTTTGAGTGCGAGTTACTACTACGCCCTGGACGAAGGCACGGGTTCCGCCATTGCCGACAAGGCGAACTACTCCGCTACGAACGGCACGATTAACGACACGTCCGGCATCACGTGGGGTGGCGCTTCTTCCTGCAAGCACGGCAACTGTCTGAACTTTTCCGCAACGAGCGGCGTGGCTACGGCTGCGACGCTTGACTTCGGTTCGAACAACTTCACCTTCTCGTGCTGGGTCCTCATCCTGGGTTCCTCCGCGACGGGCATCACGACGAACAACACGAACCCGTCCTGCGCCCGCTCGACTGGCGCACTCCTGTACGTTTCCAACGCTTCGGGAACGGTCGGCCGTCCACAGTTCCAAGTCGTCCTGGCGAACGGCACGACGGTCACGATTGGGGCAAACAGCAGTTCCGCCGCTTGGTATAATGAGTGGAACCACCTTGCCGGCGTGTACAACAACTCCAAGGTTTCGTTCTACGTCAACGGCGTTCTGTCGAACTCGATGGTGAGTGCGACAGGCTACACGTCGCCTTTCTCGACCATCTACATCGGCAACCGTGCGGCGTTGGACCGCGCCATGAACGGCTCGGTCGACGAAGTGCAGTTCTTCAACCGTTCACTCACACTGTCGGAAATTCTGGCGTTGAACGCTACGCCTTCGGGTCAGAACTTTTCCGTGGACAACGTTTCGCTTGCTTTGCCCGCAGGCTATTACGAGTGGTATGGTTGGGCGAACGACACGAGTGGCAACCGCAACCAGACGCCGACTTACGGTTTCAGCCTACTCAAGGCGGACTGGATGACGGCGGCCTACCTCAACGGCAGCGCGGCCAACGCGACCCTTGTCCAAACGACGACGACGTTCCTGAACCTCTCGAACAACACGCAAGCAACCAACGTCACGGGGCTCGCACTCAACGTGTACCTCAATGGCACGCTTCAGTCCAGTTCGTCCAGCGCGTTCACCAACACGACCACGTGGAGCGGGCTTACGACTGGGCGCACGTTGAACTACGTAGGCAACGTCACCGACACTCAGAACTACTCGGGCACCCCCGTCGCCCGCTCGTTTACGGTGCACAACATCACGGGATACTTGCGTTACAGCGCCCCGAACACCACGTCAATCAACGTCACGAACTGTTCGCCCACCGGCATTTACACGCCCCAGAACCAAACGAGCGTTTACGGCACGTACAACTTCTCGAGTAATGCCAGCGCCAACCTAGCCACGTATTGGAAAGTCAACGCGACGAGTTCGTACTACAGCCTCTGTATTTCGGTCAACGCGAGTGGCACGGGCTGCACGTATCTCGACACGACGCCCCGCCGCGTCTACACGGGCATCACTCCCGCCAGTACCGTTTCATTCTGGACGTTCTTCAACTGTTCCACTAGCGTCGCTGCCAATTCCCGGAAGGACTTTGTAATTCAAATGAACACGAGTTTGACTTAGTTTGACTGACATCGAGATTGGTGGAGATTTTGTCGACGTCGGCACGCCCGAGGTTACGATTGCCTTCTTCGCATCCGGGGCGACGGCTAAATTCAACGTCGCCAGTGTGGAAGTCACCGAATACGTCGTCAAGTCCCGCATCACCCGCACCAACGGCTACCAATGCGCCACGGCCGAAGTCGTCGTCCCTCGCGGCGTCGTCACTGCCGCCACGGGCGACCGCCTGGAAATCTGGAGCAAGAAGGACGATGGCTCGAGCTACAAGGAGTTCGACGGGTACCTGAACTCCGTGAACCCGCAAGGCTCCACAGTCGTCCTGTTCGCCTACGACAAACTCTACGAGGCCGTCCGCCTGGACGCCGCCAACAAGACGTACGACAAGGTTATCGACACTCAGGCTGGCCGGGTTTACAAGATTTTCGAGGACTTGCTCAGCCAGACGGGTCTGAGCTATACGGACGGCACGACCATCCAGGACACGACGGCCACTGGCATCACGCTGGACAAGTTCGTGTGCAACGACAACGACATCTTCGACCGCCTCGTTGCCCTGGCGAAATCCGTGAACTGGCAGTTCTACTACCACCCGAACACGGACAAAGTCTACTTCGAACCCAAAGGATACAGTAATGCCGGTTCCGCCCTCGTGGTCGGCAGCAACATCGTCGGCAAGCCCCAATGGACGTCCAACACCACGGAAATGGTGAACGTCCTCACTCTCAAGGGCGCCGTGACCAGCGTACGCACGACCGAGCTGTTCTCCGGCGATGGCTCCACCACGACGTTCAACCTAACCAACGTGCCCACCATTACGCAGGTCCAATACCCCATCGGCACCGTTAAGACCGGCGGCGTCCTGAACAGCACGGCGACATACGACTACTACATCAACGACTTCGTCACGTCGGACGGCACGCACATCCCCAAAATCAAGTTCCTTGTCGCGCCCGCCGTCGGCGTGAACAACATTCAGGTCGACTACGCCTACGACGAGCCCACGCCCATCACGGTCAACGGACCTTCGTTGTCCCGCTCCACGTATGGCGACTTCAAGAAGACCATCGTGCTCAACACGGCGCTGACCGTCCAGGATGCCTACACGTTTGGCAACACGCTGGTCACGAACTTCAGCAGCCCCTTCCTGTCCGCATCGTTCAAGTATTACGACAACTCCGCCAGCAACGACTACTTCGTGGGCCGCTCAATCAGCGTAACGGACAGCATCAACAACTACACAAACCAGACCCTCATCATCAGCAAGCAAATCGTCAGCTACCCCAACCCCGTCAACGAAATCCAAGCCGGACAAAAAGAGTGGCGCCTGGCCGACGCGGTGGCCGACCTGCAGGACCGCCTGGCTCGCGTTGAACAAGCGGGTGCCGGACAGAACAACTCCAGCACCATTGCCCAAGGCGCCGGCGCCCCCGTCAACCTGTCGCGCTACACTCTGGTCGAAACCGTCACGAACGTCAACGACCAGGTCATCTACAATATCCGCCAGGCTTACAACACCCGTAAGAAATACAACAACCAAGGCACCAACATCTCCACTACCACTTACACCTACTAGGCGATACCTATGGCTAACGGCGCAACGATTACCAGTGTTGGACTGGCGGCATTTCTCGACCGCTTCTACAACCTAGGCAACTATACGGCCCCGACTCGAATCCGCGTGGGCACCGGTACGACGACGCCTGCGGCGAGTGACACGGCTCTAGCTACGGACCTTGGGTCTGTAGGCTATATCGCCTATACCTCCAGCTACGTGGACACCGGCAACGCCCGCAGCATCGTCACCGCCACCCTCGGGGCCTCCCTAGGCAACGGCAGCTCCATCTCCGAAATCGGAGAGTTCAACGCCAGCGGTCAGATGATGTCCCGCGACGTGTTCACGGCTACCGCCAAGACCGCTTCTAAACGCATTACCTACACCATAACTCACCAAGCAGCGCAGGGATAACTCTATGGCTTTCAACTTTGTAGATGGCAACACCGTCACCGGCGAAGGCAACACCACGCCGCTAGACTCGGTCAACCGCGCCGTTCAAGGCGACTTCGTCATCAACGGCGGTTCAGTCACCCAACGCGGCGCGGGCACGAACATGTCAGTGGACGTTACCGCCGCTTCGTACATGATTGGCGGCACGTTCTACTCGGTGACGGGCACGACCAACGTCGTCATCTCCGCAGCCCCCGCCGCCGGTTTGGAACGCTTCGACGTCATTTACGCCGACTCTTCGAGCACGATTAGCGTAACCGCAGGCACTGCTGCTACGACTGGTACGGCTAAGATTCCCGACATCACGGTCACGACCAAGATTCCCCTAGCCGTCGTCTATGTTCTGACGGGCACCTCCGCCATTACCAACGCGATGATTACGGACATCCGCGTCGTAAACAAGACGCGCCCCTTGCGCCTATACCAGACGAGCGGGTCGTTTACAAATACTACGATTGGAGACACGGCGACGTTTACCGTTCCGGCGGGCTTGTGCACGTCGACGGCGGAGAAGTTCCGCGTGACGGCAAACATTTACGCATCGGTTGGACTGGTCGCCTCCAAGTTGCGCGTGGACGGTGTAGATGCAGGCATTGTGCCTAACACGGTCGCTCAAACCGTCGGCGGGATTACTTCAACGATTACCCAAGACCAAGGTACGAACACGGTCGCTTGGCTTAACTCTGTCGGCACGGCGGCGGGTCCGGACCGTATTACGGGCTTGTCGGCTAACTTTATGACTGCCGGGTTTACGATTAAACTCCGTACGGGCGTGAATGCCGCAGGTACGGGCTATTACTCTTACTCGGTGTACCTGGAGTAATGCCTTCAACCTTCGCCATCGGTCGGGCTAACGAGAAGCGCAGCATCGACCTGGATAAAGCCGAAGGGTGGGAGATTTACAAACCCACCCGTTCGCGCTTTAGCTGGATGGGCAACACGGACATCTTCAACCTGTTCGACTACATGGGACGTAAGCCTCACGAGCCCTTGCTCATGGTCCAGGTCAAGACCAACCACGTGACCACCGAGGTGCTCCGCGGTTTGATTGCCGCGCAGCACTCTTTCTACTTGGAAGCCCAGACTACGGGTGGCGAGTACCTGCCCGTCGCCAAGGTCTACCTTGACGTGTGGAGCAAACCCAAACACCGCTGGGAGCGCAAGCGTTACGACTACGTCCAGATGCAGGCGATGGTCGCCGCTAGACTTGCTCGACGCCCTGACGCACATCGTCTGGAACCGTAAACAATGGGATGGCGTGTGCGTTGTAGTGCCTGCCAAGTCGGGCTTGCGCGGCGACGAACCCGGAAGACTTCTTCGGGTTGACGTACTTGCGTAGCCCTAGCCAGTAGACGAACGGCAGCAACAGGGTGCGCAGGAACCCCAGTCCGCGCCAGTTGAACCCGCCGTACTTGAACTTGCCCGCCGGCACCCGTGTGCCGTCCGGGTGGAAGTCATCCTTGGAATCGTACGGGTAGTTGAAGAACGACGCTAGGTCTTCCTTGAAGTGCTCGGCATACTTGCCGTTCACCTTGGTCACCATGAGCTTGACTTCGTACGTCCTCGCCCTGCCTTTACCGTTGTCGTAGAAGCGGTTGGCAAAGTCTTCCTTGAACTTGTCGAAGTGCTCCATGGGGCCTTCGTAGAGCCAGATGATGTTGGTCACTTAGGTTCCCACCTCACAACAATCCTGCTTCCCGTTTCCATTGATTGGGCGCTATGCGTGGTCGGTCGCCCCCAATATGGTTTTGCCAATGGGTCCTCGAGGAGTTTGACGAGTGTTTGAATGGCGTCGAGTGTTTTCTGGTAGTGCTCCTCGACGCCGGGGGAGTCCCGCTGAAGTTCAGTGCTCATTTCCCTTGCCCCTCCGATAAATCGTAGATTTCGTTTTGGATGCGTTTAAGTTTCTCCAACACCAAGTCAGTATGTTTAGTCTCGCACACTCCTTCTAAGTCAACTACTCGTGTGAGTTTTAAGTGGACGTCTTGCAACTCCTTCGCCCACTCTCGGCGTTGCGCCGTGAAGTCAGGCTCATTGTCGCATTCCCAACAACCAACCATGTTAATCGCCCTTCCTCTTGAAGTTAATGGATTTAGTCACACCCCAACCAAACGGGTCCTTGTTCTGAGCCATGTGCTTGCGGTGTTGGGCTTCCTCAATCTTAGCGCGGGCTTCGGCAACCTTGACGTACCTCGCCAGCTGTTCGTTGAACTTCCTGCCTTCCGGCGTGTGCGTGTCCCCAATCGTCGGCTGCCCTTTGTGGCGGAACAACCACTTCTTACACCCTTCACCAAACGGGTCCTTAATCTCGTGTCCCCAGGTCCCGCACACCACTTTGCCTTCCTCGCCCTTGTGCGTTGAACGGTAGGCACTACGGCACATCCCGCAAACCCCTTTCTCGGCACGGTTGTTCTCGACCGCTTTACTGGTCTTGCCCGTGTTGAATTGGATTTGTCGTTTGCCGTAGATTGCCACGTTTTAATCACTTATGACTGCGATGGGAATTCCATACTTGATGACTAGGATGAGGATGGTGAACACCAAAAAGACAAGGGCCCAGTGTGGGTCGATTTTCGGCAATTTGAACCAATCATCGAGCGGGCCGCTATCGTGCGACTTGCACATGTCATATTCGTCCTTGCAACCGCAATAGCGTGATTTGAGTTGACCGATTTCCACCGTGCTCTTGCTCATTGTTTAACGACCTCTAGCGCAGCCTTGCGCTCACTTTCAGGAAGGATGCCGTGTTCGCGGTCGATAATAATCTTGTCGCCAACACGGAGGAAGTAGATGTCCTTGTCCGCAATGCGGGCTTTCATCGACCCCCCAACCTGGACTTTCGTCGAGTTGGCGGGGCCGGTTTCAATGTCGATGCCGTAGCTCATAGTTGTTTCAACCCCAACAGCGCCTTGAGTAGGTTCAGTTTGGTAGTTCGGGTGGCGTTGACTTGACTCGCCAGTTCGTTGTTGCGCTCGGTCAACTTGGCGTTTTGTTCGAGCAGCTCATTGACCAGCGCCGCCTTGCGTTCGAACTCCAGCGTCAAGTGTCCCGTGATGCGCTCGTGGTCGGCGAGCTTGGACTTGAGCGAGCTGTTGTCCGCGATGCAGTGGAACAGCTCCGCCTCGATGCTCTCCTGTGGGCGGGGACGCGGCGCTTCCTTTACTTTCTTCTTAACCATTGTGAATGCAACTCCTGTGTTTTGAAAGTAGGATGCCCCGTATGCCGGTTGCACGGGGCCACGCAATTCCTAACGCAGGAAACCAAGAAAAAACCTGCGCCCGACGCCTCGCTTGGATGGGGGCTAGTCGATTTAGTGGAATTTAGGAAAGTCGGAAGCGGGTGATTTCAACCTTCTTGTACTCCTTGCCCGCGAAGTTCGTCGTCGCGTTGCGCACGAAGACCTTCTTGCCCTTCAGCGTGGCGGGCAAGTCCTTGATGTCCTGCTTGCCGAAAACCGTGTTGACGATTTCCAACAGGCGTCCCGTCGCACCTTGCTTGCCGGCGAAGAGGTAGGGCGTGGGACGTTGGTACAGCTTGGCGCCGTAGTTGCCGTGGATGATGCGACCCTTGAGGTCGTTACCGTGCTTGTCCTTGCCGTTGATGTCGAACTTCACTTGAAGGAACGCATGGCGGTACGGCGTGCCCTTCTTGTCCGTTTCTTCGGGAGCGGTCGTATTGACCATGATGTTGGCGTCCACGATTTCAGCCTCGAGTTCGCCGTCGAACTCAATGGGCGTAGAGCCCGGGGCGGTCGAAAGGGTAGAGGGGTCAATCGCTACGATTTTCTGTTGTTCGTCTGCCATGTGGTATTTCACCTGTGTGCTAAAGGAGTCTAGGTTGTACGGGAGTCTTAGCGGTAAGCGGGGTCGTTGATTGCCATGGCGCGTGGCGAGCTTGCGGCGTCGTCAGGGCGCGTGGCGGGAGCTTCTTGGGCGGGTTGCGCCGGCGCTTGTTCGGGGCCGAGGCTCCGAATCATTTCGGTCGCCAGGGCGATTTGCGCATCGGAGCTGGCTCCGGCGGAGTAGCCGAAGGCAGCGTATGAGGCGACGAGCAGGTTGGCGGCTTCCTGGGCGTTGAACGTTTTGCCGTCTTTGTTCAGCGAGAGTCGCTGCACTAGTCCGATGATGACGGCGAGCTTTTCAGGGTACGGGCGCGAACGAGTGACTTTGGCGAGTTTGTTCACCAGGGCGTCTATTACTTTTTCTTTAGGGGTCATGTGGTTTGTTACCTCGGGATTGGAGGGAAAGTAAGTAGGCAGTTGGGGTATTTAAACATTGCTAAACAACGGGCGAAATGAATCAGTATATATTCCTTTCCCCTTTTTAAATCGGAGAACCATCATATTGTTCGGTGCCCTACTATGGCTGTTGTCGACGCTCTCCGCCAATCCTTCAGTGGATTGTTCAAGCCCCGTACTCAAGTCTACACGGGCAAGGAAACCTTTACGGTTACCAATCTCATTCATAAAGCTACGCTTGCCGACGGCGGCATCCTGATGTGGCTCGACCTCGGCGAAGGCGACCGCATGATGGTCGGCACCGACTACGGCAAGAAAGACACCGTCCGCCTCAAGGACGGCTCCACTTTAACGTTCAACGTGTTCCAATAACATGGTCGACAATCCTTTTGCAATTCTAGGCGGCGCCACTGGCGCAGTCTTAGGTAGCCTATGGCTCTACTTAAAACGTTCCGATAGCAACGAGCCGTTCAATTCACGCAAGTTCTTGGAGGAAGCGATTCCTGCCCTCGCCGTAGGCATTACCGTCGGCATCGCATCGCAGGACTTCATACTCGGCTTCCTAGCTGGTCTCGCTACTAAACTCGGACAGAAGCCCCTGCAGCAAGCTGCAAGCGGCAACTAAGGCTGAATTTCATGACGGAAGGCTCCCGAACCATTGGAGAAATCGGGCGGAAAGTGGACAACCTCGAAACCAAAATCGACGGTATCCACGAGACGCTCAACCGCATTGAGATTCATTTCGCCACGGAAAAAGAGAAGGTCAATCACTTGACGCATGAAGTCAAGGAGCTACGCGAGGTTCCCTGGCGCATTGCCGCCGGTGTATCGAGCGTCGTGACGGTGAGTCTGACCCTGCTCAAAACAAAGCTCGGCTTCTCCTAGCTGAACTTCAACGGCGCCTTCACGCACGACTGGTTTGTGCAGTAACTGTAATCCGGCGGACCTTGCGTCTGCGTTGTAACGGGCACCAACGGATAGCCACACGCCGCGCACGTCGGTCGCGTATCGGGACGGGACATCCACTCGGGGATGCTTTCCTCCTCTTCATCCTCATCCTTAGTGGAAACCAGGAGTTCGGGAGCGAGCATTACAAGTCCTCCGTTGATTTGAAGGTATACCAATGCGGGTATAGGTGAATCCCATCATCAGTCTTGATGAGTTCAAAGGCAACCATCATGTCGATGTCCTTGGGTTCGTGACCCGCACGCTTGAGGTCTTCACCCGAGATGCCGGGGTGCGAGGCAATCTGGTCGAAGATTTTACGCTGCGAGAGGGTGACGTACTCCTTGCGTGCCGCCACGGGAACCTTCTGCAAGTCGGCAGGGGTGTTCTGACCCCAGGACAGTACGCACATAGCGAACATGCTCTCCGCCAACGCAATGTCGCGGGGGAGCACGGATGCCGCCAGCCGTCCTTCGACGAGCATGTGGTACTTGGTCGCCCCGTCGATGAGGGCGGCGATGTGGTGGTGCGAGCGTCCGGCATAAACGTCGATGCAGTCCGAGGGAATGTGATTGAGGTACGTGTTGTAGATTCGCTCAATCTCGCTGGCTTGAATGCCGTCGACCATGAAGCTGTTGAGGTAGTCCACCATGGCGACGAAGTCGGGGTTGAACTTGGGCATCGCCGCAAGGCGGTCGACCACGTTGAACTTGGACTTGTTCGCCTGGATGAACTCGTAGTGCTGCTTGGTCATCACGTACCAAAGCATGCGCGACATGAAGGCGTTGTTGAGCTTGGATGAAATCTCCACCATGTTGGACATGCCGTACTTCTTCGGGTTGCTGGCGAAGAACGCACGGGCGGTGGCGTTGACGCGGATGCTTTCGTGGTTGCCGCTTCCCGACACGCGCTCCTTGTGCTCAAGCAGCGTGGTGAGTAGCGAGGTCTCGGCTTCAACCTCGGCGTCCCCCCGGCGGCGGATGGCGGACATCAACTCGTCCACGGCGGCAATGCGGGCGCACTTGGCGAAGAAACCGGGGTTCGCCATGGTCCCTCCGAACGAAGGAACGATGCCCTTGAAGGTGCCCGTCGTGCCGTCATAGATGTCCTCGCCGAACGCATTCTTGGCGATGGCTTCCAATACGTCGGACTTGCCCCCGCCGGGTTGCGAAAGCCAGCTGACGTGGAGCGGGTAGCCCGACACATCGTTGGAGCAGAACATCCAGGCGTAGATGAACTTCTCGAAAATCTCAGGGTGGCGGTACGCACCCAGCGTCGCCGCCGCCAGCTTCTCGTGCGTGTTGAAGTTGAGCCGTACGGCTTGGAACTCCGACTCGTCCAGCTTACGCACGTCGCTCTCGATGGAGGTGGCGAAGATGAAGTTGAGCGACACGGCAGTACCTCGGGACTTGCCAATCTTGAGCACGTCCGAGGTTCGGACCAGCATGCCCTTAATCTTGCAATGCATGGTCGGGAGCTCCTGTTGCGACAGGACGACGTAAGGCTCCTTGCGTTCCGAATAGAATTGATAGACGTAAAGCGGGACCGAGTATGAGTCGACGGGGACGTCGAAGGTGCCCGGCTCACCGAAGAACTTGACGAGGGGTTCGCCGTCTCGCCCCAGGCCCGTACGCATCAGTTCGATGACCTGCGCCGTCTCGAAGAGGCGCATGGCGAGCAACCCTTTCGACTCGAAGCTGTTGCTGATGAGGAACGGGTAGACGAAGCGGTTGGCTTCTACCGGCTCGTCCAGGTGGGTGCCGTAGTAACGCAGGATGAGCTCACGCATGTGCATCTGCATTTCGGAGAACGGGAGGTCGACCTCCAACATGCGCATCTGCTTGTGCCCGCGCTCGAAAGACTCCGCCAGACCTTTGAGAGTCTCGGGGGAGATTGGGTTGAGGTAGCGCTGGAGTTCGCGGCTCATGGGTTTGGAGAACTTCGCCGCCAGATAGTTACGGGAGCGCTTGAGCTTGATGTTGTGCTTGCGTTCCGTGCGTTCGACGAACCGGATGATGTCGTCGTAGTTGTTGGACGGGGCGAGCGCCGTATACTCGTCCTGGACCGTTGTGATGATTGCCAGCGCACAGCCCGCCTTCAACAGCTCCTGAGCCAGTTCCCGCTGGACGAGTCCATCGAGGTCCGCGCCACGCGGAATTCCAGCATCGTTTTCGGGCATTAGGGAGTCACCGGGTTTTGGAGTTGTTGTTTCATGTTCTTCATCCGTTGGTATTGCTTGCCGGGTTTACAGGCTTGCTTCATGAGTTCGTAGAGTTGGGGTTTAGGGATGGCACGAAGTCCGGCGTAATAGCAGCATTTATAAATGTTTGGTTTAGGGTGCTCCGCCAGACACAACGGACAGGCGTAGAACGGAGCCCTGCCGAAATAGAACTCCCGTACCAAACGCCCGAGGCGCAAGGTGAGGTCGTTCGCTTCACGGCGTGCCGCGTTCCACATCCGCCAGTCGATGTCGCTATCGTTTTGCGACTCCGAAGCCCACGAATCGTCCGTGCTTTCCTTCGTCGCACTTGACGGTGTAGAGCTCGTCGTCACTGGTGATGCCAAGGTATTCCCGCATCTCCGGCGTGATGTTCAGGTATCGAGACCCGCCGATTTTGATGAGTTTGACGTTGAACGTGGTGCCTGGAACGACTTCGAGAGCCATTAAGCTTTCACCTTCATTTTACGCACGTGGGCAACGAGCCCACGGCGGATTTCGCCACGGATGACTTCCTTGGAGTTCAGGAACAGCGTCTCCATAATCATCGTGCGGTAAGCCAGGTCCGAGTAAATGCGCTCGACACCGGCGTTGATGAAGCCCTCGCTGTTGACGTCGACAGGGTGGCTGCTCTGCTCGTTCTCAACGACAACAGTCTGGTAAACCGAAGGCGTGATGATGGCGCTCAGAATGCCCTCGACGGGCAACGGAGCTTCAGCCTTAGTCTTTACGCCAGACGGGATTTCGGGTAGTGTGGGCTTTTCTTTGGGGGCCTTTGCGCTTGTGCGCGGGGGGATGGATTGCTTTTTGGGCATGAATGTCTACCTCTGACCCCGAAGGGGGGCTAGGTTTAACATTATTTAGCCCGTCCTTATAAGCTTTGTGGTCTTTATAAGCCTCGGCAAACGTCTTCTTTCGGTGGCACGTGGCGCATAAAACCGTACACTTGGCAATCTCCACGATGAGTTTGGAAGGTCCCGCGCCGTCCAGAATCATTTCGGAGATGACGTCGTCCTTCGACGCGGGGTCCGTATGGTCGAAGTCCAAAGCATAGGGGAAGTCTTCCCCACACTTCCAGCACTTCAACTTGCGCTTGATGGACCCCACCCAATCCCGCAATGCCTTGCGCCTGGCGCGGACTGCCGCAACGCGCTTCGTGCGGTTGCGTTCAAACCACGTCGAGCCGTACGACTTCATATACAGCAGGCGTTTGGTTCGGGATTTGTACGGCATGTCTAGCAAAGACCCAGGCGCTTTTGGAGGTAGCGAGGCATGGGCTTAGCCGCCATAGTCACCTTCCATGTGTGGAGTACACCATCGGGCGTGATGACGAAATCTAAGTCGCTCTTGCTCTTCCGGCAGTTCTGGAGTTGGCGCAAGCGTTGAAGCTCGGCGTAATCCTCCGCGAAGTGGCTGGCTTCAGGGTCGTGCCGTAGCGCCGCACTCTGGTTGGCGGCGTCAAAGAACGCCTCGGCAACCAAGTTGTCCAGAGCGTCCTTCATGTAGCCAAGCGCTTGGAAGCGCGTGGAGCACACCGTCGGGTGTTCGCGTTCGAGAGCACGCAGAACGACACCCATGTCTTCCATGGCTTCGTTCGCGGCTTGGTCCCGTGCCGTCAATAGTTCTTCATCCGTCATGTTCATCTACCCGTTGTTTTTTTGTCGGAGTCTGGTTAGTTTGATTTGGGCCGAGCACCCTGTGCAAAGGCCCTGTTTCTCTTCGTAGCTCAACAGCATCTGCCGGCAATTCCCGCAACCCATCGTCATAAGGCTCACCTGCAATGGAAAGTAGGATTTCCTTTACCCGTTCGCGCTTAAAATACTTTTCGGGCGAGATGTCGCCATGGAGTGCCTTGAACCGTTTACGCTGGGCGAGGTGCTCTTTCTTATACCAATCGGGGTCGGCAGCGCGACGCCTGCGCATGTAGTCCCGCATGTGCGCCAACCGACGGATGTAGGCTTCCTTCGTCTCTCCGCGATTGCGTGCCTTCCAAGGCGGCGTGTCGGAGCCCCAGGCTTCCGCCGTGTTGCGTTTGGATTTGTGGAAGTGGATGCGGGGCATTGGTCGACACCTCTAGCAGCGCTTGCGTTTGGACTTACCGTTCATCAATTTCTCGACGAGCACGTACAGCTTCTTCACGCAGCATTCGCGATAATCGCCGCCAGCGTACAACCATTGGAGTCCATTAGTGCCGGTGAGCCCAATGTGCTCGAATTTGTTTGCTCGGTCTACTGCGCCACAACGGTCGCAAATGTTCAATTCAGACATAAGTTTCTCGCGTTTTTTGGATTGTTGACGGAATTTGTGAACTTGATACCAGAGGTAAATGGTGAAACTGAGGAGCACGAGGAATGCGAATTGGTTTACAATCGGAGCGGTCATTGTCTGCCCACCTTCGCATACTTCTCTTCAATACGGGCTGTTCTTTTCTTGTAAGCAGCCAACGCCCGATTGGTCGCCACGATGTACTTCCGAAAAATCGGCGCCATTGCCTTATGATATGCTTCTTGAGCTGGGGCTACTGTCCGGTCGTATTCCTTCAACGCCGCATCAAGTTCTTCTTGTTTTGTTTTCATAGTTTGCTCAACTCCAAAAGTTCGAACTGATTCCACAAGCCAGCCATTCCCGACCCACCAATACTAAGACCAACAAAAACTAAACCGACACTAGACACTAAGCCCACACCCACCAAAGTCCACCCTAAGGCAATTAGAATTAGCAATAAGTTAAAACGATTCATTGTTTGCTCAACCCCAAAAGTTCGTCAGAAAGTTTGATTAATTCGTTCGCCTGAACACAAAGCAATTCGAACTTATCGGCTTCATTTGAATCTTCGTCGGAGTTCGATAAATCGTCGTCCGCTCGCTTACCAATCGCCATAGCGAGCCGTTTGATTTTATTGCTCAGTTCTTCGTTTTGTTTTTTGAGTGTTTGTTCTCGTTTTTCGTAACCCGCCAGCATATCCTCGGTGTAGAATTTCGGTTCGCCTTCACAACCTTTGGTATCCCAATCGTGCGCCTTGCGGTAAGAATCGCCCCTATCGCACCAACAAACGGGTTGGGCTTTTTGAACAACGGGCAGAGATTCGGTCATATTTACGGAAACCCTCCATTGGCAACCGCATACAGCCAGGCAATGTCGACGATGGTTGCAATGCCCGTAACGTAAACGTTGTATCGGTCAGGGCGCTTGCGCTTCTTGTGATTGGCAGCGGTACCGCCAAGGTTGAAGATTGCGATGATGATATAGAGCCAGAATGCGATGTTCATGCTTTAGCCTCGTTTGAACCAAAGGTAAGTGCGAAAGAGTTGGATGCGGTCGGGCGGAGGGAGAAGGAGCCCGGACTGAATCAGTTCGTTGCAAAACGCACGGTACTGGTCAATCACCTGGGCGGCAAGAGGTAGTTTGGGGGCCTGCTTGACGGCGTCAGGCGGGCAAGTGGCTTCATCGGACATGCTGGGGTTCGAACCTCGTAGGATTGCGGAGTATATATTTGTTATGGGTTTTTAAAGGAAGCAAGGCGGAGCCGGGCGTTGAAAACCACGCTTTACCGAAAAGCGCCTAACCGGCGCCCGGCCCCCTTGGAATCCGGTTAGTGTCAGAACTTGATTTTAGGCAGACCCTCGAACACAACCTTGCGGGCTTCGCGCACCTTACGGTTGTAGACGCGAGCATACTGCACGTATTTGTCGCGGTGGGCAGCATAGTATGCCTTGTTGCGTGCCTTAGCCGGCTCGGGATTTTGGGCGTATGCTTCCCGCGCCCGGAGCAAGAGTGCCTTGCGATTTGCAAGGTAGTAGTCCCGCATGCGTTGACGCTGCGCAACGCTCGTCTTGTACTCACGTGTCTCATCCATGTTTTCTGGGTCGACCTATTTTTTTGGGTTTGAAGTTATGTTTAAGTCTACGATAAGAATTGGTCCCGCTCAAAGAAACGCTGTGTGTTACCCTGCAGCGTCGCGTCGGCATCCAAGCCGACTGACGGCTTTCGACCGTGTTGCGGTTGTGGAGCGGTGCGAATGTCGAGTAACTCGAAGCACACCATGCCTCGTATGCGACTTCACGCATGGCGGTGCGCTTAGCGAGCTTCTTGCCCTTGACGTTCCACCAAGATAGGAATAGAGGGTTATTAATCATAATCATCACACACTTTGTGGGGAGTTCGGAAAAGACGTTTTAAAAACGCGACCCACTCGGCGATATATAGGATACTTAATTTCGGGTTCTCCAAGGCTCTATCTATCGCTTCGGTTTGGGAAACAGATAAGTGGCCCAGCCTGAAGCCACCATGCCAATTCATACCAATGCCTTCCGGGGGACAAGGCGCGCCCTCGGCAGGCCAGCCGTGCATGGAGAGGCCCCAACCACAATTCGTACACTCCAGCCCCTCAATTATTGCCATGTCTCGGACCAGACTAAACCTAGTCATAATCATCACACACTTTAGCATTTAGTTGAAAACCACGAGTGATGGCTTCGTGCAACCCGCCGTGTCGCTCAGTGCCCAGCGCTATTCTCGCCCAAGGCATCCAGTTATTTGGGTGGGAACATCGGAAAAACGTATCCCTCGCCGGGTCAGGGCAAGGTGCCCCGCCCCGCCAATGGTGCCCCATAAATGGCGCACCGCAGTGCTCGCACGTTGCATCCGCGATTAAACCGAGCGCTCTGTTCGAATCGACAACTCCTGATGGTTCGGTAACCGGGCCCGTAATGCGGTCGAAGTGGACGCCAGTAAGGGGGTCGTATTCGAGTTCAGTCATAATCATCACACACCTTTTTATCTTTACCAATCAGCTGGGCGCACTTGATGATGGCGAGCGCATAAACGTGACGGTACTCCCCCTCAGCTTGAGCAAGCAGTTCGGCGAAACGATTGAGGTTCTTGTAGAACGAATCAGAGTCTTTATCGATGGGTATGAATAAGTGAGATGCATGACGACAATATGGTCCCTTGAATAAATCGGGGTTGTGCCAATCCATTAAGTGTAACGAGAAGAAGGAACCGCACGTCGCGCAGCGTGCCTCCTTGATTTCCCAGTTGAGCGAGTCCAAAAGCTCGTTGTACGATTCCGTCTCTTCGTCTGGTTCGACCCTTTCGACGCTGGTGGTAAAGTTAATCATAGTCTGCGCACGTCGTTTCGGTGAAAGTTTTAGCCAAGGTCGCAACGAGTTCTGCCCAATAGGTTCCGAAATCGCCACGGAGTTGAGGGTACTCTAGCGCCGCACGCACCAGACCGAAGACATACGGCGTCTGTTCCTTGAAAGAGAACTCGATATGGCGCCCCGCAAGGTAATCACCCATACAATATGCCTTCCCGAAAGGAATCTTCATGCGGTCAATACTGCGCATGGCATGGTCAATAAGTCTATCATTGCAATTCTCGCATTGACAATTACAGATGACGTTGAGTATGTTCACGATATGGGACATGGTTACTTCAGTCATAGTCGTTGCACACCTTACCCCCTTCGGAAGAAAGTTGTTCAAACCAGCTATTCGCCATTCGTCTACCAAAGAGGGAACCAATCGCTTGGACTATTTCCGCTACTGGTAGTTCTTTGGGCACGGTAGACGTGTCGATGACGAAAGTGTGTTCATTGACCGTGCCCATGTCGCAGATATCCTTATTAGCGTCGCCGAAAACCTCCCTGCAGATTCGGCAGCGCACCTCAGCCATAAGGCGGTTGCGAATGCCGATGCTTCGGGCAGTATCAGTCATAGTCACTACACACCCCAAAGCCAACCCTTTCACCCATGGCAATTACCCGCCGACAGGTAAGGCACATTTGTTCAATATGCCATGGGTGCTCCGCACGGACAGTATCTAAACGAAAGGTTGAGGACTCGCCGTTCGCAACGTTCGTCCCTAGGAAATAACGTTGATGATTCCAATCTGACAAACGGTTGCGTATTTTAGGATAACACGCCGAGACTAAGTATTGCCCTTGCGCGACTTCCCGCCGGAAGTCTTCATAGTTGAAGATTCCGGGTATCACGTCGGACGGCTGAGCCAAGCGCAGGAAGGCGTGAATCTTGCGATTGCTCCAGGCTCGACGGCTCCAGATTTTACGCTTAGCCACTTCGCGGGCGAAGTCGTCAGTAGCCCAGAATGGGTTGGTTTTCATGTTATTGCGCCTCCGCAACGGTCAACGCATCGCGGGCAACACAACCCAGTGAGTCGTGCTTAGGAGTACAGGCGGGGTGGATTTGAGCGCCGCAGTAGTCGCAAATGTGCGCCTCGGCAAGACGGACATTGCCCTCTTGCTCGAAGTCCCACTTGAGGGGCAGTTCGCAGTCATCACAGATGACTTCGTTCGCCGACTGGTGGCGTGGAATCTCAAGACGGGTGACCGTCACGGGGAGCGCAGGACCTTTAGGGTCTTCCTGAACCGTTGTCGTGCTGTTGTCATACTCCTTGAGGACGCCGGAAGGTTGGGCAACGGGGCGGGGCATGCCATGATGATGAATCGGACCTTCGCCGCCCCAGCCTTCCCAATCGTAATCCCAGTCGTTGAGGTACGTGCGCTTGCCGTAGTGGTAAGCAACGGGAGCGGGAGTCGGGGCACGCTCCTTAATCAGCGCAACCTCGGCATCGGTGGGAGCCTCGGTAGTGTAACTGAAGGAAAAGTCGGCTTGCTTCATCACGAAGCCGCCGCAGGGCAGTTTGAACTTGGTCTTGCCGAAGAACTCGCCGTTGTTGTTGGTCACGATGGACACATCGTGCTTGACCGCCTCGTTCTCATCGGTACCCGAAAAGAACACGCCCATGTTGTTGTGGGAGTGGATGATGCCGATGGTCTTCATGCGGGCAAATTGCGTGTCGCCCTTGGCGGTGAACTGGGAATGCGTGCCGTGGACTTCCTGGTCCAGCACGACGAAGTCTTCCGCTAGGTACTCCGTGTCGGACACCTTGGTGCCGATGAGGGCGGCAATCCACTCTAGACTGCCCATTTTGTCGCACAGACCGGCGGCACGACGGAGTAGTTTCTCCGACAGACGCACGATAGCCTGCTGTTTGAGAATGGACTCGCAACGGCAACCCGCCAAAGCGGCTTGCGAAGCGATGCCGGGGTTGTCGCGTGAAGCGGCAACGGTGGGAATGACGCGCACCATAATTTAGTTTTCAGCTCCGAGAATATTTGGAAGAAAGGAGTTTGGGGAGATTGTTCTAGTTGCGGATTTGGCGAATGTACTCGCGCAACTTGCGCTCCTGGGGCGTCTTGAAGTCAGCCAAGGCATCGTAAGGCGTCGGGGAGTTGGCGTTCGCCGTCTGCAAGCCCTTGAGGACTTCAGCACACGCCTTTTCCAGCCCGTCGGGAGTCGTATCGCCGCGTGGGAACTGAATCGTGTTGGTACAAATGCGACCGTACTCGTCGAAAGTGTGAATCGTCTTGTGCGTTTCAAGCTTGTCGTCGAGCAGGTGCATGTTCTCAATGCGGGAACCGTCGGGAGAAAGCGACGCGGCGATGAACACCTTGACCTTGACGATATCCGCCTCCGTGAAGCCGGGAAGCGTAGAGAGCTTCTTGGCGCGTTTGGGTGCCGAGTCGCCGTTGCGGTAGCCGATGAGCTTGTCGATGACGAGTTCAGCCTCCTTGAAGAAGGCGACGCGACCGCCGAGTTGTGTGGGGCTGAAGCCCAGCTTGCGTAGTTTGAGCCAATCGTTGGGCGAATATTTCGACGGGAAAGTCACGCGGTTGGCGTACTCGGCTTCCAGTTCACGACGACGGCGGTCGGCGTCGCTCTGAATGCGTTCGATGTAGCGGGCTTGCTTGTCCGACACGGTACGCAAGTAGGCATGGGCTTTGCCCGACATCTCGTCGTTGATGCGCTTGGTCATCGTGTCGATGGAGCGCTGGAGAATCGGGCGAATGGCGTTATCCAACTCGTTGGTGATGGCGGAGCGTGCGTTCGACACGGCGCTGGAGACATCCATGGAGAACTTCTCGCCAGCCTCGGTCTCGACGACATAGCGACCAATGCGCCCCAAGGTCGTGCCAGACGCATCGGTGGCGAGTTTGAGGTCGCGCTGTTGAGCCGTCGCCAACGCCCTGACGGGGAACGAGAAGTTGCCGATGACGGGCTGGTCGAGTTCGACGCCAGGCAGTTCAACCTCACCTTCGGGACGCTTGACCTTGACCTTCTTGAGGGCGGTGATGCGGCGGTACGCAATCATGCGGGGCTTGCCGGGAGCCGTGTAGTCGGCAACCAGCCAGTCGCCGACCTTGAGCGGCGTGCCGTCTAGCATGTAGTCGTCATTGGGAACCACGGGAGCGGCAGGAGTGGTGGTTTCGGCGGACGGCGTCGACGGAGTCGGCGGAGCCACACGAAAAGGGGCGGGAGTTACAACGCTGGGGACAGCACGGGGCATAAGTTTTCAATCCTCGGTTTTTTGAAGGGAGTTTAAGGGAAAATGGTATCTTCGAAGGCTAGTTGGTAGGTATTACGCCCAATCTCACTCGTCGTCAGAGTCAGAATCGGACGGATTCGGGGCACTTCCTGGAAATTTAAGCTTCAAGGAAGGCGTCGGCAACGACATGTCGCCCGACTCGACGAAGCGGGCAGGCATCGAAGTCAAGCCATGTGAAGCGAAGTACCAGTAAGCCGTGCGTTGCGCCGCCATGAGATTGACGGGGGAGTTCTGCAAGGCAACGTAACGGTTGGGGTGCGCCGCCGCCAAATCGACGGGAGCCATACCCGGAACTTTACGGGCATGAACTTCGCTCGAATCCAAGTGGTTCTTGACCTCCCAACTCTTGCCGTCGCAGTTGGCGATGAGGTAAGGAATCAACGGGCGGTTGATGTCGAGCACTTGCGCAATCATCTTCTTGCTGTCGTGCGAGTCGGTCATCAGGAAAAAGTGCGGGACTTCCAAGCCACCTTCAGTGCGGTCACGGGCAGTCGCGGAAGCCATACGGGTCAAGAAGTCGACATCGGCAGGGTCGGACACCTCCATGTCCAACGCACTCGCCAAACCGCCGCCTTCGGGAAACAGCGCGTTGAGGGACTGAGCCAACGCCTCGGCTTTGTTCATGCCGACCTGACTGGCGAAGAACAACTGACGCCCTAAGTTCTTCGGCTCGACCGTATCGTGGTCGACGAGAATGAAGCGGTTGAAGAAGCCGAAGTAATCAGGCACCGGACTCAAACCGCGGTTGACATTGTGAGTGTCCCGAACCGAGCGGTAATCACGCAGGAAATCCTTGACGAAATCCATGCCGAAGTTGCGGATGCCGTAGTTGACCTCGAACGAACGGCGGGCGAGAATGTGGGCAAGATTGGAGCCCAGACCGCCACAACCGACGATGACAGCCGTGCGATTGACGAGTTGCATAGGATTGGTTTTCAACACCTGTAAAAATGAAAGAAAGAATCGTAAATAAGGAGTGAGTGCGACAGTCCCTCAAAGCTTGCACTACCCGGCATTGTTTAGGATTAGGCAGGCAGTGCCCCAAGGGCTGCCGTAAAGGTTGAATGGAAGGGGAGGGAGTTAGGAGCCTTGGGAAATCTAGGCAGAGCCCGCTTCCGTCTTGGCAGAGAAAGTCAGAGAGCCGAACTCGCTGATTTCCGTGTTGTCGTCGTCTTCGTTGATTTCGTCACCGTTGTCGTCGACAAGGTTGTAGGTGCGGATGCCCTTGCCTTGAATGGCGGGCAGGAAGTCGGCGATGACTTGCGCGACCGTGGTGTTGGGCGCGTAGTTTGCTTCCTTGACGACTTCGCCTTGAAGGACGAATTCGGCGCGGATGAGGGAGTTGGTCGTGTCGTTTACGCTGCGAGCCATGTGGCCCACCTCTATTCGTTTTAGGGAGTTAGGTTTTTTGGGAAGTTCGACAAAATGGCGGCACTGCTTCAACGGATTGAAACAGACTCTCGCCTTGCGGGAGTTAAATGAAGTTAAATGAGTATATATTTCTTGTGTGTTTAAAAACGCCCATAAACGCGCTTGCGCTTGCCCCTAGTGAATGGCGGCTCTGGAGGAGCCAGACCAAACGCCTCGAGAAACTTGGGCGACGGCTTGGCTTTCTTTCTGGAATACCGCCCCAGGTAATCCCGCGCCTTGCGGGCAGTCGGAGCATTGGGTTGATTGCTGAATAAATCACGCACCGCCGACACTTCGGGAATGCGCACTTTACCTCTAAAACCTACCATAAAAATCAGTCATCGTAGCCCAACCAGTGGTCGGAGAGCAGAATCTTGTTTGACTTAGCCCACTCTACCAGTTGAGAGCGGAGTTCGAACTCGTAAGCGGAAGGCGAAGCCGACTGGCGTTTGGGCTCGCCGCCCAGAACTGCCTCAAAGTCGGCAAAGAACTCGTAAAGATAAAGCTCCTCGTTACCGTCGCAATCCGTAATCGAACGAATAATAACATCTGCGTTGAGCCGTTTCTTGCCCCCCGCCGTGCGGATGAAAACGGAGAACGGGTAAACCGAATCCACTATAGTCGTCTGACGGCTCACTTGAGCCTCATCGGGCGCGATAATGGAGAGTTTAGGTTTCGATTTCTGAATGGTTCTGGACATGACGAACGCACCTTCGAAATTATGGGTAAAGGGAGTTAATCGTAATCGCTACAAACGCCGTTGGCTTGGGCGAGATAATGTGCCCAAATCCCCGCCTCGCGCTTCCATATGATAACTGATAAGCCCGACCGTTCGCCAAAAGCGACATTAATATCGTGAAGCGTCGGCATCCAAGTTGAGAAGTCGGGAATGAATTTGTGTTCTTTGACGCCCGTATGGCAGTTGTAAGCGTCGCCGAAAGTAGTGCCCCAACGCCCTTTACAAACCAGGCACGGGACGTCAAAGAAGCGTTGCAGCATCGCGTCGATGTCGTGGTCGCTAGTCATAATCCGTACAAACCCCTATGTTTGAATCCATTGGAATCTGGTACTTGGCTGGACGGGTCACCAAATCGTAAAGCAAATCGGTCTTCGTGGAGTCCCAGTCGTTGTGGGCGAGAAAGCCTCCCCGAAGATGACTTATGCCTGTTTGTGTTTTGGAATAAATCAGGAGTAGTTGCCCCAATGTCTGCGCGTCTCCAACCCTGGGGCGAAAGAGCTCTTTAGACCACTCCGTCATGCTAGGATTAAGGGCGCACACGCCGTAATCGACAGCGTTGCTATTTCGACCACCATAAGGATACCAAGCGTGAGTGCGCAAGTGCCTATTACACCTCGCACATGGAAAGTTGTCATCCAGAAACGAAAACCAGTTGGCGGGACCCCAATAAGGAGCCCCCCGTTGCGCTTCGAAGATTAAAGTGTCGTTCAGACTAGTCATAATCGCTACACACCATGTCCGACGGGTTGCCCAATGCTTCCCTAAGCGTCGCCCCGTTGCAAGGATAGCCGTTGTGCTTGTCGTATTCAAGAAGCGCGTTGAGAATGAAAGGACGCCAGAGTTCGGGCTTGATGATTTTGAACTTCGGGTGGGGTAGCGACACGTCATAGGTGCGACAGTACAAACCCGGCTTTCCCGAATCACTACCCTCGGCACGGTGGCTGTAGTAATCATTCCCGCAAAGCATACACTCGGCATCCCTAATCGTATCATATGATTCCTTTGGCGACTCCGAGTAGCGGTACTCGCGGCGGGGTGTGGGCGTCGTCATGGTTAGTCGAAATCACTACAAACTCCCAAAACTCCAGTCTTGCCGGTGGCATCCAACAAATTTTGGAGTTGCTTTTCCCAAAATTCAGCCCAGCCCTGTGGTCGCTCGAATTCGTCAAAACCCCGATAGAAATCCGAATCGGACCACTCTCGCTTTATTTCTTCTAGTGCCGCGAACCAACCACTCGGTGATTTGGTTTCGAAATAAGGTTGGACGCGCGAAATCTGGAAGCGATGAATCCGCAACGGCGCCATAGTATCGCACTCATAGTTGAGACTTGTTGCCGACCAAGCCTCCCCGCACTCATAGCAGGGCCAGTCGAGGAACAGGTTGCAAGCCTTGTTAAATTGTACCATAATTAATCGAAATCACTGCAAACAACAGGGGCAGGGCGTGCCAGTACGCTACGGAGCCCCGCCTCGTTGGCAGGGTAGTCGTTTTCAACACACCATTGGAGCGCCAACTTCACCAAGGGAAGCCACTGCTCGTAGTCGTGAAACACGAAGCCTTGAGGCGGTGAGGTGCGGGTTCTACCCAGTTCGTCAAACCGAACGCAGTATGTCTTTTCCGAGTATTGCAGGTGCTTGTTGAAGTTAAAACCGCAATTACGACAGAGCGCCCAATGAATCGTCGTGAGGGCTTTCTCCCCACCACCTCCTTCAAGAAGGGGAGGCGAGTAGTATTGCGGGTCCATAGTTCGGCGAAACCTATTGGTGCGGGTGCTCTTCCTCGAAGTGAAGATACATGCCGTTTCGGAATTTGCGGTTGCGCTCAATCTCGCCATCGAGGGCTTCCCGAAGCAAGGAAATGCGGAGCTCCAGACCTTTAACGGTGCGCGTGTGCCGCCGACAGCAATCGCAGTGCTTCGCGTTGTATTTAGATGCCATGGTTACTCGAAATCCTCCACGCCAATCCCGTGCTTGTCTTCAAGCGCGTCGAAAACCCCCGCTTCAACCTCGTCGCGGTGGTTGAGCGTCAAGCCGAAACTCAACCGACAATCCGTAGCGTAAGCCGACACTAAATCGTCCAACTGGCGCAACGCTTGACGCGGCTTACCCCCGTTCTTGTGGGCTTTGACAGCCGTAGCAATCACGGTCGGGTAAATCGAAAAGAACTTATCTATCAAGGAATGCGTGTCTGGCTTGCTCATAATGAAAACCTCGGTGCTTGCGTGCTTAATGGTGGAGTCTGGCGTTGCGCTATGGAAAAG
>ERZ724505.311-NODE-311-length-32923-cov-5.109164_pt1 | contig 32923 bp, 26 predicted proteins | sample MGYA00376038_ERZ724505 | MGnify/ENA primary metagenome ERZ724505 (study PRJEB28724, sample SAMN07190884) | wastewater metagenome | isolation source: effluent of sewage treatment plant in Hong Hong | place: Hong Kong | collected 2016-03-17 ...
CGATCATCGTGCGCGAAAAACACAACAGCAGCTATTTCCAGATCATCCAGCAGATCTCCGGCGGGCAACCGAATCCGCTCTGTGAATTCGGCAAATTCGACGAAGGCCTGTATGGCGCATCGGAAATGTTCGTCAACGGCTTCATGCAGCTGATCGATGCCGGCATCATCCGCCGTGAGGTGTTCAGCGACCCGACGCTGCAGCGCCTGTTGAACGACAAGCAGGTCACCACCGACGTCACACCGGGAATGCTGGACCAGCTACTGGAGCAGGAGGCCGTGCAATCGCCGCTGCGCAAGCGCGATTTCAACTATCTGAAGCGCTATGGCATCCTGAGCGACAGTGTCGAATGGCAGGATGGCGAACTGGTAGTTGGCGACGAACGTGTGCCGGCATCGCTGGAAAACCCTGCCAGCCGCGAATTCATTCATGCCAAATGCCTCGGCAGCAAGTTGCGTGGCGGCATTTTCATGCACGGTGGATTTTTCCTCGGCCCCAAGGACTTCTACCAGAAGCTGCGCGACATGGAACCGGAAAAGCTGGCCCACATCGGCATGAGCCGCATCGGCTACATCAACCAGCTTTACGGTCACGAGGAAATCGCACGCCTGCAGCGACGCCACGCGCGTTTCATCAACACCACCATGATGGTCACGCTGCTCGGTGCCGCGGTGTCCGACGGGCTGGACTCGGGCAAGCTGGTGTCGGGCGTCGGCGGTCAGTACAACTTCGTGGCAATGGGCCATGCCCTGCCCGACGCACGTTCGATCCTGATGCTACGCTCGACCCGTGTGCATCACGGCAAGCTGGTTTCCAATATCGTCTGGAACTACGGCCACACCACCATTCCGCGCCATTTGCGCGATGTGGTGATTACCGAATACGGTATCGCCGATCTGCGTGGCCAGAGCGATTCGGAGGTGATCAAACGCCTGCTGGCAGTGGCCGACTCACGCTTTCAGGATGAATTGCTGCACATTGCCAAGGAAAACGGCAAAGTCGCACGCGATTACGAAATTCCTGCCTCGCAGCGCAGCAACCTGCCGGACATCGTCGAATCGCGCCTCAAACCGTGGCGCGATCTGGGCCTGCTGCCGGACTTTCCGTTCGGCACCGACTTCACCGAAGACGAACTGACCATCGTGCGTGCACTGCAAAAGCTGAAGCATGCTACCGAGCACCCGCTGGAACTGGTAAAAATGATCATCGGCAATATTTTTGCCGACAAGGCGGTGCCGGAGAAATACCTGGAACGCATGCATCTGGAAGAAGCGCACGGCATCAAGCTGAAGCTGGTACGCAAGCTGTTTGTCGGCAATCTGTAGCGACAATGCGCAACCATAAAAAGCCCCATCGGTTGATGGGGCTTTTTATTTACCGCATGGGTTGTTGTTAGGTTCTGTTGACGTTAGTTTCGCGGCTGCGCTGGCAGGTAAAAATGCCAGCCACAAGGCACGTGACGCTGATAATAATGGATTATTTTCGAGGAGCGTAACGCCGTGGATGGCATTTTTACCTGCCAGCCCGAAGGGTTTGACGCACTTCAGGCACAAAATCGCGTCGTAAACCGCTGGTGCAGATCACTGCACGGCGCGTTTTACTCCTTGTTTTGTATCCCGAATTGCGTCAAACGCAGTCGTGAAACTAACGTCAACAGAACCTAATGCAATACACCTGCCGTGAGCAGGAACATGGCGACACTGCAGCCGATCGCGGCAAACCAGAGCAGCGAACGCAACCAGGCAATATCGGCGATGTACACCAGCCCATAGGCGAGGCGCAGGCCGATGAAAGCCATTGCCAGCCGATCCAGCGCCGGCTGCGGCGCATGCAGCTGGTGCGCGATGATGACAGCAGCGGCAAACAGTGGAAACGCTTCCAGTGTATTCAGATGCGCCCAGTGTGCGCGATGATGACAGCAGCGGCAAACAGTGGAAACGCTTCCAGTGTATTCAGATGCGCCCAGTGCGCGCGCTGGCGCCAGCCGGTCTGCTGTGCCAGATATTCACGCGGGCTGCGGTTGCTGTAACGCGGATGGGCCTTGGCGGCCAGCACCCACGGATAAGGCAGCAGCGCCGCCAACAGCACGCACCAGTAAGCAGTTGTCATTTGGTTTCTCCTCGCAACGATATTGTCGATATGACCGACGGTCATGCTACGCAATCGGCCCACAGCGGGCAAGACTTAGCAAAGCGGGAAACGGGAGGCAAAAGCGGAAAAAGCAAAAGGGCAGCCATAAGCTGCCCTTTTGCGGAATTTTTGGCGCGCCCGGAGCGATTCGAACGCCCGACCCTTTGGTTCGTAGCCAAATACTCTATCCAACTGAGCTACGGGCGCGCTGCCAAAATCCTCTGAAACAGAAACTCAACCATGTTAGTTTGGCGCGCCCGGAGCGATTCGAACGCCCGACCCTTTGGTTCGTAGCCAAATACTCTATCCAACTGAGCTACGGGCGCGCTAACTAATCTGGCGGAGAAAGAGGGATTCGAACCCTCGATACGGGTTTTGGCCCGTATGCTCCCTTAGCAGGGGAGTGCCTTCGACCTCTCGGCCATTTCTCCGTTTCAGAAGAGGCGCCATCATAGTGATTTTCACCGAGGGCGTCAACACGCAACGGAGAAAATCTTTACTCTTCCGCCATCGGCGCAACGATGCTGTAACCGGCGTCAACATGGGTGATTTCGCCGGTAATCCCGGAAGCCAGATCGCTCATCAGGAACGCAGCAACATTGCCGACTTCCTCGATCGATACATTGCGCCGCAACGGCGCGTTGGCGGCAACATGGTGCAGAATCTTGCTGAAGCCGGTGATGCCGGCAGCGGCCAGCGTCTTGATCGGGCCGGCGGAAATGCCGTTGACACGGATACCGCGCTGACCGAGGCTCAAGGCGGTATAGCGCACACAGGCTTCGAGACTGGCCTTGGCCAGCCCCATAACGTTGTAGCTCGGCATTGCGCGTTCGGCACCGAGATAGCTGAGCGTCAGCAGCGCCGCGTTGTCGCGCAGCTGGTCGCGCCCGCCCTTGGCCAGCGCAGCCAGGCTATAGGCGCTGATATCGTGCGCCACGGCAAACGCCTCGCGCGAGATCGATTCGAGGAAATCCCCTCCCAGCGCCTCGCGCGGTGCGAAACCGATCGAATGCACGATGCCGTCGAAACCTTCCGGCCAGTGCTGCTTCAGTTGCGCGAACATATCGCCGATTTCCTGGTCACTGCTGACGTCGCAACGCAACACGATATTACTGCCAAATTCGGCGGCCATTTCGACCACGCGGTCCTTGAGCTTGTCGACCACGTAAGTGAAAGCCAGTTCTGCGCCTTCGCGCTGCATTGCCTGCGCAATCCCGTAGGCGATCGAGCGGTTCGACAGCAGGCCGGTGAGCAGAATTCGTTTGTTGGCGAGGAAACCCATAAATACCTCAAGCAGATAAAGTGCGGCAGATTATACCCGGCCGCAGACCTCGGGTAATAGGCATTATCCCCGGCGTGGGTCAAACACGCCGGTTCCTGAATGGCACGGGGGCACGCTCATGCCGCCTCCCGGTGTTGCCGGCATAATTGCTCCAGCGCCGCCATCACCGTCGGCACATGGTTTTCGCGGCGCAGTTGCTGGTGCAGCTCGCCCGCCTGCGGATAATTGCGCCGCAGATACATCAGCCATTGCTTGAGCCGGCCCGGGCAATGTTGCGGCACGCTGGTCTTGGCTACCACGGCGCGGTAAAAAGCCAGCAGCATTGGCAACAGCGCCTCCCAGCCCAGTGGCACAACCGCCCTGCCTGCTACCGCGGCACGAATCTGCCACGCCAGATCCGGCATCGAGATCAAGCCGCGCCCCAGCATCACGTTATCGCAACCGCTGATTGCGCGACAACGCAAATAGTCGGCAGCAGACCAGATTTCACCATTGGCAATCACCGGTACCGCCACTTCCTGCCGAATCCGCGCGATCCACTCCCAGTAGGCTGGCGGACGGTAGCCATCGGTCTTGGTGCGGGCATGCACCACCAGCTCCGCCGCGCCGCTCTCTGCCAGCGCTCTGGCGCAATCCAGTGCCAGATCGGTATCGCTGTAGCCGATACGCATTTTCGCGGTGACCGGAATGTGCAGCGGCACGGCGCGACGCACTTCGGCCATGATCTGGCGCAACAGTTCCGGCTCCTGCAGCAACACCGCACCGCCGCGATGGCGGTTGACCGATTTGGCCGGGCAACCGAAATTCAGATCGACCACCGGCGCACCCAGCTCGGCCGCGCGCGCGGCGTTGTCGGCGAGACAGGCCGGATCGCTGCCCAGCAGCTGTACCCGTACCGGCGTGCCGGCACGTGTCCGGGCACCGTGCATCAGTTCGCTGCCAATGCGCTTGAACGTGCGCGGCGGCAGCAGCGTGTCGGTGACACGAATGAACTCGGTCACGCACCAGTCGATGCCGCCCACAGCGGTGAGGACATCGCGCATGACGTCATCGACCAGGCCTTCCATCGGCGCCAGCGCAATAATCAATTCCGGCTCGCAATCTGTTGAAAACGCGCGATTATAGCCGATTACCCACGCCGCGCTGAGCCGCTATAATGCAGCACTTGAATTTTCCGGACCGATCCGCATGCTGCGTTTTTCCGCCAATCTGTCGATGCTGTTCACCGAGCTGCCGCTACTGCAGCGTATTGCCGCGGCACGCCAGGCCGGATTCGATTGCATCGAGATCCAGTTTCCCTACGATGTGCCGCTGACGGAACTGCAACAGGCAGTTACGGCCGCCGGCGTCGGAATCGCGCTGATCAACGTACCGGCGGGCGACCTGATGCAGGGTGGCGACGGCCTCGCCTGCGTACCGGGTAAGGAACGGGAATTTGCTGCGGCGGTGGAACAGGCGGTCGAATACGCACACGGCCTGCAGGTGCCGCAAGTCAATGTGCTGGCCGGCCGGGTGGCACCAGAGGTCACGCGCGCGCAAGCGCTGACAACGCTGAGCGCCAACCTGCAACTGGCCGTGCCCCGGCTTGCGGCAGCCGGCATCGGCACCACGATCGAAGCGATCAACCATTTCGACATGCCGCGCTTTGCCGTCAATAGCGCCGCAGACATGCTGCAGCTGCTGCAACAGGTCAATCTGCCGACGCTGACGATGCAGGTGGATCTGTATCACATGGCGCGCATGGGCGAAGACCTGCAGCAATTGCTGCGGCAACACTGGCAACGCATCGGCCATATCCAGTTTGCCGATGCCCCCGGCCGCGGCGCTCCGGGAAGCGGTGAACTGCCGTGGGCAACGTTATTCCGTCTGATCGGCGAGCTCCCGTATGCCGGCTATTGCGGAGCGGAATACAAACCGGGCGGCAATACCGAGGCCACACTGGGATGGCTCGACCAATACCGGGGCTGATTACTCGGAAACTTCCAGCGGCGGCAGCCCGTGCCGGCTGCGGGCACGGTTGCAGGCGGCGCTGAACACGCCCACCTCGGCCAACGGCGCGAATTCACGGCATGGCGACGGCCGGTGTTCGTAAATGCCGCACCTGGCCGACTCGCCAACCTTGCCGACCAACGCCACACAGCGCGGCCGGGCATGATCGGTGCCGCGCAAACGCCACAACGTCGCGGTTTCCTCGTTTGCCAATGCGGCAGGAACAAAACCGCCCGGCTCGCTATCCAGCTCGGAATAATGAAAAGTGACACGGAACGCGGCGCAGCATGCGCCGCAGGCAAGACAGGGATTGCTCATCTTTGGGTCGATTTTTTCGAGGAAAATAGCCGCAGTGGCGCATATTACCATCCGCAACCAGAGCTGCGACACGATACAACCGTTGAACACGCATTACCCGATCCGCCCGATGCAGAGGCACGACCTGCAGGCAGCGCTTGAGCTGCAAAACTGCATCTACCCGCCGGCATACCACGAGCCGACTGACGTATTTGCCAGCAAACTGGCGCTGGCGGCGCCATTCTGCATGGTAGCGGACGGAGCCAGCGGCATCGTCGGCTACCTGCTGGCGCATCCGTGGCACATCGACCGGCCACCGCCACTGTTCACTGCGCTGGAAGCCTTGCCAGCCACCCCAGGCAGTCTGTTCATCCATGATCTGGCACTACTGCCGGAGGCACGCGGCCTGCGGCTGGCGGAAACGCTGCTGCGGCAAGCCGCGGCGGCAGCACAGGCGGCGGGGCTGGCGCATGCCACGCTGGTGGCGGTGCACGGAGCGGCAAGCTACTGGCAGCGGCGCGGCTTCCGTGCAACCGGCGTCGCCAGCGACGCCGCAGCGGGTTTCCCCGGCCGTTACGGTGTCGATGCTGTGTATATGCGCGCCGACCTGCGGGTGCTGCTACCGGCGCATCAATGACAGATATCGTCCGGCCCCATCGGCCTGGCGAACGAATCGTCGGTATCGTCAATGGCCAGCGGCGTGGCAACCGGCTCTGCCATGGCATCCTCAAACACCTGCAGGCAATCGCGCAACTGCTGCAACCAAGGGCCCAGCTCGCCCGGGGTCGGCACGGCTTCGACAGTGCACGGCAGCATGATCGGCTCCGGCGCCAGCCGCTGCCGCAATTTAACGCTGCTGCAAACCGGGCAGGCCAGCAGCCCTTGCTGCAGTTGCAATGCGTAGTCCGCAGCACTGCGAAAGCGCCCCTCAAACGTGTGACATCTGTCACATGTGATCTCGTAAACAACCATGTTACTGTTTCGATTAGCTATTTGAAGTCGATACAAATTGACTGACAGTCAATTTTACCGCGACCCCGGCAAGCTGGCGAACAATTACCAGCTCCTTCAATCCCGAAGCTCGTAGCGATAAGCAGATTCTATTGGCGCCATCGCAGCCCATGGTCTAAATACTTTCGAATAAAACGAAGTTATAAATCCGGACAAGGATCTGCGGAGTTCTGGAACACGCCCCAAGTCATTCCGACCGGGCCAAGGCAGTATTGAGGAGACAAACGCAGATGAACAAACATAATAACGACAGCCGTTTCGATTTTGATTTTGTCATCGTCGGATCGGGATTCGGCGGCAGCGTATCCGCTTGTCGCCTGACCGAAAAAGGTTACAGCGTTGCCGTGATGGAACAGGGCAAACGCTGGAACAAGGAAGATTTCCCCGAAACCAATATGAACCCGCGCAAATACCTGTGGCGCCCGTCGCTCGGTATGCAGGGGTTCTTCAATATCCGCTTTTTCCGCCATATGCTGGTGGTGTGCGGCAATGCCGTCGGCGGCGGTTCGATCACCTACGGCAACACACTGCTGGTGCCGCCGGACAGCGTGTGGCAGGAAGGTTCGTGGGCAGCGGCGCAGGACTGGAACAAGGTCATGCCGGCACACTTTGCCGCGGCGCAAAAAATGCTCGGCGTGGTGGACAACCAGATCATGGGCGATGCCGATCTGGTACTGAAACAAATGGCGGAAAACGCCGGTGTCGGCCACACTTTCAAGCCCACCCGTGTTGCAACTTTCTTCGACCCGAAAGGCGGCCCCGGCGGCGAAACCTACGCCGATCCGTATTTCAACGGCGCAGGCCCGGAGCGCTCCAGCTGTACCGGTTGCGGTGGCTGCATGGTCGGCTGCAAAGTTGGCGCCAAGAATACGCTGGATCTGAATTACCTGTATTTCGCCGAAAAGCGCGGCGCCCAGGTATTCGAACAGACTCGCGTAACTGCGGTGAAGCCGTTGAACGGCAAGGAAGACGGCAGCGATGGCTATGAAATCACCATCGAAAGCTCGACCAACTGGTTCAATCGCAATCGCCGTAGCGTGCGTGCCCGCTCGGTGATTTTTTCCGCATCCTCGCTCGGCACCATGGAGTTGCTGTTCAAGCAGAAACAGGATGGCAACCTGCCGAACATCAGCAATGCGCTGGGCAAGCAGGTGCGCACCAACTCCGAATCGCTGATCGGCGCGCGCTTCCGCGGCGGCAAATACGATATGTCCAAGGGTGTGGCAATCGGCTCCAGCATCCACATCGACCAGCACACCCACATCGAGGCAGTGCGTTTCCGCGAAGGCAACGATTTTACCGGCCTGCTGGTCACGCTGATGGGCCGTCACCGCGGCAGCATGCCACGCGTGTTCTCGTGGCTGGGAACGATGGTTCGCCACCCGGTGGAGTTCGTCAAGGCGCATATCCCGTTCGGCTTCGCCAAACAGACCATCATCATGCTGTGCATGCAGACGCTCGACGGCCATCTCGACATGAAACTGGAACGCCCGTGGTACTTCCCGTTGCGCCGCATGCTGCGCACCACCGGCAAACCGATCCCGGCATTCATTCCGCAAGTCAACAAGTTCATGGAAGAACAGGTGCCGAAGCTGGGCGGCGTCAACGCCACCACCACCACCGAGATGATTTTCAACATCCCGACCACCGCACACTGCATGGGCGGTGCGGCAATCGCCGACAGCCCGGCACGCGGCGTAGTGGACTATCGTTGCCGCGTATTCGGCTACCAGAACCTGTACATCTGCGACGGCAGCATTCTCGGCGCCAACCTGGGCGTCAACCCGAGCCTGACGATTACTGCACTGGCGGAACACGCGATGAGTCACATTCCGCCGGCGCAAGAGGCCGGGCTGGAGCAGCTGCAGGGAATCAGCACACGGCAGATGATGGAAGCGAATGCCCGCGGCAAAATGGCAGTACCGGCCTGATCCTGACGAAGCGATTCGACAACCTCACCACGCCCCGCCAGCAGCGGGGCGTGGTTTTTCATGCCGCCTCAGCGTGGTGCCAGTAGTTCATAGCGGCGTGCAATCGCCTGCCATTCGGGATCGATGCGCATCTGCGCAATCACCTTGTCGAGTGCCTGCTGCAATTCGCGATTGTGTTTGCCGATCAGGATATAGCGGTTGAATGCGGCTTCATGCGGCACCGTCTGGGTCGCAAACAGCCCGGCATAGCCACCGTCGAGTGCGGCAAAATAGGAATGATTCATCACCGTGAAATCGACCCGCCCGGCCAGCACCTTGCCCAGATTTACCGCCTCGGCGGCAGCATCCTCGCGCCGGATCAGACCGGCATCCTTCAAATCGTCGATACCCTGGTAGCGATGTCCATAGACCCCGGCAAAACGCAGGCCCGCCAGAGAGTTCAGGCTGGTAACGGTTTTCGGCGCGGGCCGGCGAAATACCAGCAGGTTGTAGTCGCTGCTCAGCGGCAGGCTCCACAGAAAGCGCATGTGCGCCTCATCGGCAACGAAACGCGGCGTCAGGAACAGTGCCACACCGCCAAAACGGGTCTCCTGCCGGTCGAGAATCAGTCGCGCCAGGCGTGCCCGCGGCAGGTTCACCAGTTGCAGCCGGTAGCCGCGATCCAGCCTGCGATTCAGGTAGTCGACCAGATCGGGGGCAAGACCGGACTGGCCTTGATTATCGAGGAATGGCGGATGCAGGTAGCTGTTGTAGGCCTGAATCGTCCCGCCCCACGCCGGCAACGCCAGCAACAGGACCACGCCCGCCAAAGCAGAAACCCATCGCATATGCCGCACCTCCCTGCCCGGTGGCCGTAGCCGTTCTGACCCGCATTTTGCGCTTTAGTGCCCGTCCGGATTACGGCAATCCGGGTCTGACGCTAAAAAAAACGCCCCATCGCGATGGGGCGTCGTTCGCTGCATTGACTTTCAGTTTGGCTGATCCAGATTGAATGCCTTGTGCAGTACGCGTACCGCCAGCTCCAGATACTTCTCGTCGATCACCACGGAAATCTTGATTTCCGAAGTCGAAATCATCTGGATATTGATGCCTTCTTCCGCCAGGGTACGGAACATGGTGCTGGCCACACCGCAATGCGAACGCATGCCGACGCCGACGATCGATACCTTGTTGATTTTCGGATCGCCGATTACCGCCTTGGAGCCGATGTGCGCCTGCACGCCCTCAAGAATGTCCATGGCTTTCTGGTATTCGCCGCGCGGTACGGTGAACGAGAAATCGGTCATGCCGTCTTCGCCGACGTTCTGAATGATCATATCGACGTCGATATTGGCATCGGCTACCGGGCCGAGGATCTGGTAGGCAATGCCCGGCTTGTCCGGCACGCCTTTGATGGTGATCTTGGCTTCGTCGCGATTGAATGCAATACCGGAAATAACCGCTTTTTCCATTTTCTCGTCTTCCTCAAACGTAATCAGCGTGCCCTCGCCTTCCTCCTCGAAGCTGCTGAGCACACGCAATTTGACTTTGTATTTGCCGGCGAATTCGACCGAGCGGATTTGCAGGATCTTCGATCCGAGGCTGGCCATCTCGAGCATTTCCTCGAAGGTAATCCGGTCGAGCTTGCGCGCTTCGGGAACGATACGCGGGTCAGTGGTGTATACGCCATCGACGTCGGTATAGATCTGGCATTCGTCGGCCCGCAGCGCCGCTGCCAGCGCCACACCGGAGGTATCCGAGCCGCCACGGCCGAGCGTGGTGATATTGCCGAATTCATCGACGCCCTGGAAACCGGCGACGATGACGACCTTGCCCTCGCCCAGATCCTTGCGCATGGCTGCGTCGTCGATGCTCTGGATGCGGGCCTTGGTGAATGTGCTGTCGGTCAGCACCCGGACCTGCGCACCGGTGTAGCTGCGTGCATCGATGCCGATGCCTTTCAGCGCCATGGCCAGCAGGCCGATGGTGACTTGCTCACCGGTGGAGACGATCACATCCAGCTCACGCGGATCAGGCGTTGCCTGAACCTCTTTGGCCAGTGCGATCAGGCGATTGGTTTCGCCGCTCATTGCCGATACCACCACGACGATATCGTGGCCCTGAGCCTTCCATTTGGCCACTCGCTTGGCAACGTTCTTGATACGTTCCGGGCTGCCAACCGAGGTGCCGCCGTATTTCTGTACGATTAGCGCCATCGTTGTTCCACGCTTGAGTGAAAAGACGCGATTTTAACCCAGTCGATTCCAATAAATAAAAGGTTTTCTGCTATCCGGGCTGATGCAGATCAATCCTCTAGCAGCGGAACCCGCGGCGCCAGTGCGCACAACAGCTCGTAACCGATGGTGCCGGCGGCCTGTGCCACCTCGTCCACCGGCAGGCCCTCGCCCCACAGCGTAACCGCAGAGCCGACGCCGGCCTGCGGCAATTGGGACAAATCCACCGCCAGCATGTCCATCGACACCCGGCCAAGCAGGCGGGTGCGGGCGCCATCGACCAGCACCGGCGTGCCGGTTGGCGCATGGCGCGGGTAGCCGTCGGCATAACCGCAGGCCACCGTGCCGATGCGTGTCGGCGCAGTGGCGGTGAACAGCGAACCGTAACCGGCGCTGTCGCCGGGCTGCAGCATCTGGGTCGCGATGATACGACTCTGCAGCGTCATCACCGGCTGCAAGCCGAGCGCTGCCGCGCTGCGTTCGGCAAACGGCGACGCACCGTACAACATGATCCCCGGCCGCACCCAGTCGGCACGCGTATCCGGCAGATCGATCAGCGCCGCCGAATTGGCCAGGCTGGATTGCAGATCGAGGCCGGCAACAGCGCTGGAGAACCGGCATAACTGCGCATCTGCGCCACCGACGATATCGGCATTGGCAAAATGCGTCATCAGCGTGATGCGGTTGACGTTTGCACTCGCCTGCAATTGCGCCAGCAGCTGCGGCAATTGCGCCGGCGGAAAGCCGAGCCGGTTCATACCGGTATTCAGCTTGACCCAGACATCGAACGGCCGCGGCAGGTCGGCCTGCAGCAGCCAATCCAGCTGTTCCGGCTGATGCAGCACCGGAATCAGGTGCTGCGCCACGTAATCGGCGACTTCATCGCGCGTGAACATGCCTTCCAGCATCACGATCGGATGTGCAAAACCGGCATGGCGCAGCTGCGCCGCCGCCTCGACATTCAGCAGCGCAAACGCATCCGCCTGCTGCAGCGCATGCGCCACGCGCAAGGTGCCGTGGCCATAGCCATTGGCCTTGATCACTGCGGCAATGCGGGATTGCGGCGCGTAGCGGCGCACGGTGCCGAGATTGTGCTGCAGGGCGGAGAGGGAAATACGGGCGGAAATCGGGCGGGTCATGGCAGCAAAGGATGCGGACGAGTTGCCGATTATAGACCTAAACACCGCCACAGTTGCGGCGTTGCCGCTTACTTGGCGGCTGGCGGCGCAAACGGGCCGGGCAATTGCGGCCGGCGGTAATCGCCAAAGACGACTTCGATGCGTTTTTCGCTGCGCACCGGCTTGCCGGCTTTCTGTGCCGGCGTGTAGCGGGCGTAGATGAACGGGCCGAGCGCGGCTTTGTCGTACAGCCCCGGCGGGTCGGAATACTCGATATCGGCATCCAGCACGACACCGCTCTCGTCGATTTTCAGCAACACGATCACCATGCCGGGTTTCGGGTTGTGCCCCATCGACAGCGGAAAATTCACCGCCGGCGGCACCTGGGGCTCGGCTACCCGATCGAGTTCGCTGGCGGGGTAAAACTGCAGATCGGGCATTTCGATCAGGCCCAGCGTCGGCATGTCCGGCAACGGTGGCTCGGGCAGGCTGACGGGCGGCTCGGGCGGTGGCGATTGCGGCGGCGCAGCCGATGCAGCCGGCGCAACCGCATCGGCTGCATGCGGCAACTGTAGCGGCGATCGGGCCACCGCCAGCGGCGCGCTGCGCAGCCCCGGCGTTCCGGGCCGGGTGTGCGGCGGCGTGACAGCCGTTATCTGATGCGGTACCGGCACACGCACCAGCCGTACATCGATTCGGCCACTGGCCTTGTGCGGCGCCGTGCCGACGCCATACACATTGAGCCCGAAGCCGACCAGCAGATGCAAGCCCAGCGCGGCGATCAGCGCAATCGCCAGATGCAGGTACTGACGCCAGACTGCCAAGCCGGCTCCGCCAGGTGCGCGCTTATTTGGCCGGAGCCGCCAGCTCGCGCTCGATATCGGCGCGCGCGATAGCGCCCGGTACCAGCTTGCCGCTGGCAAATACGATTCCCGGCGTACCGGTGATGCCGAGCTTCTGCGCCAGTTCGCCGGTGCGTTCCACCGGCGTCTCGCATTTGCCCTCGCCTTCCGGCAGCTTGCCGTCGATCATCAGCTCTTTCCAGGCCTTGGCGCGATCCGGCGCACACCATACCAGCGCCGACTTGCGCGCGGCATCCGGGTGCAGCTGGCCGAGCGGCATCAGGAATACGTAGATGGTGACGTCGGTAATATCCTTCAGCCCGTCATTTTCCAGCCGTTTGCAGAACGGGCAATCGACATCGGAAAACACCGCCATTTTGCGCGAACCGTTGCCGCGCACGATCTTGATCGCATCGTCGAACGGCAGGCCGTTGAAATCGACTTTCGACAGCTCCTGCACGCGTTTCTGCGTCAGGCTCAGCTTCTGTTTCAGGTCGACCATTTCGCCGTCCATCAGGTATTTCGCCTCGCGATCGACATAGACCACATTGCGGCCGTTCAGCACCACCTCGTACAGGCCATTGATCGGTGTCGGCGTAATATCGCCAACCCTGGCATTGGGAAATTGCGCCTGCAGCCTGGTCTTGATGTCTTTGGCCGCACCGGCATCCTTGCTGTTGGCGGTAGCGTTGCCGCCGACCAGGCAGCCGCCGAGGGCGAAAATCAGGCTGGTGGCGAGGCCGAATTTTTTCATGGTTCCGATCATATGAATCTCTTGTCTTTCACTTAGATAAAAAGGCGCATCAGCCAAGCGCATGGCGAATCAGCAGTTGCTTCACCGGAGCGATCCGGTCGGTCAGGCCGAGGCCCAGGTTACGCAATCCTGCCAGCAGCGGATTGCTGTTGTTGAACAGTTTCTGCAGGCTGTCGGTGACCAGTTGCATCAACAGCACATCTTCCTTGCGGCCGCGCTCGTAACGCCGCAGCAGGCGATAGTCGCCGGCATCGGCACCAAGCGGCAGATCGCACAGCATCTGCGCCAGCAGCCGCGCATCCTGAAAACCGAGATTGACGCCCTGCCCCGCCAGCGGATGCACGTTGTGCGCCGCGTCGCCCACCAGCGCCAGCCGTGGTTTGACCGTCTGCGGCAGGCGCAACAGACGCAGCGGGAAAGCAGCCGCAGGAGTAATCGGCGTCAGCTGGCCCAATTCATTCGCGCCGGCAAGCGCAACTCGCTCGCACAACGCATCGGCGTCGAATGCGACCAGCGCATCGGCCTTGGCATCGAATGTGGACCAGACGATCGAGATACGGTTCCCCGGCAGCGGCAGCCAGGCAAGAATGCCGTCGTCGAAGAACCACTGGCGCGCAATGCCGCGATGCGGCCGTTCGCAGGCAAAATTGGCAACCACACCTTTCTGGCCGTAGGGATCGGGTTTGGCTTCGATGCCGGCCTGAGCGCGCACCCAGGAATTGGCGCCGTCGGCGCCGATCACCAGCCGGCATGCCAGCGTACGGCCGTCGTCCAGCGCGATCAGCGCATTGTCGTCGCCCCATTCGATGCGCGTCGGCCGACACGGGCTGACAATGCGCAGATTCGGCTGTTGCGCCAGCCCCTGCCACAAGGCATCGAGCAGCAAACGGTTTTCCAGAATGCTGGCCAGCTCGCTGGCGGCGGCATCGGCTGCGTCCAGCAGCAACTGGCTGCCCTTGCGGTCGCCACGCACCTGCATCTGCCGCACCGGCGCCACGCGCGCGCCATCCATGCGTTGCCAGGCGCCGATATCGCGCAGAAAACGCTGATTGCCGGGGCTGATGGCATAGATACGCGCATCCCAGCTGGCGTCCTGCGGCAACGCTGCCGGCGGGCGCCCTTCCAGCAGCGCCACCTGCAGCCGGCTATCGGCCAGCGCCGCGGCCATGCTGGCGCCGACCAGTCCACCGCCGACGATCACCACGTCAAATTGCTCAATCATTTCAAATCCGCGACCCAAAAATCATCCGGTTGGTAAACGCACGCCGCAACCCCGGCGCCAGATCCAGCGCCAGCAGGCCGGCGCTGCGCATCCGCTGCAGCCAGGCCGGATGCTGGTCGAACAGCTGGATCAGCAAATCGGTGAAGCCGACCGTCAGGTTGGCATCCAGCCGCCGGTTGCGGCCGAACTGCTGCAGCATCGGCGCCGCGCCGATCTGCGTACGCGGCGTTGCCAGTATCAGTTGCGCCAGATCCAGCGCATCGCGCAGCCCCAGATTGAATCCCTGTCCGGCAACCGGATGCAGCGCCTGTGCCGCGTTGCCGATCAGCGCCACCCGCTGCGCATGATTGCGGCTCAACTGGCGCAGGTACAGCGGGAACGCCGCCCGCGGCCCGACCGCAACAAACTGGCCGGCCCGGTCGCCAAACGCCTGCTGCAGTTCGGCAAGGAAACGCGCGTCGTCCCAAGCCAGCACCGTCGGCGCGTGCTGCTCCGGCTGCGTCCACACCAGCGCAAATCCCTGCCCGCGCGGCAGCAGCGCAATCGGCCCGGACTGGCTGAAACGTTCGTACGCCACGCCACCGTTGGGCCGGTCGGCATGGACATCGGCAATCACCGCCTGCTGCCGGTAAGGCCGACTGTAGCGCTGCAAATCCGGCACCAGTTCGACACTGCGTCCGCCATCGGCCAGCACCACCAGCGCTGCAGTGACCTGCTGCCGCTGGCCGTGCATTTCAATCGTTGCCAGCGCATAGTGTGCCAGTGTTTTCAGATCGACCAGTTGCGCGCCGGTCCGGTATTCGATGCCGCCGGTCGTCAGTACCTCGTGCAGCGCACGCTGCAGCTCGCCGAAATTGACCACGTAGCCGAGCGCCGGCAATTGCATTTCCTCATGGCTGAGTTTGACACGGCCGAGCGCGCCCTGCTGCGACACATGTACAGTTTCAATCGGCGTGCGGGAGCGGATTGCCGCCCACGTGCCGAGTCGATCCAGCTCGCGGCAGCTGCCCCAGGACAGCGCCAGCGCACGCGGATCGGCGCCCGGCGCGTCCGGACGCGCTTCGATCAGCCCCACATCGAGCCCGCTGTCGCGCAATGTCAGCGCCAGCGCTGCACCCACCGGGCCACCGCCGACGATCAGCACATCCAGATGATCGCGCATCAGCCGCGCTCCGCCATCGTTGCCTCGATTTCGGCAACGGTTTTCGGCGTGCCAGCGGTAAGCACTTCGTTGCCATCGCCGGTAATCGCCACATCGTCTTCGATACGGATGCCGATATTCGCCAGCCCCGCCGGCACGTTGTCGGCCGGGCGCAGGTACAGGCCCGGCTCGACCGTCAGCACCATACCCGGCTGCAGCGTGCGCCAAGCGCCGTTGAGCTTGTATTCGCCGACATCGTGCACATCGCGCCCCAGCCAGTGGCCGGTGCGATGCATGTAGAACTGCTTGTAGCTTTCCTTTTCGATCACCGCGTCGATGCTGCCCTGCAGCAGCTTCAGGTCGAGCAGGCCCTGCGCCAGCACGCGCAGCGCCGCTTCGTGCGGCTGGTTCCAGTGGTTGCCGGGGCGCGCCTGATCGATTGCGGCCAGTTGCGCCGCCAGCACGATCTCGTACACATCCTGCTGCGCCGCACTGAACTTGCCGTTGACCGGAAAGGTACGGGTAATGTCCGAGGCATAGCCATCGAGCTCGCAGCCGGCGTCGATCAACAGCAGATCGCCGTCGTTAAGGCGCGCGTGGTTTTCCACGTAATGCAGCACGCAGGCGTTGGCGCCGCCGGCAACGATGCTGGTGTAGGCGGGAAAACGGCTGCCGTGGCGATAGAACTCGTGCAGCAGCTCGGCCTCGACCTGGTATTCGAACATCCCCGGACGGGTGAAACGCATCGCCCGCGCATGTGCATCGCGCGACACGGCGGCAGCGCGGCGCATCGTCGCCAGCTCGTTTTCGTCCTTGAACAGACGCATTTCGTTGACCAGCACGCGCAGGTCGATAATCTCCTGCGGCGCCTGTACGCCGGCGCGGGCACGACTGCGCACCTGGTTCAGCCAGCCGATCACACGTGCATCCCAGGCCGGATCGGCGCCGAGATTGGTGAACAGGCGCGGCTGGTTTTCCAGCATTTGCGGCAGCAAAGCGTCGAGCTTGTCGATGCTGCAGGTTTCGTCGAAACCGAACTGTTCGCGCGCCGCCTCCGGGCCGTAACGGAAGCCATCCCAGATTTCGCGCTCGACATCCTTGGTGCGGCAGAACAGCACGCTGCGCCGCTGCTCACCGGCGAACTGCACCAGCACCGCCTCCGGCTCGGGAAAGCCGGTCAGGTAATGAAACGAGCTGTCGTAGCGGTACGGAAAATGGGTATCGGCATTGCGTGCCAGCTCCGGCGCGGTCGGCAATACCGCCACACCGGACTCCATCATTCCGGCCAGACGGGCGCGGCGGGCAATCTGCAGGGCTAGGGACATGGACAAGACTTCGGCAAATGGCAATCACGCCATTATAAGGGATGGCGGGCAGATGGCACGGGCAGGCGTCGCAGCGGCTGCCGGCGCTGCCAGCCTGACGCAACCGGCCGCAGCCCCGCATCGACATGGCCCGCAGCTGGCGACGGAATCCGGCTACCAGGCGAACCAGGTCAGCCCGAGCATGGCGCTGCGCCGCAGCAGCTGCGTGTATTCGCTGCCCTGGTGGCCGTGGCGCAGCGACAGATTGGCCCACAGCTGCAGCTTGTCGTTGAGATCGTAGCTGCCAAGCGGCACCAGCTCGCCGCTACCGTCGTCCAGATTGCGTATGTAGCGCAGGTTCCAGCTGTAGCGCTCGCGGGTCGGGTCCATCAATTGCAGCGCCAGATAATTGCGCCGCTCCTGCATGCGGCGCAAGTCGATTGCCTGGCCAAGCGTGGTGCCGGCATACGCAGCCAGCGGCGTGGCCAGCAGCGGCTGCAGCTGTTGCGCCATAGCCGTGGCGCGCTGCGCCTGCTCGCGGCTGAGGCCATCGCCATAATGCATCGCCTCAAGATTCAGCGTAATGCCGCTTTCGAAGGTATAGCCGCCGCCCAGCAACAGCGTGGTGCGGCGCCGCGCCGCCGGATCGGGCGCCAGCGTCCAGCCGGGCGCGTTGGCATCCGGCTCGGCCAGCAGCAGATCGGTGCGCTTGCCATAGCTGGCATCGGCGTACAGCAGCAGCGCGTCGGATGCGGTCCACTGGCCATAGCCGCCGAAGCGCCACAGCTCGCCTTCGCGGCGGCTGGCGATCAGGCTGCCGCTGGCTTCGTTGTTGTTGAGATCGAGCTTGAGCAGGCTCAGCTTGCGCTGCTGCGGCTCCGGATCGCGCGGATGGCCGCTGGCGAAATTGTTGGCCAGCGTCAGCGCAACGTTGTCGGCCGGCATCCAGCTGGCGCGCACCATGTCGCGGCCGGGCAGCTCGCGCTGCGGGTTGTTCTTGCCGGTGGCGAGGTAAAACGGATTGGATGGCGACCAGAACATCGACGGCCCCCACGACCAGATTTCGCGCCCTGCCTGCAGGTGCAGGCTGTGCGCCGGCTTCCAGCGCAGCTTGCCTTCGTTGAGCCACAACTCATGCTCGCCGTCGCCCGGCGTGCGGCTGACGCTGGCGCGCGGCTTGAGCTGCAGCGCCAGCCCCGGCCGCTTCAGCTCGAAATCCGGCCGCAGCTCCAGCTCGTGGCGCTCGCCGGCAATCCGCGCAATCCGGTTGTCGGGATTGAGCAGGCTGTCGTCGCGCAAATCGCGCCACGTGGCCGACAGCAGCGCCTGCGCACGGCTGCTGAATTGCCATTCGCTGTCACTATCGGCCTGGGCCGCTGATGCCAGCAACCCAAGCAGACAACCAGCGACCAGCTGCAGGTCGGACTTCAGCCCGACAACACCGCCGGGCTTGGGCTGCCGCGTCGGACTGAAGTCCGACCAACAAGAGGAATTGCGCGCGCTCACATTCAATCCGCCCGGATGTTGAGATTGAAGATCGCCGGATCGATCCTGACCACCTTGATCGCCGAATACGCCAACGTGGTGATCTTGCTCTTGTCGATGGCGTCGTGGATGGTCATCTTGCTGACGAAGGGGATTTTTTTGCCTTCGTGGCGGATGTCGTTGCCGTATTCGAATTCGGCAAACTTGAACAGCTTGCCCGACAGCGTGTAGAACTCGGCCTTGACGCCGACGCCGCGCTTTTTCGATACCCAGTAGAGGATTTTGTCGTAGGTGACGCCCTTGCTGGCGGCGTTCAGCTCCAGCAGGTAGCAGTCTTCGTTGTTGATGTTTTCCTCTTTCAGCAGTCTGGCGCTGTAGTCGCCGGAATAGTTGGTCGATGCGACGTCGCCGTTGGATGCCATGCCGATCAGGCGCTGGCGCGGCGACATCGGCACCGGCTTGGACAGGCCAGGCCGCACGAACCACATATTGCGGCCGAGCATCACCATCTGCTGGCCCTTGACCTTTTCCGGCGCGAGAAACTCGACCAGGCTGTTGTTGGCGTCGGCTTTCACCGTCATGCTGCGCTTCTGTTCGCCCTCTTCGTCGCGCGCTTCCAGTTCGATCGACCAGGTCAGCCCCGGCAGACCGCCGCCGCGCGCCATATCGGCGTGCTGCAGGATTTCCTTTGCGTCCGGTGCGGCGTGGGCCGCGCCGGCCAGGAGCGCCAGCAGCGCCAGTGTTGATTTGAGTTTCAGCATGGAGTGTCCTTTATACGTGGCCGAGGGCATCGACGATTTCGGTATTGGCGGCGCGGCGGGCCGGCAGCAGGGCGGCGAGCATGGCGACGATGGCCAGTAGCAGCAGGCTGCCGAACTGCATTTCCGGCACATAGTTGACCCACAGCGGCACTTCATCCGACGACGAAGGCGGGATGTAGCGGATGTTGGCAATCCGCACCAGCCAGGTGCCGAACCAGGTCATCAATAATCCGGCCACGCAGCCGAACAGGCCGAGCATGGCACCTTCCACCGCAAACAGCTCCATGATCTTGCGCCGTTTCATGCCAAGCGAACGCAGCGTGCCGATTTCGCGGGTGCGTTCCAGCACGCTGGTGGTCATGGTGTTGGTGATACTCATCAGCACCACGATGAAGACGATGGTGAACAGGAACAGGAAGATCAGGTCGAACATGTTTTTCACCTGCTTGTAGAACAGCGACAGGTCGAGCCAGGTCTTGATTTCGACATCCAGCCCGGCGGCGTTGAGCTTCTGCAGCAGGCGCTGGCGCATGGCGTTGGCGTCGTCGTGCGCCGGATCGAGCAACACGGTGATGCGGCTGGCGCCCTGGGTATCGACCAGGCTTTGCGCGTAGGCAAACGGCAGCAGCGCAAACTTGTCGTTGGTGGCGGCGTTACCGGTGTTGAAGGTGTCCTGCACCTCCAGATCCAGCGCGTTGGTCTGGCCTTCCAGCGTGCTGCTCATCAGCACCACCGTCTGGCCTTTTTTCACCCCGAGCAGGTTGGCCAAATCGGACGACAGCAGGCCGGCATTGGGCAGATCGCGGTTCAGCATCGACGGCGGGGTGCGGACCGAGCCGGTGCGGATTTTCACCGAATCTTCGGGAATTTCACCTTCGGCAAGGAAAATGGTCGAGGCACGGCCATTCGATACCAGCCCGGCCAGCGACAGGCGCGGGCTGACCAGCCGCACCCCCGGCTCGGCGCGAATCAGCGCCATCGCCTTGTCCAGATCGGCTTTGCCGAGCATGTATTTTTCCGGGTGCAATTTGCCTTCGGTGTAATAACCGCGCTTGACCACGGTCAGGTGGCCGAGCGCCTCGCCGTGGATGGCGATTTTCTTGATGCCGGTGTAAACGCTGTGGATGTAGCCGGCGAACAGGTTGATCGCGGTAAAACCGATAGCCACCGCCAGCAGAGTGGTAAAGCTGCGGCGGCGGTTTTTCCAGATATTGCGCAGGCCGAGTTTGAGCGAAATCATGCCTGTTCTCCATTTACCAGTTGGCCATCGGCCAGTTTGATCAGCCGGCCGACTTTGTCGATCAGGCGTGGATCGTGGGTGGAGAACAGGAAGGTAACCTTGTGCCGCTGGTTCATGTCGCGCATCAGCTCGATCACCAGCCGGCTGTTTTCGGCATCGAGGTTGGCGGTCGGTTCGTCGGCGATGACGATTTCCGGCTGCGTCACCAACGCCCGGGCAATCGCCACACGCTGGCGCTGGCCGCCGGAAAGCAAGTCCGGGCGACGTTGCGCATGCTCCGCCAGGCCGACTTCGGCCAGCGCCGCAGCGGCTTTTTGCTCGGCCTCGGCCGCCGCCATACCGCGAATCTGCAGCGGCAGTGCGACGTTTTCCTGCGCCGACAACACCGGCACCAGGTTGAAGTTCTGAAACACGAAACCGATCTTGGCGTTGCGCATTTCGGCGCGCTGGTCGTCGCTCAGATCGTTGATCGGCTTGTCATTCAGCAACACCTGCCCGGACGACGGCGCATCGAGCATGCCGATCAGGTTCAGCAGCGAGCTTTTGCCGCTGCCGGATGGCCCCCATACCGCAGTGAATTCGCCCTGCTCGATATCGAGATCGATACCTTTCAGCGCATGCACCTCGGTCACGCCGAGATGATAGGTTTTCCTGACGGCCCGCAGGCTGATCAGTGACATGGCATTTCTCCTCGTTTTTTCTTTATTTTTATCGGGCAACAACGCTCACCCCGACATTACATCGTCATGATGGTAACCGCCGCCCAACACTAAATCAACCGATTTAATTGTTTGTGTATCTCGTTTGCAGCGGGTGTTTCCCCGCTTTAAAAACCATTCAGAAACATATTGATTGCCTGACTGGCAATCTGCCTGCGCTGATCGAATCAGGCCGTGGCGGGCAACAGCGGCGGCAGCTCGGACACGGCCAGCCGGCGCGCCTCGTCCGCCGGCACACCGAGCGCCCGCAGCAGCAGCTCGGCACAGTCGGCGCCGGCATCGCGCCAGGTGCGCAAGCCTTCGCGCACCAGCAGCATCGAGCTCAACACCGAGCCGCCAATCAGCGCCACGGCCGCCAGCGATTGTTGCGGCTGCAGATGAAAGTAGCCCGCCTGCGTGCCGGCCACGATCTCCTGCGCCAGCGGGCTGTTGATTGTGATGTGCATCGATTCGCTGCTAAAGGCAAAACGACACAAAAAGCGCCCCCAATCCGGCTCTTCGTGCGTACGGCGAATGAAGAAACGCACACCGTTCGCCAGCCTCTGTGGCGGGCTGTCGGCCGGCGCAAAGCTGGCGAGCACGCGCTGATGCATTTCCTCTCCCAGCTCGCTGGCGATCACTTGGAACAACGCCTCCGGCGCCGGGAGGTTGTTGTAGATCGTACCGCGTGCCACACCGGCCGCCTGCGCCAGTTCACTGACGCTGACCTGGGTGGCGCCGGTTTCGGCAAACAGCCGCAGCGCCGCCTGATGAATACGTTTGAGTACCGGGCTGACCGGTTCGGCAGGAATGACCACTCGCTCTCCCAGAAATTAGCCATTGGCGCGCATTGGAACATCAACGCAGCAACAGCGTCAATCAATCAACACTACTATCCATTCCAGATATGATTTGACATATTTTGAACACTACTGTTCAATTATAAACATCAACAACATGCCCGCACCGTGTGCCGCGCATCCCGGATGCGCGGCCCGAGCCTGTGCGGTGCCAGGGCATTCACCAACAATATTGGAGCGAGATAGATGCGTGCCCCCACCCTGCTACTGTTGTTATCGGCTGCCGGAGTCTCGGCGTGTGTCGCAACACCCGAACAGGCCGCACCAACGCCGCCGCCACTGGTAAAAACCGTAACACTGGGCGGCAGCCCGGGCATGACGCTCGGCCTGTCGGGCACGGTGCGGGCGCGGGTCGAATCGCCGCTGGGTTTTCAGGTGCCAGGGCGGATTGCACGCCGGGCAGTGGATGCCGGGCAAACGGTCACGGCCGGACAAGTGCTGTTCGAGCTGGATCAGCGCGATCTGCAGCAAATGGTGCGGGCCGCCGAAGCCGATCTGGCCGCTGCCGAATCGGCACTGGCCAACGCCAATGCCGAGCTGGCGCGCCAGCGCAAATTGCTGGAGCAGCAATTTACCAGTGCCCAGGCGCTGGAACAGGTGCAGCTGTTGCAACGCCAGATGCAATCGCAACACGCTGCAGCCGGCGCCCGGCTGGCGCAGGCCCGCAACGGCCTGGGCTATGCCCGGCTGCAAGCGCCAGCAGGCGGCGTGCTGACCGAGGTCAGCGGTGAAGCCGGGCAAGTGGTGGGCGCGGGCCAGCCAGTGGCCATGCTGGCGCAGGCCGGCGAGCGGGAAGTAGAAGTGTATTTCCCCGAGAACCAGACACCGCCGGCCAGCGGCAGCGCAGTGCTGGCGGATGGCAGCACGCTGGCGCTCAAGTTGCGCGAAACCGCCGGTGCGGTCGATCCCTACAGCCGCACCCGGCGCGCCCGCTACACCGTGCAGCAACCGGCCGGCTCATTGCTGCTGGGCGCCGTGCTGCGCACCCGCTTCAGCAGACCGCAGGCGGCTGCCGAGGGCGATTTCTCGGTGCCGCTGGCGGCCATCGATGAACGCGGCACAGGGCCGCGCGTGTGGCAGATCAAGCAAGGCCGGGTGCAGCCGGTGCCGATCAGTCTGCTGGCGCTGGATCAGCACAGTGCGCGCATCCGCGCCCCCCTGTCCGCCAGCGATAAGGTGGTGGCACTGGGCACGCACCTGCTGATCGACAATATGGCGGTGCGGGAGCTGGGGCAATGAGCTTTCCCAATCTCTCGGCGCTGGCGGTACGCGAGCGCACCATTACCCTGTTCTTCCTGATCCTGTCGATGCTGGCCGGGGCGTATTCGTTCCTCTCGCTGGGGCGGGCGGAAGACCCCGCGTTTACGGTGCGGGTGATGATGGTCAGTGTGGCATGGCCCGGCGCCACGCCGCAGGAGCTGCAACGGCAGGTGGTCGATCGCCTGGAAAAACGCATTCAGGAAGTGGAATACCTGTATCGCGTCGAAACCACGGTTCGCCCCGGACAGGCCAATCTGCAGGTGGAGTTTCACGATTACACCCCGCAATCCAAAGTCCCCGATCTGTTTTACGAAGTACGCAAGCGCATGCAGGATGAGGCCCGCAGCCTGCCGGCCGGGGTGATTGGCCCGATCGTCAACGACGATTTCTCCGATGTGTATTTCAAGCTGATGGCGATCAGCGCACCGGGCCTGCCGATGCGCGAGCTGACCCGCGAAGCCGAGGCCATCCGCGACCGCCTGCGGCGCGTGGAAGGCACACACAAGGCACTGCTGCTGGGCGAACGCAGCGAGCGGGTATTTCTGGAATTCGACACGACACGGCTGCTGAACCTGGGCACCTCGCCGCAAGCGGTATTCGAGGCGATCGACGCCAACAACCGGCTGCTGCCCGCCGGGCGGCTGGAAACGGCCGGCCCACGGCTGTATCTGCGACTCGACAACGATTTGTCCGATCCTGCACAACTGGCGGCAGTGCCGATCCGCATTGGCAACCGGCTGCTGAAACTGTCCGACCTGGCCACCATCCGCCAGGGTTATGAAGATCCCCCCAGCTATCTGGTGCGCTCGCGTGGCAAGGATGCACTGCTACTGGGAGTGGTGATGCAGAAAGGCCAGAACGGGCTGGCATTTGGCCAGCGCCTCAGCGACTTCATCGGCGCGGAACGGCAGGCCTTGCCACTGGGCATGTCGCTGGATGTGCTGACCGATCAGACCGAAGCGATCCACCACGCAGTCAACCTGTTCCAGCTTAAATTCATGGTGGCGGTTGCGGTGGTGGTGGCGGTCAGCGTGCTGGCCATCGGCCTGCGCGCCGGCCTGATCGTCGGCATTGCGGTGCCGTTGACGCTGGGCATCACCTTTCTGGCGATGAAGCTGATGGGCATCAACCTCGACCGCATCACGCTCGGCGCGCTGATCATCGCGCTCGGGCTGCTGGTGGACGACGCCATCATCGCCGTAGAGATGATGCTGGTGAAAATGGAACAGGGCTGGGAGCGGATTCACGCGGCTGCGCACGCCTGGAGTGTCACCGCGGCGCCGATGCTGTTTGGCACGCTGGTCACCGCGGCCGGCTTTTTTCCCATCGGCTTTGCCCGCTCCGGCGTGGGCGAATACGCCGGCAATATATTCTGGGTGCTGGCGCTCGCCTTGCTGGTGTCGTGGCTGGTGGCGGTCACCTTTGTGCCCTATCTCGGGGTACGCCTGCTGCCACAAGTGGCGCAGCAAACGGAACACAGCCACAACGATCTGTACCAGACGGCGTTTTACCGGCGCCTGCGGCGCCTGATTGCCTGGTGCGTGCATTATCGCAAGACGGTGGTGGCGGCAACGCTCGGGCTGTTGCTGCTGGCGGGTCTGGGCATGGCCTTTGTGGTGCAGAAACAGTTTTTCCCCAGCTCCGACCGCACCGAAGTGCTGGTCAGTGTCGATCTGCCGCCGGGCAGCGCCATTGGCACCACCGACCGCACCGTCAAACGCATCGAGGCGATTCTCGCTCCACTGGCCGACGTCAAATCGCTATCGGCCTACGTCGGCGGTGGCGCACCGCGCTTTTTCATCTCCGCCAACCCGGAACCGCCTGATCCTGCCTTCGCCAAGCTCATTGCGGTGGCACAGGATGTTGCCGCACGCGACCGGACCATAACCCGCCTGCAGCAGCACATCGACCGCGGCGAATTCCCGGAAGCCCGGGTGCGGGTCTACCGGCTGATGTATGGCCCGCCGGTGCCTTGGCCAGTGGCATTTCGCATCACCGGGCCCGATCCGCTCAAATTGCGGCAAATCGGCCATCAGGTGCGTGAGGTGATGGCTGCCGACCGGCATCTGACCAACCCACATCTGGACTGGGACAGCCGTTCGCCGGTGCTGCACCTGTCGATGGACAGGGAAAGGCTGCGGCTGCTGGGGCTGACGCCGCAAGATGTCTCGCAGCAACTGCAGTTCCAGCTTGAGGGAATGCCGATCACCCAGTTACGCCAGGATATCCGCAGCGTGGACGTGTATGCCCGCGGCGCAATTGGCGGAAAGACCATCAATGCCGATCAGCTGGCAGAACTGGAAATCCTCAGCCGCGACGGCCGCAAGTTGCCCGTCAGCCAGCTGGGTCGGGTTGAAGCGCGTTTCGAGGAACCGGTGATCAAACGCTACAACCGCGAACCGTTTGTTGCCGTGCAGGCCGATTTGCACAGCGGCCAGCCAAACGATGTCACGGCAGCGGTATGGCAGGCGCTGGCCAAGGTGCGTGCCGGGCTGCCTGCCGGCTACCGTATCGACATCGCCGGCTCGATCGAGCAGTCGAGCAAGGCCGATGCCTCGATCACCGCGCTGCAACCGGCAATGTTTGCCTTCATGCTGATCTTCATCATGCTGCAGATGCGCACCTTCTCCGGCACCTTCATGGTGCTGGCCACCGCACCGCTCGGTCTGATCGGCGCAGTGATCGCGCTGTTGCTGTTCAAGCAGCCATTCGGCTTCGTCGCGCTGCTGGGGCTGACCGGACTGGCGGGCATCCTGATGCGCAACACGCTGATCCTGACGCAGCAGGTAGCCGATAACTTTGCCGCCGGCATGGCACCATTCGATGGCGTGATTGAGGCGGCCGTGCAGCGTGCCCGCCCGGTGGTGTTGACAGCGCTGGCGGCAGTGCTGGCCTTCGTGCCGCTCACCCACGACAGCTTCTGGGGTCCGCTGGCTTATGTGCTGATTGGCGGCATTGCCGCCGGCACCGCCATCACCCTGCTGTTTGTGCCGGCACTGTATGCGCTGTGGTTCCGTCTACCTGCCGCTACCAGTGCGCCGCCAGCCGCACAGGAGACCGGCCAGAGGCGGGAAATTGCAGCAATGCCTTATTGATCCGGCCCGATTATGTTTGAACTTGCTCCAAATACTCCCTCCCTTTCAAGGGGAGGGTTGGGGTGGGGATGGGGCTATAGATGCGGCGCAGAGCCCCCATCCCCCTCCCCACCTCCCCCTTGAAAGGGGAGGAGCTGTCTTGGCGAATTCAAACTTCACTTGGCCGCATCTATAGATAGATCCATTGAAAAAAGCAGCAAGGATCAGGAACCATTCGCTGCATGGCACTGTCTGCCTTCTTGTCACAAACATGCCATTGACATGCTGCGCAATGTATTTGCAACCGGATCAAACCGTTTTTTTGTATCGATAACCATGACCAACGTGTACTCCCCTCTGTTTGCCCCGCTCACCCTGCCCAACGGCAGCGTGCTGTCCAATCGTATCTGCCGCGCGGCCATGGACAGTGTCCTGGCCGATGCCAATCACGCGCCGGGCAGCCGGCAGATTCGCTTGTATCAGCGCTGGGCGGAGGGCGGCGCGGGGCTGATCATCACCGGCAGCGTAATGATCGACCGGCATGCACTCAGCAGCCCCGGATCGGCGCTGCTGGACTCGGATCGCTACCTGCCCCAGTTTGCCAAATGGGCCAGGGTGTGCCGCAGCCGTGGTGCGCAAGTGTGGATGCAGCTGGGCCACCCGGGGCGGCAGATGCTGGCCAGCATGGGCAACAGCGCCTGCGCGCCATCGGCAATCCCGCTGCAGCTGCCGGAAACCGGCATGGAGTTCGCGACACCGCGCGCGATGACGGAAGCCGAGATAAGCGAAGTGATCGCCAGCTTTGCCCGCAGCGCTTTACTGGCGCAACGTGCCGGCTTTGACGGTGTGCAGATCGATGCCGGCCACGGCCATTTGCTCAGCCAGTTTTTGTCGCCACTCAGCAATCAGCGTGACGACCAGTGGGGCGGTTGCCTGGCCAATCGGGCGCGGCTGCTGCTGGATTGCGTCAAGGCAGTGCGCGGGCAGGTAAAGCCCGGCTTTTGCGTATCGGTCAAACTCAATTGCAGCGATTTCATCGCCGGCGGCTTTGGCGGCAACGAGGCCGCGCAGCTCATCGGCATGCTCAACCCGCTCGGGCTGGATTTGCTGGAAATCACCGGCGGCACTTATGCCAGCCCGGCCATGTTCGGCCTGCCCGCCGACCACACCGCCCTGCCGCTTGAGGGCTACTTTCTGCCGCAGGCACAGACACTGCTGGCCGCCGCCCAAATGCCGCTGCAATTAACCGGTGGCATCCGCAGCCGCGCAGGCGCAGAAACCGCATTGCAGCAAGGCATGGCCATGGTGGGGCTGGCAACCGCGCTGGCCCAGCAGCCTGATCTGCCGCTGCGCTGGCAAGCCGGCGAATCGTTGCAGCCTGACAGCGCCACGCAGGCGGACGGCACGCCACCATCAGCCGTTGCGCTGCTGATGCAGACCACCGAACGCCTCGGGCAGATGGCCGCCGGCAGACAGCCTCGCTCCGCCATCTCGCCACAGCTGGCCATGCTCTCCAGCCAGATCCGCTTGCGCAACCTGAGCAGCCGCTACCGGCAATGGCTGACACGGCAGGAAGCCTCCAACCTACGCTAACGCCCCGTGCGCACCATAACCGGAGCATATCCTGCCAACGGCACATGCTCTGGAAAGCGCATCTGCATTGGCTCACAGGCAAGGCTGCAAACCAATACCGGCGCGCCCTGCAGGCCATCACGGTAACATTCCGTGCGCGCGGCAACAAAAAATACTGGACGATCCCGCTTCTGCGCGCCAATATGAAAACCATTCAAACGAGCGTTTGCTTCACTTATGAACCTGTATTTCCGTTTCTGGCTGATTTTGTGGCAATCGATCTTCGCCAAGGCACAGGGCTTATTGCAGCCCTCGCGCTTGCGTTTCACGGTGTTCCCCACCGATTGCGACCTGAACCTGCACCTGACCAACTCGCGCTATCTGTCGTTCATGGATCTGGGCCGCACCCACCTGCTGGGCCAGACCGGCCTGCTGCGGCTGATATTCCGCCAGCGCATTGCCTCGGTGGCGCAGGCGGTGGAAATCACCTTCTTCCGCGAAATGGCGCCGTTGTCGCGCTTTACCCTGGAAAGCCGCGTGGTCTGCTGGGACGAGCGTTATTGCTACATCCAGCACGAATTCCTGCAAAACGGCCAGCTTTGCGCCAGCGCGATGATCCGCGTGGTATTCCTGAAAAGCGGCCAGCGGCTGCCGATGGCCGAGGTGGTGAAACTGCTGGGCGTGGAACAGGCATCGCCGCCCTTCCCCGAACAAATCGCCGCCTGGGCCGCGGTTTTCGAAATCAAGAAAAACAAACAGCGCTGATATCAGCGCTGTTTTTGTTTGGGGCTTTGGATCTGGTTTTGGTTTTTTCAACCGCCTATCGAAGGCGAATTTTGCTGTAAGGGCACGATTGGCGCGAAGGCAAGGCGCAGGCGACCGAAGGGAATCCCGTGGGACAGTGCTATTGCACGACAAGCCGCAGCCGACAAAGCCAGGCGTGCCGTTACAGCAAAATCACTGGGCCAGCATGCGGCGGATAACCTTGTTAAACGGCTCTATCCACTCCCGCCCGAATTGCCCTTCGCTGGCATTGATTTCGGAAATCGTGCGTACGATCGATTTTTTGTGATAACGGTCGCCGCGCTCGTGCGTCATGGCTTCGAATGCGTCGATTACGCCGAGCAGTGTCGCGCCCTTGCAGATCTGCTCTGCCTTGAGGCTGAACGGATAGCCCAGTCCATTCGGCCGTTCGTGATGCTGTGCCACCATTTCGGCGGCGGCCTGCCAGCCGTCCATGCGGCGAATGATTTCGCTGCCGATTACCGGATGGGTGCGCATTTCGCGCAATTCCAGATCGGTGAATTTGCCGGTCTTCGCCCAGATGGCTTCGCCGAGGAAAGCCATGCCGACATCGTGCATGTACACCGCGGCTTCCAGCTGCACCGGGTCGATCGGGCTGCCGGCGACATGGTTGGTTTCCAGCGCCAGCGGCAGGATACGTGCAGTACGGCCATCCCAGTACATCGAGCGCCGCTCGGTCATCAGCGCGAGACGCCAGAACAGCTCCAGATCGGCCTTGCGCGGATGATCCTGGCCGGATTTGACCACCGGCAATACCGCCGATGGCGGTAGCTGCACCATGCCTTTGTCTTCCGCCAGCGCACCGCCGAACAGGCGGATCACGCCCGGAATGCGTGCCTGCACCTGGGTTGCGTCGAGCTTGCTCAATTCGCGCAGCGCCATGGCAATCGGCTCCAGCTGCATCGAATCGAGCGAATGACCGGATTCGGCCGCGTCGGCGGCCAGCCGCGCGCGGTCTACGCTGAGCAGGATGACTTCGGCGATCTGCGGTGTGAACGGAATGTGTGCAACGCGCACCGAGCCGACCAGATCCTCCAGCGGATGCAGGAACGCCACCATGAAATCCAGCTGCAGCATGGCGGCGTTGCTTTTCAGCGTGTGCAGCGAACGGAACAGCGAGTGAATCCGCGCACTATCTTCCGGGGTGCGCTGCAACAGGGTGATATTGCGCTCAATTTCGGCATGGGTATCGCCAAAGGCTTCGAGGTAGTCGATCAGCGCATCCGGATCGCGCAAATTGCCCTTGTTGAAATCGAACTCGCCGCTCATTGACTGCTCCGCCTGCTGAATCATCTGGATAGATGCCATGAAGTTTGGCTCACCGGCGGCGGAAAAACAAAGTCAAACCGAGGCTTTTTTCAACTGTCGTTGCGGGTAAGCTTGACGTACAGCCGCGGCAGCACTTGCGGCAGCTCGGCCGCATCGCGTACCACGACAAATCCGCCGGCGCCGAACAGGTGCGGCAGATAGTCGCCGGCACGCTCGTCGATGGTGACGCAGAACGGCACCAGCCCGCGCTGACGCGCCTCATGAATCGCTACGCGGGTATCCTCGATGCCATAGCGGCCTTCGTACTGATCCAGGTCGTTGGGCTTGCCGTCGGTGAGGATCAGCAACAGCCGCTTGCCGGCTTTCTGCTGCGCCAGGATATTGGCCGCATGGCGGATCGCCGCGCCCATGCGGGTATAGAAGCCGGGCTTGATCGCCGCCAGCCGGCCGCGGATGGCGCCGCCGTAGCGCTCGTCAAAGCCCTTGAGCAGGTGAAAACGCACGTTCTGGCGCCGCACCGACGAAAAGCCGTACAAGGCAAACCGGTCGCCGGTGGCAGCCAGCGCTTCGGAAAACAGGAACAGGCTATCGCGGATCACGTCGATCACGCGCGCCGAATTGTTGACCCAGGCATCGGTCGACAGCGACAGATCGGCCAGCAACAGACAGGCCAGATCGCGCTGATGATTGCGCCAGTCGAGATACAGCCCCGGCTCGCTCACCGGCGCGCCGCAGGCACGGTCGGCGGTAAAGCGCAGCAAGGCATCCAGATCCAGATCGCTGCCACTGTACTGGCTGTGCAGCCGGGTGCGTTGCGGTGTCAGCGCCTGAAACTGGCGCCGCAGGATACGTGCCGAACGCGCCAGCGGCTGCGGCAGCGGCACGGGTTCGGCATCGCGCGCCAGCAAGGTCTGGATGCGGCAATGATCCGGCTGCAACAACTGCTTCTTGTAATGCCACTCCGGCAACAGTATGCCATCCGCCAGCACTACGTCGTCGTCGGCCTCGGCCGGCAGATCCAGGTCGAAACGCACGCGGCTGGCGCTGGTCTTGCCATCGCGGGCGACGGTCAGATGATCGAGGTCGTTGGCGGCATCGGCGGCATCGGGGTTGTCGTCGTCTTCGGTCGGACGGTTGACCTTGACGAATTCGGCCCAGGAAAACAGGCTTTCGGCGCGAAAACGCAGCATGAAGCCATCCTTGCCATTGGGCATGTCGGTGGCTTCGGCCTTGCGCTTGCGTTGATCGGCCGGCTTGTGTACACCGCCTTCGGCAGCGGCAGGATCGGCATCGCTGCGCGCACGGGCACCGGCGGCGGCCGGCGGATTCGGATGCAGCCACAACGGTACCGGCTGCGCTGCTTTCGGTGCCGCCGGCAAGTCACGCGGCGTCGCCGGATCGAGCAAGGCCTCGCGGATGGTCAATTCTGCCGCTTTTTCCGCCGGCAGCAACGCTGCCGCATCGCCACGCAGCGGCAGCAAGGCATCGACCAGCGCCCGATAGCGGCCCGCCAGACCAGGCAGGGCGGCCAGCGTGGCCAGCGTCGCCTGCTGGTTGCGCTGCAACCACGGCAACTCCGGCGCGACATCGTGCGCCGCCAGCGCAATCAGCCACAGATACAGGTCGCGGTTCAGCGCCCGCTCGGGGAATACGTCCAGCTCGGTCGGCAGGTACAGGCTGGCGCTGTCGCTCCAGGTCAGCTCGGCCTTCTCGCCAGTACCGGCAACGCGCTGCAGCCAGTTGCGCCGCGCCCCGTGTTCGCTGGCGCTGCCGGAGGTGACATTGATGCCGGGGTCGCCGCCCAGCGCACGAAAGAACACCGGTGCGATGCGCTGCATTTCCGCCAGTTGCACCCGCGCCTTGGGATAGCCGCGATGCGCGGCACCACGGATGAAACGGTCCCACAATTCGCCAACGAATTCTTCCATGCCTATTTTTCCAGCCTAGAGCCCATCCCGGTGGGCTCATAACGCAGATCAGATTGCAGGCGGCCGGAGCACAGCGACCGGAATGTACTGGAGTACATGAGGATCGCGAGCACCGCCTGAATGCAAGCTGGCAAGTTTGGAGCCTACCGGGATAGGCTCTTGATCGGGATGATACGCGCAGCCTTGGCATCGAATGCCGCTTCGGACTCTGCCGTTGCCTGATGCACCCATTGCAGCAGCGGGCCTTGCGGGTTGTCCGACTGGGTGTGGCTGCAGGCATCGAGGCACTGGCCGCACTGCACGCAGGCGAACATCATGCGCTTGACGTTGCGCGGCTTGAGCCGCATCGGGCACACGTGATCGCAGGCCGAATAACAACTGGCGCAATCGCTGGCACGGTTGCGTTCGAAACCGACCACCATCGCCTTGTTGTTGCCCATCCACGCCAGGCTCTGAAACAGGCCGATGGCGCAGGCGTAGCGGCAGAACAGATGGCGCGCGAACATGAATTCGACAAACAGCGCAATGCTGCCGGCGGAGAGGAAAATTGTCTGGTTGCGTGTCAGCGTGCCGTGCCACAGATTGGAATAAATTTCCGCCGGCGGCAGCAGGTAGGTCAGCAGCACCAGCGCCCAGAGGAAGGCAAAGCCGATCACCAGCGGCAGCACTGCCAGCCACCAGATGGCATCGTATTGCACCGCACTGCCGTCCGGATTGCGTGCCGGCATCGGCTTGCTG
>ERZ724505.313-NODE-313-length-32794-cov-7.208253_pt1 | contig 32794 bp, 33 predicted proteins | sample MGYA00376038_ERZ724505 | MGnify/ENA primary metagenome ERZ724505 (study PRJEB28724, sample SAMN07190884) | wastewater metagenome | isolation source: effluent of sewage treatment plant in Hong Hong | place: Hong Kong | collected 2016-03-17 ...
TGACTTTTGATTGTGCTGACGGGTCGTGGGCGCTGTGAGCGGCGACGTCTACGGCCAGCCCCGTGAGGACTGCCCGCACGGGTGGGATCACACCCGAACCAGTCAGTCCTCAGCCTGCCGTACGGCGGACATACTCGTGGCAGCGGCTCGGTGGTTCACGGAATGACGGGGAAGCTACCGCTCATCGTAGTGAGCCACCGCAAGAGAATGTTTCTGGAAACAGCCCTGAACTCACTGAGAGTATTCTCTCGGGGCCTACGTGAGCCTGTGATCGTGGACGACTCTGGTAGTTCCGCGCATCGTGCTTGGTTGGCCCAGCGCGGGTATAAGGTGGCGAGCGTAGGTCAAGACAACGAAGGGTATCTGTCCGCTATGAACAAGGTGTGGGAAGTGGCCTACGACCTGACCCCGCGAAGTGACTACGTGTTCTTGTGGGAGGAGGACTTCACCCTCACACGACCGCTGAATGTCGGCCTCATGGCGGGTGTCATGGACGAGCACTATGACCTAGCTCAGCTAAACGTCCAGCGCCAGCCGGTCTACGGCGTAGAGAGGCGGCACGGGTTCATCGCCAGCCATGAAGTGAGAGGGTACGGGATCTCCAAGCACCGGACTGGCGGAGTTCCATGGGTGCGCCGTGAACGCCCCTTCACCACAAACCCGTGCCTGCTCCGGTCGTCGGTGCTCGACGTGCCGTGGCCGACTAGGGAGGAAGCCGACCAATGCGACGGGGGTGCCGAACCCGCGATGTCGCTCAAGCTAGAACCCAACTACGCCTTTGGGTGGTTCGGGGCCGCTGATGTCCCGCACAGCAGGCACATCGGAAGCAATCGGAAAACAGGAACCGGATACTAGGGGACGATATGAAAGATCACGACAACCCAGAAAACTACTCAGCGTCAGGGAACTACAAAAGGATCTGCAAAGCCTTAGCAACGCTGGTGCAAGAAATCCAAGGTCTGTACCCGGAAGTCGAACCGGACTTTTGTGGCTACGACGGACGCGGCGCAGCACTTGAGGTCGTACTCGACATGGAGAAAGTCCCTGAGTCGGAACGGGACTTCTTGAGAGTCCTACTCCGCGCTATCGAGATCGACGCCCGCATCGGTAAGGTGGATGTATTAGATGGGGTGTCGCTTGCCTATGTCGCTATCCGACCGAACCCGAGGACGCAGGACGACCTCACTTCCTTTGAGCTGGCGGAAATCTACATGTCACTAATCGCAGACATAGCGGTGGGAGGGAGTCTATGAACCTCGGAGGTTTCCAGAAACGAACCCCGCCTCATGAGTGGGGGTCACCCCGGGTAGCAACCATCCGATACGGCGCCGCTCGCGGTGCAACCTGCTCCTGCGGGTGGTACTCTCCGCACAAGCGCAGGAAGGTACTGGACGATGCAATCGACCGGCACCTAGAACGACGGCACCAAGGAAAGGGTTTGCGATTCTGACATGTACAAGTGTTCAGATTGTGGGATCACCGTAGACGTGAAAGGCCCCTCGCGCCTCGCAAAAGGGAGCGCCATCAGAGAGCCGGGGGAGGCTCTATGCGGATCGTGCAGAGCCTCCAGAGCGAAGCTTCTGAGCGACCTCGACCAGATCCCGAACACACTTGACCAGATCCAAGCCATCAATGCCAGCGGGGGGTTCTACTCCCGGCAAGGGGATATCCCCCGCTGGTGACCAGCAAGAAAGAGAAAGCCAAATGCGCCTGCTCATCTGCCCAGTCCGGCCCGGGGACACGAACGAAGAACTCCGGTACGCCGCCCGCTCGTGGGAAGCCAACCTCCATCTGGACGACGGCCCACTAATGTTGTGGACTGTCGGGTATCTACCTTCATGGCTAGACCCGGACAGGCACATCGAAGGGAACCACTACGACTCAACGCCGCTGGCGGTATTCGACAACATCAGGATCGCATCCGAGGAAGCCAGCAAGATTGGCTACAAAGAGGCCATCTACATGAACGACGACTTCTTCTGCCTAGACCCTGTTGGGTCGATCCTTCCTGTACGACGGGATTGCTCACTGGAACAGCAGATCCACAAGGTCTCCGGGGGCGGAAACGGCACGTGGTGGTCTAACTCCTTGCGACTCACGAAGGACTGGTTGGCGTCACTGGGGCATAAAGACCCCAACTCCTACGAAGTCCACCGTCCGCTAGTGGCAAAGCCACACCTGATGCACGAGGTACTCCAGACGTGGGTGGACGCCCGGGGCATGGAGGAGGGTGTCCCTCAGTGGAGAACCTCCTACGGCGTGCTGACCGGGCTGAAAGCGTACCCAGTGAAGGACGCAAAACTATCCACCCAGCTAGTCCAGCCCGGAACCCCGTGGGTCAGTACCTCGGATCAGTCGTGGCGCCTGCACCGGAGGACTCTCACCAAAGGGCTGGGCGAACCCTCACGCTGGGAACGGTGGGGTCATGAAAACGATTAGTTTCCGGAAACGCTTCACTCCCCATGAGCGATCCACCCAAACCCGAATGAGCCAGTGATCGCCCCGGCAGCGTACACAGCAGACAGCAGGAAGCCAGTCTCTGTGATGCTCTGAACCCCCGTCGTCATGCCCCCTACGCCAACGTGCGTGGACACCACGACAGGAGTCACCCCCGCAGGGAACGCGGTTGGGAAAGTCACCGTGGCCGACGCAGAGGTGGCGGACAAGAACGATAGGGTCGCTACCCCGGATTGCAGCAACAGCGGGGGTGGGGGAACCGGAGGGGCCGCTTCCTGAGTCCACGCCGTATAAGTGATGAACTCAGGGATCTGAGCGTTCCGGTTGAACACCCTACGGAACATCGTCCCTGTGGAGAGACCCCAAAAAGTCTGCACACCCCCGAGAGACTCGTCCGCAGTCACGACCCCGACGAAGTTCTCCGTAGCGGAAGGCGCATTGAACGCCGTGGACAGCGCCGAAAAATACCCGTCGAACGTGGCCTTGATGCTATTGAAGTCGTCTATCCTCGCAGCGAACCTGTCGATCCCCGGCCCCACAAGATCTGACGCCTTGTGCATTACGGGCCTTCGGTCAGCCATCTGGATCTGTTTCTTCTGGTGCAGGAAGTAGTCGTTCGCGTCCGTTCCGGTTCGCCAGTTCTGTTGGTCAGCCATTAGGTTTCCTCCCCGCCCCCCATGCTGGCGTCGTCCCGCGAGAACGAGGACAGCACGATGGACACGACTTCCTTGCCCCCCTGCACGGTCACCTTTACGGAGTCCAGCTTTTGTGTCGCTTTCACCGTTCGCAAGGTTGCCTCAGACCTGAGCGGGACAGCCGCTCCTGGGACTAGCTGCTGAATAGTGATCGGAGTATCCGGGTTCAGGGATGTATTGTCCGGAACCCGAACCACCATCGGGGGCGGGAACCGATCTGCGATGGCCCGCTCTGCGAACTTAGAATACGACTCCTTCACCTTCTCGACCCCCTCTTGCGAGAAGTCCGCAGACGGCGAAGTGGTCGAGTCCGCAGTCCACGTACTCGCCAAGATTTCAACCCGCCCATAGGTCTGTAGGCTGTCACCCCCGAAGCGATCCGCAGTCCCGTACGCGCCATTCCCGTCCGACACCACATAGAAGTTCGATGTGCTCATGCCGTACTCCGACACAATCGGCGCCGCCCCAAGATCTCTGTCCGTTAGTTCAGGCAAAGAACCGATCCGGTTCTTCGTGCCCCACAGGAGGATTGACCTCCCGATGCAGGTGTAGTCGAGACCGGCGTTCGCAGCCAGATCATCCACTTCCTCGAACACGGTGCGACTGTAGGCGGGGGTGACTCGCCATTGTCGTGCGTCGTTCGAGTTTCGGATGGGTCGCATGTAGGCGAGAATCCGTGGATCTTCCGGAGCGAACGCACTCTGCAAAGCACGAGTGGCCCTGCCTACTACGGTGTCCCCGGCGCCAGAGTCCGCGAGCCGCTGCCGGAGGATTCGACGGTACGCATACCCCATCATGTCCTTGGCTTGGATTGTCACCTCATCGTGGGCGTAGGTGAGCAGGGTGATCGGCCCCTCCCACACCCTGTCCACTGAGTACCCGTTGTCCCGGTAAATGACCAGCTCGTAGGCCCAAGTCTGCAAGGAAGCGAGCAGGCTTCCACAGTCGATATCCCAATCGGCAACGGAGATCGTAGCGGTGCTGATGTCGTCGCGGACTCGATTCCACTCCAGCTTGCTGAGTCCTTTTAGTTCCCCTACACGGGTAAACCCGCCGCGTCGGTAGACGAACACGCGGTATGTTCCGCACCCGAGAGTCCCGCCGTCGAGAGTAGCTCCCGGGGCAGGGATTACATCCCCGCTCTTGGGGGGAGGGACGATCCAGAAGTAGGCAACCTCAGACCACCCTGAGTCTTTCTCGTCCGTATCCACGACAGACACCTGCCACTCCCACTCACCTTCCTCGAAAGTGGCGTCGTCAGCGTCGGCTTCGTGGAACGTGCTATCGGACGCGCTGGACGCTGTGATCCAGTGTGCCGACCCACGTTTCCGGAAACGCACGGTGTAGCTGGCTTGCTCTTTGGGCGGGATTGAAGCTGACCTGAACTGCCACATGAATGTCAGCTTTTCGCTCCCCACCGGGACAGGTAGTGCCAGCCCCTCAACAGGCGACAGCGGTAGTGGAGGGAGCAGGCTCGACTGCGCTGTGATCGTCACCGGATTTGACCAGTCAGAAGTGTTCGACTCGGGGTAAACGCTCGGGGACACGCGCAGCGGGTTGTTCGGGTCACCGTTCAACGGGTAAGTGCCGGACTCTGAGTACGTCCACGGGTTTCCCGCGTCCATGACTCGCGCACGTAGCCGCCATACCCCAGCGGGGAGAACTCCCGTGGGGCCATGGAGACCTACGTAGGCATCGCTAGGTTCCTCGGCAACCTTCACCGTGATAGACCCGTTCGTTAGCAGGCGCTTGACCTGCCCTGGGTCGCCAGACAACATCTGCCCCACTCGTTTGACGGACGGCAAAGCGAAATACACACCCGCCATGAAAGCTGGTGGGTGGCTGGATGTGCTGGTATATGGGCCGCCGTTGCTGTCGCTCCACGTAGCCTCTTTAGCGGTCAGCCGGAGGCGAATCGTTGCAGTGTTGGCGGGGGCCGAGACGACAGTCTGAATGGTCGCAGCGCCCCCTTGGGTCAGGTTCCCGCTGGACACTACCGACGACGAGATCTCCCCATCGTTGGCGTTCAAATAGGTGACCTTCACCTCATGGTTCACTGTTTTGTCGAAGGCCCCTCCTTGGTTGTAGACGAACCAGCCCGCGAGTTTCATCCCTACAGTGAACTGTTGCGGCGACGCAGATACCGGGATCGCGGTGCTGGTCTGCACCCATGAGTCGTGGGCAACCAGCGCAGCGTTACTAGAACCCTCTCCGATGTTTCCCCCGCCAAGGAACACTCGGTTAGCGTCGGATGAATCCCACCCCGCCATCGTTACAAGAGTCGTGTTCGACAGGAGTTCTGGAGGTAGCATCGGGGCGCCTGGGGAGCCGTCGATGAACCATGCAGGGGTCATCCCCCCAGTGGTTTTTATGGGTAGGTCTCGCCACTCAGGGTTCGGAGAGGCCGGAGATGGGACGGGTGCATACTGCACCTGGGCTCCGGTCAGGCCACGATTGGGGTAGGTGTCGGGCTTGGACGGAACGGTGTCAGGATCTGCGCTCGGAGCCAGCCCGATCCCGAAAGTATCCCCCTCCGAGAGCACGAGGCCCGTGGGTGGGTACGCAATCGTCGGCTTCCGGGGCCTGCGGTTTGTCCAGAACGCCGCGATGCGACCTGTCTTGTCGGTCTTGGAGGCCCCTAAAACACAGACAGGGGTTCCTGAGCCGTCAGCGTTCACGAAGGTCGGCAGCAGGACAGCCCAGTATTTAGTGCCCGGTTCTAGCTGGCTCGCCTTAGGCCCGTACACACCCCCAACCACAGAGTTTTCAGGGTCGTGCCCTAACGACAGATGTGTCGAGCTCCACCAAGTAGCGCCGGGGGCATTGATGATTTCTGTGGCTGAGGGGACGGGGGCGTCCCCGGGATCAGGGTCTGCGCCCCCGATGTCCGATAGAGAGGGGATGTCGTTGTGCCGCGCCACGCACAGGGATACTGCCCTTTTCTTCCCCGCTGGAGTGGTCGGGAAAGCCCGCTGAAAGAAGCTACCTTCCGCTGCTATCACGGTTGTCACGAAAGCCCCCGCGCCGCCTGCGTACTCCAGAGGAACGTCGTAATGGAGCCTAGTAGGAAGCCCAGTGGCTGACGCCTCAGTCTGCGCCTTTAGGAAGGAGACAAGCTCGTACGCACGCTCCTCAAAAGGGCCGCTCAGGTTCTTGCTGTACCCGGTGAAAGACGCGATGCGTGCGGCAGCGTCACCCCTTGGCAGATACCAGATAGTGTCCGCATGGTAGGTGGTCACAGCTACTCCGTTTCTGGAAACATCATCCCGATTTCTTGACCGTGCTCAACGCTGCACGGACGGTACTCCCAGAAGATGCTACCCCTATATCAAGCGCAACCAGAAGCTCTGACGGCCCATCAATGTCTGACCACTGGATCGGGGAAGCCTCCGGCCCGAAAACCAAGCTGTCCGCACGGCGCTTACCTCCGTTCCCCATCAACACGTAAGCCGCCCGTTCCTCCCCGTCAATCAAGAGGTCTTGCTCAGGGGGTAGATAGGAGACCGTCGATGTCCAGAGCGCTTCGCACTGAGAATCTATCGGGGCCGCCGCGTCGTAGATGGACACCCGCACCATCCGAGCGGCCTCATCTGTCGCCCGCAAGGTGACTATAGGGACGTACGGGAGGGTGTTGGGTTCGGGTGCTTTTATCTTCGCCCAAAACCTGTCCATCACGGTGCCGTCTTGCGGAACCCACCCTGAGGGGTAGAAGTTCGGTGGTGTCGGTGCGGCCACCAACGCGGGATTCTGGGGGTCATAGATAGGAGAGTAGTTGTACGAAGGGCACCGCGAGTACGTGATCGGCAGGGCGCCGTTGCTGAGCACCGAGGGGCCAGTCGCAAGCGGGGCGCCAAGATCCCCAAGCAGGAACTCGGGCTCTGAATACTCAGGGGATTCCCCAGCGGTCAAGGTGAACGTAACCAACCAGATCGTAGAGCAATCGCCCGTACGTTTCTGGGTTACGCTCAGCCCACGGGTCAGTCCGACATTCCTGCGGTGGACACGAGGGGCCATGTACCCAGCGTGCCTCATGTACTTGAGCACCCCTCCAGAGCACGCGCCAGCGTTACCGCCCATGAGCTGCTTACTGAGCCAACGCATCCCGTACTCAACGCCCCTCTCGGTAGACCCGACCAGAGCCACACTCGCCACGATGGGGAGCACCTTCCGTACGGGGGCACCAATACGCCCGCCGCCGATAACGTACTCAGTGACTGGCGATTCCAGCGCATCGTTGTCAAGGCCGCTGAAAGACAGGGGAACCGCCCCAGCGAACTCGCCACTAGGGGTATACCCCGAATCAAACCACGGGGCGTTCTCCACGAAGTCGTAGGATGGGCCGCCCAAGGACGCAGGAATCCAAGCAACACTCTGCGAGTCCACCCACACCCCGTCAATGCCAAGAGCCTCCGCGAGTTGCGCGGTGCGGGATATGTTCACCAGCTCTACGCCATTGAACTCCAACCAGCCGTCGTAGGCCATGCCGTCACAGCCTCCCTGTTATCTCGTTCATGGTCTCCATGGCGACCGCATAGGGATCTTCCGTGGGGGTGACTACCGTCAGGTTGAACTCCTTGGCGGGAGCGTTTCCGGAAACGTAAGGGGATTCTCCCATCTTCGCAGAGTGGGCGGCAACCTCGGGGGAGACCGCGATCATTCCAGACAGACTCTCCGCTGCCCGAGAGACCTTGCCCATCTGCGCGGAGAGACCCAACACGAGGCCGTCCCCGACGTTCTTCATCGACTCCATCATCACCCGGGACGGGCTGGCGATGCCCAAAGTACGATTCACCGCAGCAACCAAAGAGGCCGCAATCTGCTCAGCAGCTGCCGCCAGCGCGGTCTCCTGAGACTTCAATCCGTCCAAGAGCCCCTGCGCCGCGTCCACCCCAGCTTGGTAGAGACGGGTGGACGAGTCCGACCCGATCCCCTTGCCCACAGTGTCGAGCTGGGCCATCAGGTCGTTCAACTCTTGGACAGCGCCAGCCCCGCCAGCGATGAGGGCGCGAGCTGTCTCCCCACCCTGCTCAACCCCTGCATCCACGAGTTGCTTGTAGGCGTCATTGGACAGCCCCATGCTGGCGAGCTGCCGGAGTTCTAGCTGGAAGTTCTTGGCTTTCTCCAGCCGATCCCTGACACTCTGGTTGATGTCGGTAGATGTAAGTGCCGCCTGCACTCCGTCGATCATCCGAGCTTGAACCCCGATGATTGAAGCGTAGGACTTCGTGGAGTCCGCAACAGATTTTGCGTAGTCCCTCAGGGTGTCCTCTGCGGCTTTTAGATCGCTCGTTGCCCGGCTGATCTTTTCCGCGATCCTGCCACGGGCCTCCGCGATCTCGGCCAGAGTCGCGTTGCTGGCCGACGCCCCTGCGACGAGCGCCAGCACGCTCCCTTCGGTGATGGTCTGGTGCGCTTGGATCATCGCCGTGGCGATGTTCAGGCGTCGCTGATTCTCTTGAGCGGCAGCGAGCGAAGCTTGCGCAGAGCGAACCTCCTGCAAGGCTTTCTTGGCCGCTGCCTTAGACCCTGCTGATTGCAGCGACAACGCAGCATCGCGCAGGGCGTCCTGCTTGTTGCGAATCAGGTCAGCCGCGTTGTCCCGCATCGACAAGACGTTCGACCCAATGCTTTCCACGACACTCTCACCGCTGGTGCTCTTGGCCACATCGGCCATCAGCTCTTTGGTGTCCTTGCCGTACTCGCGGATTGCGTTGCGAACGTCGGACTCGACAACCGGCAAGCCTGCGATGATATTGGCCGCCATGCCCCTGTAAGGGTTGCGGTATTTCTTGGCTTTCTTGCTGCCCTTGCCCTTACCCCCACCGTATTTCGGGTCGTCCATGTACCCGCCATGGCTCTTGTACGTCTGATCAAGCGCAGCCTTCCCTTGTGATTGGAGGGCGCCGGGGGTAGAGGGCGGCGGGGCACCAAGGCGGAGCGATGTGTACGCAGCTAGAGACGTTTGCACCCGCACAGGCTTCTTGGGTGCTTTTGCCCCAGAGCCCCAAGATCCTCCACCGCCTCCGCCGCCGCCACTGCCGCCAAGTCCGAGCTTGGGCATGGATGGGGTTGGTAAGCCCCCAGCGAACGCGCTTTTCAGCCCGTTCCATGCGTCCTTCACCGCTTGGATAACTCCGATCAGCCCTTGGAACGCAGGTAAGATTGGGCCAATCTTATCGGTCAGGAACCCGAGAGCTTTTGCTGCGGCGTTTAGGGCAGTAGTCATGAGCTTGATCGTCGCGGACGAATCCATCTTGGCGAGGAACTTAGTAAGGGCTTTGAGGGCTCGACCTAAAGCGCCCGCGAAATCTTTGGCGTCCTCGATCCAGTCCTTGAAAGACCCATCTTTCTTGGCCTTCTTTATGAAGTCGCGGAGATCCTTGATGGAGTTGGTCATGCCCTTGAACATGCCGTTGCCAGCGCCCTGAGCCTCTTTCGAGAAGAACACGTCCTTCATCAGGCCGCCGACCTCCTTCACGAACCCCCAGAAAACCTTCAAGGATTCGGAAGCCCTGTCTATGAAGTCCTTGATCGAGTTCTGCCCTTTAGCGCTAGAAGCCCACTCGGAGAACTTCGTAGCGGTTCGGTTCAAATAGTCCGAGAACCTCTGTACGTACGGCATCATGGCGCCGAACATCGCCCCGAAACCGTTCAGGAACCCCCCAAGAGCCGACGCCAGTGATGTGGTGATCGTGGGCAGGAACTTAGTCAGCGACCTAAAGAAGATCTGCATACCCGGGCCAGAGAACGATTTGGTCAGCGTGGCGCCAGCTTCCGCGAAAGCGGTGCCCATCGCCCTAGCTAGAGGGGAGATTTGCGGGAGTGCTCTAGAGATGTTGTCGGCCCACACCTGGAACGCATTACGGGATCGCTCAACCGAAGTAGTCCCTTGGTTCATCGGTTCGACTAGGCCCTTTAGAACCTCCTGCCCAAGACCAGTGATCTGCTCTTTTATCGGTGCGAACGACATACCCAGCATCTTGCGCTGGGCTTCCGTCATGGAGGTGAACGCAACAACCAGCAAACCACTAGCAGCAACCATGGCGAGGATCGCCGCGCTACCAACAGCCAGAGCCGCCACAAGTGCGGATAGGACGGTTGCGATCAGGGACGAGATAACCGCGATGAGCGCGGAGACAGCGGTCACGAGTATCGTTACCGCCGCTGAGAGGGCCACAACAGCTACCGCTACCGCCACCAAAGTCGCTGGCAGGCTCACCGCCATGGTCGCGAACCTAGATCCGAGTGCGGCGAACCCAGCTCCGGCTCGCTGCGTCATGTTAGCCCCCTCCTCCAAAGAGGAAGCGCCATCCATGAACGTCTTGAACAGGCTTTGAGCGGCATTGGTGGTCGTTTTCATGGTCCCCGCGATGCCGCCAATGGAGCGACCGAACAGGTTCAGGATATTACCGCGAGAACCCCTGCCGAACATTCGACCGACAAAAACCCCGAAAGCGCGACCCGAGGTTCGCTCGGTGTCGTCGTCGCGGTAGAAGATGCCGCGCTTTTTCCGCTCCGCCTCCGCCTTGGCGAGAGCTTTCTGGCGGGATGTTTCGGCTTTCTCCGCAAGCTTCGCTTTGTCCCTCTCCAGCCTCTCCTCAATACGCAGCTCTGCGGCAGCCAGTGTCTCGCGCTCCTTGATGATCTTGTCCGTCGCGGCACGAGCCTTGTCCGCAATCGCGTCCACGTCGATGTCAAAGATCGCAGTCAGATCGGCTTTGCCGCCCTTGTCGTGAGCCTGCTTCAAGGCTTTCTTGACGGTCTTACGGATAACCTTGTCTACCGCGCTCTCAACCTCTTGGTCGAGCCCTTGCCCAAGGTTGATCCCGAGACGCTCCCCGACTTGCCTGTACAGGGGTTCTAGGGAGCCGTCGTCCACCAGCTTAGCGAGCTTTTTGCTGATCCGCTTCCGTGTTTTTTCAGAGTCAGCAAGGCCAGCCTCGATACCGCCCTGCACTTTCTTGGTGAGCTTTTTCCCGCGAACCTCTGCATCGGCGGCGGCGGCGTCCATCTCGGCCTTGATCTTCCCGAGTTCCCTCTGCAAGTCCACCACTATTTTTTGGTACGCGGGGCCGAGGAAATCTAGATCCACCTCCCCTTGTTTAGAGGATTTCAGGATCGCCCCGAGTATGTCTACCCCGCTCCCGCTCTGCGCCGCTTTCAGCAGGGCTTTGTGTAGGGATCTAGAGACAATGCGGGAGAAATCGTCGTCCAGCCCCTTCCCGAACTCGTGCCCTGAACGACGCCCAAGATCTTGGAACATGACTTCCAGATCGCCACTGTCTATGGCGGATTTGAGCATACTGCTGACGCGGCTCTCCAGAGCTTTGTTCGACTTGATAGCACGGGCCATCCGGGTGGTGAAGTTCTTGCCCGCCGCGTCGCCAGCCTTTTGCGCTTTAGGCCCGGTGCCCTTGAACTCTAGTTCGACCTCACCGATTCTCTTGTTGAACGCTTTGTCGTACTCGCCCGCACTTTCTTCGCCAAGCTTGTCGAAGTCGGTGCCCTTGACAGAATCGACAATCTGCTTGTCTACGTCGCTACCGTCTACGGTCAGGCCAACATAGATCTGCCCAACCTTGGGACTAATAGCCACGTGCGATCATCCTCTCCCCTTGGCCTCCATAGCGTAGAACGATTGAGCTTCGAGTTCTGCCGCATCGTCGCTGTCGCTACTTTGCCAAGGGAGCAACTCATTCAGTTCATCCAGCCATTCGTCAAGGCTTTCCTGAGTGCTGAACCTTTTCAAGCACCAAGCATAGACCAGGTTGGCGTACCGGTGGGGTTTCTCCCTCAGTAGGTTGATCTGGTAATACTCCGCAACTAGCTCTGCCCATCGCTCGGCGGCGATGATGCAGAGCCTGACTGCGGTTTGGTAGGGCGGGCGAACCACTCCCCAATGAGGAACTCGAAGATTTCTTCGAGCTTCTCGGCGGGGATTCTCCGAGACCGCACGCGGGTAAGTAGGCGGGACTCGAAGTAGTCGGCGTCGTCCTCGCGGAGCGTGGACAGAACGATGTTGAGCATGGAAGCGAACCGCTGGTCGTCAGTCTGGCCGCGACCCAATGAGGCGAGCATGAAGGCGAGCTGCCCGTCGGTGGGCTCGTACGCACGAATCTCTCGGCCATCAATCTTGAAGCTGATGTACGGTTCTTCCTCGGCATCCTCGGCTTCGATTTCCTCAAACGCTGTTACGAACTCTTTCATCTTTCGCTCCTGTTGCTGGTGGTCTGGTAACGCATACAGTACCACCCCTACCGTTATCTAGCGCCGTGGCTCTTGCAAATCCCTCTCATGTTGTGATACAACATAGCCTCAGACGTTTCCGGAAACAGGAGATCCAGATGGCCCGCAGTAGAAAATCCGCCAAGAACGCCGGTTCCGCTTTCGAGAGGCTCGTAGCTGACTACTTGGCCGCGCACGTGGACGACCGCATTGACAGGCGCGTCAAGACCGGAGCCAAGGATCGAGGGGACATCGCAGGGCTCCGGCACATGGGGGAGCGGGTAGTAGTGGAGTGCAAGAACACCACCGCGCTGAGCCTCGGCACATGGGCGTCCGAGACCGAGGTAGAGCGCGGGAACGACGACGCCCTCGCTGGGATCATCGCCCACAAGCGGCACGGGAAGGGCGCCCCCGAAGACCAATGGATCACCATGACCTTGGGGGAGTTGGTCTCCCTACTGAATGGAAACAGAGATCACTTGTCCTTGGATTTCCAACGATCACTGTAAATCTTATTGTGCCCCTTCAATGTGATCTTGTAGGTGCCATCTTCGTACACATCAAGCGTGCGCACCCTGTAGCCCTTAGCCTCAAAAGCTTTTCTGATGCGATCTCTTTCTACTGCTAGGAGCTTCGCTTTCTCCCGGGCTTGGTGCAGCATCTTCGACTGCACCCCCGACTTAGCCAAGGACTTCTTGGCCTCTGCTACTTCCCTCCGTGCCTTGAGCTCCCTGTCTACAGGGCGCTTCTTCGCAGGCCCCTGCTTTGGCTGCTTTGGGATCTCTGTGCGTTTAGCCATGCGCGAGCCCGCCTCGGCTCGCCACTTCTCCCGCTGAGCTCGGAAAGCTGGGTTGTTCGGAGTCCCCCCATCGAAATCAGGGAGTAAGGCGGTAGTAGTGGTCAGCCCCTCTGCAATCACTTTCCGCGAGGCGCCCACGTACTTCAACCTCTTGTAGGCGAAAGCCGCCCGGATACCGGCATCCATGTACCCAACCCCCCGCTGGCCGGACACCGTGATCTTGTCCACACCCTTAGCGGGGTTTGCTTCCCAGTATCCGTACCCGCGCTGGGGCCAAGGAGGGAGCAGGGACGCTTGGTGGGCAGATGTCCCCTGATCGACAAAAGCCGCGTAATGGAGCTTGGAGCCGACGGTTGAGTAGAGCTTGAAGCCGCGAGTCCTCTTATGGAACTTTGCCCGAGACTTGTGGAGTGACTGTTTCAAAGGGGCGCCGTAGTGATCCCATCGCGGCCTCTTGTTCTTCGGGGCCGCTTTGCTGGCCCTGTCCCTGACGATCTCACGGAAGCTCGCCTCCCACTTACCTACGTCACCAGAGGGTAGGCCGATGGCGAGAGCGTTTGCCTCAACAGCGATAACACAGTCCTTTTTCAGGAACGTGTGGGTATACACGGGCGCACCCCGTTTCTGGAAACGATCTGGTCGCTACAACTCTACCTGTATCGTCCACTGGCCCCCGTACACTCCGCCGCTAGGCCCGTTCGGAGACCACATCCCAAGCTCGACATCAATCCACAGGTCGCTCGAAGTCGCTACGGTAGCGATGGTGCTCATGTCCTCCATCGCAGTCCACGCAGCGGAAAGGACATCCCCTGCCATAGGAGCCTCTCCGTCCTCCGGGATTCCCAAGCAGCGAGTGATACCGACTTCAAGCTCAAGAATCCGCGTGGCCGCGCATGCCCCTCCCCAACCCTTGCTGTTGCTGTTCGGGTTGGGCCGCACCGAAATGACCCGGAGCCATGCTTGAGTGCAGTATTCCTCGTCCTCCTCGCACTCGTCCTCAGGATCTGGACGGAAAGGGACATACGTCTCCCCGATGGTCAGCCCATACGAGCAGACTCCGAGGGCCTCCCCGACCTCCACAGAGAACGCGGTCAGAGAGTCCAAAAGGGCGTGCTCCTGAGTCGCTAGATCACCAACGATAGAGCTCCCATCAAGGTGCATCCAAGTAACCCCTATTCGTCTTTCTTAGCTCGCGTCCGTAGGTGGATAAGCGTAGCCGCCTGCACCCACACCGCCACTCCAAAGATACCGAAGATCACAGTAGACATCCGATATCCAAGCTCAGAGTCCACAAACCTAGTCCGGACAAGCGCGGCGAACAGGGTCAGGGCGAGCGCGGATCCATTGAAAAACAAGACCCTACCAATACGACTTTTCCACCAAGGGAAGGTCGCATACATCCCTACGAATACGATTTGCCCGACGAAAGCAAACAATAGCGGGTAGTAGTGCTCAGGATACGGCACGGTCAGAGCTCCCCTCGAATCATGGCCTCAATGGACTCCCGCCAGTGGTTCTGGCGCTTGTGGGCCAGCAAAGCGTCCGTTGCTTCCCGGCTCCGCTTTTGCAGCGACCTTAGTTCTTTCTCCGCTACCTCGATCTGAGAAATCTTTTCTCCCTCAGTACGAGCCCTGTTGATGCGCCACGCAGGATGGAGAATCATGACGCCCCCTCACGGTTGGAGGGCCTTTTCATGTCCCCTTCCCCGACTCGGGGGATGGCCGACACGACATCTACTGCCACTTCCGCCGCCACTACGCCCGCGTGGGCACCGGCAGCCAGAGCTTCCAGGGCAATGCGCTCCCATCTGTCGGCACGGGCTTCCGCCTGACGAAGGCGGGTGTGCCAAACCAGCTTGTCCGTTATCACCGCGATAGCGATGAACACAAGAGTAGAGACCGCACCGATTTTGTCGAACACGGCCACATCGAAGGAATCGAGCACCAGTATCAGCCCCTACACCGGGGGCCTGAGCACAGAGTTGGTAGTCCTATGATCTTTCAGTACGGCTGGATCGAACACTCGCGCCGCTTGGCGCGGCGCCCCGGCTGGAGCCCACTTCAAGATGAACTCGTCGGGGACATTCAGCCCTGTAAGGCCCCCAGGAAACAGCCCAGCCTCCACAGAGAACGAGACCCCGTTCCGGACTACGTTCACGACCCCTCTTGGGAGAGCGCATTTGCCCTTCGGTTTGCAAGCGTTCGCAAACTCCATCGCCAGCGCAGCAACGGCGATCTTTCCGTCTTGCCCAACAGGGTGCGACCGGCTGTACGTGATCCCCCACGTACCTTCCTCGGTCAGAGGTTTGGTCAGATCCTGAGAGGCAGGCAGGGGGCTGATCCCTTCGCCTTGCCAAACAAGAATATGCCCATCGTCCATGCGCCAATCCGCACTCCACGGGTCAAGCAACACCCCATCGACAATCAGCGACGAGATGTACCCGACAGGGCCGGGGAGGGCGTACTCCCGCAAGCGCAGTGGTGGAGTCTCGCAAGAGCTCCCTACCACGACAGGGGTCGGCCTGATCGTGATGGGGCAGGCACCGACGCGGTTGTAAGTGAGCATCTGTAGGGACGACGTGGCGAGCATCAAAGCTCGCTCCTGCATGTCCTCGTCCAGAGCCCCCCACTCAGGGCCAAGGCAAGAGAGGTCTGGTTCCCACACGCACGCCATACAAATACGCCCTTCCTAAGTCAGGACTACTCGGTGCCGTCCATGTCGAAATCGTTGCCCCCTGCTTCCTCGTAGGATACCCCATCGAAGGGGGCCTCATCATCTCCTGACGGTGAGAGAGGGGTCTCCAAGGTGTTGGCCTTGTTTGCAGCCGCGTACAGCGCAGCTAGGAGAATCGGGAGCAGGCGATCCCAGTCACCCTCCACAGACACAATCACCGCGAGGACGCCGAGAACCAGAGCGATCAACCCGTGCACCAAACGCCGCGCTCGCGGGCTGGCCCAATCCGCAAGGATCAGATCGAGTAGATGGATCGGATTGAAGTTTCGCATTACGATGCCTTCCTGTTCTGGCGACGCTTGATGTACGCCTCTAGGGAGAAGATAGTGGCCGAAATGTTCTTTGGGAACCAAGACTCGTCACGGTAGTGGCCTGACAGCCCAGTCCGTTGCTGGTAGTAATCATCAATCTGGGATGAATAGGACTTGCGGCCATAGCGTGACCAGCCCCCATCGACATACCTCCCGACTACCAAACCCGTTGCACGGAAATCGTCCCCCACGTAGGCCCCTTCCCGTGGGGGGAGCGTGAATCCGTGAATGTGGTTCCCGAAGATTGGAGGTTTGCGCCACCAGCACGCTAAACCGTTGGCCCGGAGGAATCGCTGCTGGGTGAGCCACGGCACGCCGGGGATGTAGAGATCTACGCAGGCGTCATAGTCGTGAGTCCCTGCGCTGGCCCGAACCCCCCGAGAGTACGGCGGCTGTATGACACGGATACCGACCCCGAACCGTTTCTTGGACAGGATGTTCAGCCTGTCGAGGTGCGCGATGGTTCGGAAAGACCCGTAGACCCGGCCACCGCTAGTGGTCGTCTGAGACCACAGCATCTTCCGGTTGACCTTCGGGGGCTTGTCCCAGTTCACCTTCCGGCCTGACGGGTACAGCACTGGCATCTTTGTTATCCCTCTCTAGCGTTTCCGGAAACGTCCATAACTAACAGTACCCCAGCGGAGCCTGCATCCGCTGGGGTACTGAGCCGAGCCTACGACCTATGACGCCAGAGCGAAAGTGCCGCAGACAGGGGCTGGGGGATCGAGAGAGACACGGAAGTTTCGGTACACCGTGGTAGCGCCCAACGGAGTGAACAGCGGAGTGGGAGCACCGTTCTTGTCCCGGGTCACGTCGTACGGGCCGACACCCCAACCGTTGCCATCACGAGTCTGGGCGCCGGAGATGGAGAACTCCACCAAACCATTCTCGAACGAGAAGCCGCCGAGACGACCGCCCTTCAAGAACGGGAGCACGGTGTAGCCCCACTTGCGGTGACCGTTGAGGTCACAGCCTGCGCCGGGGATACGAGACCAGACTTCCATCGCGAAACCGAAGGTGTCGAGATCAATGCCCGTGTTCATGTCGAAACCAACAACGTTACCGTCGTCGTCCATGACAACCGGCTGGCCGGTGAGCACGGAGATGAACCCCGGATCGGTGAGGCAGAGCGTGGTGCTCATGGTGAGGCCGAGAACGTCGGTGAACGCATCGTCCTTGACCTTGACGCGATCCTCGAAGTTCCGGATTCGGATGTTGGTGCCTTCGTCAGTGACTTCCTCCAAGGTGACCTTGGTGATGTTGTCAGTGACTGCGACAGCGGAAGCGCCCGGATCGGGGTTTCCGCAAGCGTCCAGGCGGGTCACGCGAACGACACGACCCCGGACTTGTGCAAAACACTCAGTTGCCATTTTTGTTCACTCCTTGTAGTGAGCGTATCTTCACAGCCCGGTGCTGGAAGCTAACCCCCGACATGTCGGGAAAATCTTCGGTGGGTTCCATCAGATCGCCACCTTTAGCGATGCGACGAACCCATCTACCGCCACTCGGTACAGCCGCTCCGCAACAGCCAAGGTCTGACCGTCTGCGATGCCCTCATCTGACCCGCCGCCAGCGCCCATTCCGGGCAGCATCAGCCCCTGCGCGACGGTGAGCGGGGTTCTCTCGATGTAGACCTCGCCAGTCACGTAGACCAATGCTGGGCTCGAAGTATCTTCGGAGTAGCTGCACTCATCAACAACTACTTTGCTCCCCGCCTTGGTGAAGCACTTGTCGCCCTCCCACACGAAGGGGCTCACAGACGAAGCCGCGTCGATTGCGCTGGCCGGAACATGCAGCGTTGGCCTACCCGCGTAGACGCAGCTCGCATACCCTTCCAAGAGGGGCACCACGTTCTTCAAAGGTGCTGTAGTCCCGAGAGATGCAGGGATGGGGACGCTGGCGACATCCCACTCGATCAGATCGCCCGATCCAGTAGCAATGAACCGTGTGTTCCTGAGCGCCTTGTTCAGGCCCTTGTGTTCGTTCAACTCGAACACGGCCTCAAGCTGCTTCACTTGGTCAGCCTCATCAAGGCCCATCCAGTGACATGAGGTCTCACTCCGAAGCGCGAACTCGACAGCCGGAGCCCACGCCGGAGGAGCTGGGTTCTCACTGACCGGAACACCGCCACAGATGGCGACGAGCTCAGGGATCGGAAGTGTGTTGTACGAGGGCCACAGGCCCTCGTTGTTCCTTGGGTTGAACGAATCCGCATCAACCACCGAAGCGTGGTCGAGCAGGGTCGATCTTGCAGGGAGAACGGTGGGGCGTGCTACTTGCTGGGCTACTTCAAACCGGACAGCCATTCGTCCTCCTAGTCAAATCTGATCGTTCTGGTTCAGCGAGGGGCCAGCCACGCCTCGGTAATGGCTGGCCCCCACTGGATCAGAGCGAGCCGCCCTCGCAGACAAACACGGCAGCGCCGGAGTTGCCAGAGGTGCAGATCGGGATGGTGACTCGGCTGGCGTGGTAGCCAGCCTTGGCGACCAAGATGCCCTGCTCGAAGAATACGCCGGTGTATTCGTTGATGGTCAATGACGCTGCATCGTACACAGCGGAGACATTGACGACATCCTCGACAGCCTTGACGAACGTACCCTTCGGGTAGATCAGAGCTTGGAAAGAACCGGGCCAATCAGCATGGGGGCCGGACATTTCCTGCCAATCCGAAACGTACTCCACGCTGAGGTTGCGAACCGCGAAGTTCGCCTCGATCTGCTGATCGGTGACCGCCTCAACAGCGATGGACGAACGACGGCTGATCTCGTTGCGGAACACTTCCTTGGCGAGCACGGGGATCTTGACATCCATCACCGCGTTCTCACCGAGGTTGTACCAACGGCGCTTTTTCACGGCCACGATGCTCAAAGCTTCCATCGTGTCCACGAACGAACCACCGTACGGGGTCGTGTCGGCTGCACCAGCGAACGCAACGATGTCGGAAATGACTCGGCGGTTCATCTTGTGCGCGTACTTCACGTTGGCCCTGCGGAGTGCGTCGGTGATCACTTCGGGGTACGCCTTTTGCGTCAGGAACGGGATCTTGTACCCGTAGCCGGTAGCGTCCAAGGTGTACTTCACGAAGTCGGGGCACTCGATGGTCTCCCAGCTCTTGGGATCACGTGCGATGGCCTCGGCCTCAGTCTGGTCGAAACCGAAGTCGTCCAGAGCCGCGCCATAGGAAACATCGGTCGGGCCGGTGGTCAGGTTGATACTGCCGCGAGAGACCGGGATCTCAGGCACAGAGATCAGGCCGTCCACAACGTAGTCAGAGATCCACGTGTAGATGGTCTCGGACGGAGCGCACCAACCAGCCGCCGTGAGCGTAGTACCTCGCTCTTGGTCGCTCTTGATCGCAGCCTTGACCGCGCGGTAATCCTGATCGGGATTGCCGGTGGCGACTTCCATGCCCTCGGTCGGGATGTGGAAAGACGCCACATTGAAGGATGAGATCTGGGGCTGTCCGCCATTTGCGTTGCGGATCTGCTCAGCGGCCTTGGCATTGAACGGGGCGAAGCCGCGAGAGCGACCCAAAAGGGCCTTCGTGACTTGCTCCATGCCGTCGAGCTGCGCACCTGCGGCGAAGCCAGGAACGTCGGCGGCAACAGTGACCGTCACCTGTGGGGTGGAGGCTACGTCGGGACGGGCCACTCTGCGGGCCACCTTGCGAGCGGCGCTCCCTGCCGGAACGCGCTGCTGCTTCCGCTGGCTCGCAGCGGCGACCGCAGAATCTACGGCGACCTCGGCGCCAGCCTCAGCCTCAGCCTCGACCTCGGGATCAACCTCGGCCTCAGGCTCAGCTTCACCATCGTCCTCGGCCTCAGCTTCGTCCTCGTCCTCAGCGTCGTCCTCGGAAGCGAAGTTTTCCTCGTCCTCGCCCTCCGGATCAACAGCGAACGCGGCACGGGCAGCTTGGAAGCGGTCAGCCGCTTCCTTAGCGGCGTCTGCGCGGAGCCTCTGCTCAGCCTCGATGTCCTTGATGGACGCGACGATGGTCTCGGCCTCGTCTACCTGCTCGATGGTGGGGGCCTCAAGTGCGAACAGCACCGATGCCTTGTCGCGGAACTCGGTCAGCGATGCTGTGAGTTCCTCGTTTGTCTTGTCTGCGTAGCTCATTTCAAGAACCCTTCTACCCGATGGTTGTCGTGCGTACAGAGATGGGTGAGGGCACCTTGGCTACCTACGGAAAACACGATAGCACACGTTTCTGGAAACACGCTCTGCTAATCAAGGTCAGATAATCCGGGTGACTCGTACGATCACGGCACCGTCTGGACTGCCCGCACCGCCGCCGTACAACTCCCCAGCGCCCGTGAGCCCATCGACGCACGCCCCTCCGCCTATCCCACCGACCGCGTAGAAGTTCACGTCTCCGGGGATTGGTGGCTGATCTGGCGGGGCACTCCACCCTCCAACAGGACTGCCTGGGACTAAGGCGATCCCTCCCGCTGAGTACGTGTCAGCAGGGGGCGACCCACCACCGGGGCCTCCGTCGCCCGGGTTGGTTCCCCCAGACCCCGGCGTGGTGACCCACGACCCGCCAGACCCGCCAGACCCGCCAGACCCGTGGATGCCTGTACCCGAATCATCAGGGCCATAATCCCCTGCCAAGCCGTCAGAGCCCCACCCCGCTGGAGGGAGACCTCCACCCCCAGGGGCTACCCGACCCCCGATACCGCCCTCGCCTCCTACAGGCGGGTTCGCGGCACCATCTCCTGTTGGGCGATCCCCGCCCTTCCCGCCAGATGCCACAGAGAACTCAGCGGTGTAGAACAGCGAGTGCCCTCCCGACCCCCCAGCGGTCAGATTGTCAGCCCCACCAGAGCTGAAATCATCCGTTCCCTCGGCCCCTGCTTCCCCTACGAGAACCGGGACGGACGCTGGGAGGGCCGAGAGAGCTATCTGGTTGCGGTGGAAGCCGCCGCCGCCGCCACCACCCCCGCCCTCAACAGAGGTTCCTGTGAAATAGCTGCCGCCTCTACCCCCAGCAGCTCCTATGGTAATGACTTCCAGATGCGTGTAGCCCCAACCGCGAAACGCAGCCACGTCGAAGTCGTAGCCACCGGGGTAAATGTGCCAAATAACGAAGGCATCCACAGTAAGCGGAACCGCATCAGCCAGCATGAACCTCACGTCGCGTACCCCTTGCCGCTGACTGCCGCAAACCACCGCGCCCCGTCGTAGAAGAAAACCAATATGGAGATCGAGTTGGGGTCAGACGAGATCGCAAGCGCCCCGCCGTCCTTGTGGATGTTGGGCATGGTGATCGTGCGTCCGCCCGTACCGTCTTGTGTGACGACCATCAAGAACTGGTAGCCCGCTTCGGCGGCGGGGAAAGTAGCACCGTCAAGGGTCAGGTTCCCTGTGAGGGTGAGCGAGACGACGCCGTTCATGATGCTGTCCACCGCAACCGCCAGATTCAGGCTCCCTGAGCGATTACCCAGAGCGGTCGCTACTCCAGTCACCACCCCGCGAACCGCGTCCATGTTCGCTACAGCCAAGGGTGAACTACCGGGAGCGGGGGTCGGCGCGGTCGGGGTTCCAGTGAAAACAGGGGAGTTCAGTGGCGCTCTGTCACCAATCGGCTCGATTGCATACGCAAGGTTGTTCCACGGGGTCGTCCCATCCCCGAGCTTCGCTTTGCGCGTGTCCCTCTCCCAGCCGACTTCGCCCAGCATGAGGATTGGGTTGGTCGAAGTCCACACTGCTGCGTAGTCGCGCCGCTGGTTGATGTGAGTCATGGAGCCACCTTCGTTTCCGGAAACACCACTATGCGCCTCCGCCGTCTATCGTATCGACAACCTGCGATCCAGGGGCGGCAGCAGCGTTGTCCAGCACTTCGTCAGGATCGACACTCTCACTGTCGAGAACGGCGCTGTTTCCTTCGATCTCATCGTAAAGACTCCGAGCCCCACACGACGGGTTCGGTTTACTGACCGTCAGGAGGACACGCCACAGAGTCTTGTAGTCAATGGGTTCTATCAACCTAGCGGGGATTCTCGGCGTGTCGTGCCCGACCGAGCTGGGCGGCAGACCAATGACAGGGGCATCCCAGGGCATCGCATCCCATCCACCACCATCCCAACCAGTAGCTACCCCAGACGCGCCATCGTCCCACGGGCCGCTGTCCCAAGGCCCGCCATCCCAACCAGTCGTAGACCACGGAGCCCGGACATACGGAACACACTCTTGCTCAACCGGCACCGCTTCATCCCACGGGCCAAAATCCCATCCGTCGCCGTCCCAACCAGCCGAACCCGGCGGGCCGCCCAGCGTGTACGGCCCCCGAGCCCACTTAGACCCCCGACGTATCTGAGCGTTGAGAACCGAGAAAGTGACCAAGCCATTCTCAAAAGACAGACCGGAGAGTCGTCCGCCTTTCACGAAGGGGATGATGGTGTAAGCGTAGCGGTAGCCCAGAACAGGGACGGCCAAGCGCGACCAGACTTCTAGCGCCACCGCTGCTCTCTGAGAACGCTTCACCGTCATGTCGAACCCGACGATTTTCCCTTCGTCGTCAGTGACCACGGGGTTCCCAGTGAGTAGCTCAACCGCGTCAGGGTCAGTCCCCGTCAAGGTTATGTCGGTGCTGAAAGTCTCTGGGTCTTTCTTCGCAGGAAGGTAGATCCGGAGATCCCCGTCAGGGGTCGCCTGCCTGAACCCTTGGGACTCGCTCTCCTTCTGGATAATCTGCATCTTCGCGATGCCGTCTGTGACAAGGGACGAGCGAGGCCCCATGAGGACGCGGCCCTGAGCGTCCAAACGGGTGATCCGGACGACTGAGCCGCGCACCATAGCGAAACATGCCGCGGGCACAGCGCCTCCTATCAGGGGTTACCGGAAAACAAGGACAGCGCTTCATTCGGTCGGAAGTGCTCCGCGCTGCCGTGCGGCCCATTAACTTCCGTAGACCACTTAGCCACAGTAGAACCCAACAGAGTGAGCATCGTGTCGGTGTTCACGTTCTTCGGAACCGTGGTATCTGGGTTTGGTGCAGACGAGGGGGCCGCGACAAAGAACGCTGGCACGCCTGAGTAGACACTCGCAGCCTGTAGCACCGGGTCGTTGGCATCCCGCAACGCCGTGTCGTTGTTCCACGCATCTTTCACGTTGGCCGCAAAGCCACTACTCCACGCAGATGTCAGGTTGAGCGCCGGTTGTGCGTAGTAGACAGAGGCCACAGGGAACGAACGATCCCTGATCGCCAACGACGCAGCGAAGGCGCCCATGGAGATTGCGTAGAAGTGGACGCGAGGCTTGATACCCCAAGTCCGCAAGTAGTTGTAGTGCGCCACCAGAGCAGCGCGGGCGTTGGCGTTGCCAAAGTGGTTACTGTTCACAGTCCCGCTGTTCGCCCCCCTCAGGAGAGGCACAAAGACTGTGAATCCCGCAGCGGTGAGCGTGTCGATAGTGCTGCGAACCGGACTGCCAGACGCAAAGTACGTGCGCTCGTGCTCGCCCATGCCGTGAAAGACAATCACGACTCGGCCATTGGGCTTGGCGGGGATCGAGAACCCAGCCCACTCGTTCGTGTTTCCTGCAACGTTAGCGAAGCGCCCCTCGGAAGGGAGGTCGATCTCCCCGAGCGGGTGCGGCGCGAACTTCACCTTGGAGATCTCCAACCCTGCGTCGTCAGAGGCGAGGTAAAAGTTGGTAGCCGTCTCGGTTCCACCACCCCAAATGTCATACAAGCCGGTGCCGCCATTGTTGTTGATCAGGCCGCTATACAACAGGGTGTTGCCCCGATACACCCGGTAGCCGATCCCGACGCCCAGCGAAGGATTCAGCTTGGTTCCGGTAGCCATGTGCATCAGGCTCACGTCAATGAACTCACCGTCGGTCAAGTCCCCATTGGCAACGATGGTCGGCCCGCCGGTCACGTTCTGCTGGCGCAAGACGATGCCAGTCCCCGCAACGTAGGCAATCTCGACGGTTTTAGTAGACCCGTTGATAGTTGCACCTGGGTTGCCTGATGCGTACCCGACAGCTACAGACCGGCCCGAAGTCGCACCCTTGTTGATCTTGATGCGGGCTGACATGCGCGACCCGCCCCATAGATTGTTCATGATCGGCACACCCGCGAAACCCTTGGTTCCCGAAGTGGTCGCCTTGAACATGTCTCCGGTCTTGGTGAGCCCGGAGGTGTACGCGGGGGAGTTTACCGCCGAATCCCATGTCGGGGGCGGAGTGAAAGTGAAGCCCTCGTCGGCGTAGGTCTTGTCAGCCTTGGCGGACAGATCTACTGGATCTGGCTTCCCAGTGAGGTCGCCATACGCACCGGACAGCGCAACCGCATGGAGTGAGGACGAGTTCGCCTTGGAGTCCAGAGCCGTCTTGATCGGGCCAGCCCCAGACACCTTTACAGAATCCGAGGTATTGTCCACATTCCCCAGACCGATGTCCGACTTGTTCAAAACGACAGCGCCGGTCTTGGAGTTCACCGAATCGACTGCACCGCCCCCAGGAGGGATGGCTGCAATCTCATTGTCGGTGTACGTCTTGGCATCGGCCAGCGCAGTGGCAGCGGCGTCGTCAACGTACGTCTTGACCTTGGTGCCGTACGGGGTCTCGCCCGTGGTGGGGAATGTTCCCATGGTTACGCCTTCTTCTCCTGCTTGCTGTAAGAACCGCCGCTACGGATTACTCTGGCCCGGGCCTTCACTTCCCGGTCGTACTCTACGGTAGTTGATCCATCAGTCCATACGTAGATGAACTTGTCCTCCTGCACCTCGCGTCCACAACAGGCCATCAGAGAACTCCCTTCTCGGTACTAAGAACGCCCCAGGCACTTCGGGCTTTCTGGAATCTTTCTTGTGCGTCAGCTTCCCTGAGCGCACTCATGCGCTCAGTCGCATCCTCATCGCAGCACGGGCACCCCGGGGACAGGGATGCAACCATCGTGCCCTCCGTGTTCACGTCAGCGAACCCCGCCCCCGACGCCCTCTCCACCGGGAAACCCGGGTGGTTCACCGTGAGCAGGGACTGGAGCCTACTACCCTTCCACTCCCCGGAGACTTGGCCGGAAGCTTGAATCCGAACGATGTCCTCGTCAGGGATGTGGCTCATGACCACACCAGAGAACCAGATGCCCTTGTCGTTCTCTCCGATGCGGATTGCCGCCCACGCATTTTTCAGGTTGTCATAGTGGGCTTGGGTAGCAGTCTCCGAAAGGATCTGGTTCGCACCGCGATGCCCTACGTCGTAGGTCAGCAACCCGGTGGGCAGATACCGACCGTCGTCAAGACAAGTGACCCCCGCATGGAAGTCCTTGTATTTGATCTTTTCCGGCGAGCGGGGCGGCTCCTCACACTTGTGCTTGTACGCGGTGTGGCACGTGCCCCAATATGCTGCGTACCCGTAGGCACGCCTGATCCCGAACTTGTCGGGTGGGTCGATGGTGAGAGCAGCCGCTTCTGGGTGGCATGTGAAGTACTCGATGGGCGGGCGAACGATGCCGCCCGTGGCGCTGGACACCAAGACAGCTTCCCAAGCGCTGTCGCCAGCCGAGGCCGAAGTCTCCGCCCCGCCCTTCGACCCGCGAGCATGGTCTCCAGGCCAGTACCCCAGAGCATCGAAATGCCACTGAGCAATGATCTGGTTCAAGTACCGCATGTCCTCGGGGGAGTTGGCCGCGATCTTTTCCCCGATGAGCGCCTTGGCCCTCCGGAAATCGCCCGCCGTGCCCCAGCCGATCTTTGCGTACCCCGGCTGCCCCGGTGAAGTCCAGTAATCGTGGATTCTGGAGGTCTCCTTCGGGTGCGTCACCCACCCAGGGCCGCGATCAAACTCCGCGCGAGCCCCCGCCGTGAGCACGTCCCCGGAATCGTCGGTTGGCATGGACGGATGTGGCCCAAGAGCTACGTAGGCTTCCGCGAACGCTGGAATGGACACGCTGACGGCGCCGCTGATCCGCGCTCCGGCGAACCAAGTAGCACCCTCGGCCTTCGAGCGGGCCATGTCGTACTCACCTTGGTCTCCGTCAATGGAAACCCCGTACTTGTGGAAGTGCGACAGCAGTCCGGTGAACTCATCGGCCTCTGGGGTGTCGAGCAGGGTGCCTTCCCAGTGAATGACCCCATCCATGCGGGCCATCCGGTCGATAGACCCGACCGTGACGGCCTGATCGTGGGAGTTCGCCGTTGTTTTCTGCCACCCGAGCGGCAAGCGGAGAGGTCGGCGGGTCAATGCGTTGCTGTTGAACCCTCTAGCGTCCCCAGACTCCAGATTCTCGGGGGCCAGGACGCCGTGGACGTACACAGTCCCCGGAATGAGCGCCATCCGTGGGATGTCGGGTTCTTCATCCATGTCGTCCATGTCAGTGTCCTCGTTTCCGGAAACATCCAGCAAAGACCAGTCGAACTCCTGAACCTCTGGACGGAGATTCAGGTTCTCGGCCTCATCCTTGCTCGCCCATACTAGCGCTTGTACCTCTTTGGTGGGCTTCCATTCGTCCAGAGGGAACTCCGCATCCACAGAAACCACAAAACCTTGATAGGCGCCTGTACGCCAGCCGTTCACCACGTCGTCAGACGGGATCTGGAAGCCTAGTTCCTCTTGGAACTCCCTAGCGGCCCCCTGCATCGGGGTTTCACCACCTTCTAGGTGACCCCCGGGGAACTCAAAAGTCTCTTGAACCTCTGGATCGTCCGTCTCATCAAAGGATCTTTGCGCGAACAGCACCCGACCCGTGTCCAGAGCGAGCAAGGCGACACCCGCCACCTTCACGCCCTCATACTCTGCGTGGATCATAGCCCGTCAATCTCCTTCAATAGGGCTTCCCGTGAGTGCGGAGCCCCTGTTAGGTACAGGTTCGTGCAATACCGGGTCAGCGCGGCCTGTAGCGCCGCTTGATACGTGGCAGATTGCTCAGAGAACACGGTTGGCAGGAGAGAGAAGTCGAACGTCGGGGGCTCCAAACCCTCAGACAGGGTATGCGCCAAGTGCGCGGGGGTGATCCTGTCCCGATCCCGGCCCCGCTTGCCGTCATTCAGCAGTCGATTCCCCGCTTTCTCCAGCGCACGGAGCGCCAATCCCTCAGCCGCAGCCCCCGTTACGCCGAATGGGGCAGGGGAGTTGTCGTGTTGCTCCCGTGGCGGCCCCTCGTACGGGTGATCCTCCAGACTTGGGTTGGCCGTATCGGGCAGCTTGGGGGAACCCTCGTCCACAACAGAGTCCACAGCCTGTGGAACAGGGAGATCGTGCCCTGTCAGCAGGAAGAAGGCCGCCTGAACCTGCTCAGGTGTGGCTGATCCTGATGCAATCCGGTTCAGTAGCCAAGTCCGGTGCTCTTGCTCATCCATCATGTCGTACTCGGGGTCGAATCCCGTCTCCCTGACCATTACCTCGGCCTTCAAGACGCCCCGATCATACAACTCGATGGCCTCCTTGGAACGGTCTTGGCGAAGCCGGAGGGTAGCGGTGTCATATGCGAGGACGAGTTCGGTGCCCTCCACCGCGCTACGGAGGAAAGCGGAAGTCAGAGACCCGACAAAGATGTCGAGAGCCGGTTCGATGTGCGCTGAGATGGTCTGTTCCTCATTCGCCCAAACCCCCCAGTGGTTCACCGAGTTGCCAGTGAACCAGACCGTGCCCCCGCGACGAGCCAGCCAAGTGCCGTTCTCAACCGTAGGACACCAGACCTCCCCGGTGTATTCGATATGGCTGATCTCCATGCGAGCCCCGGGCGCCGCCGCTGCATGGAATGGGCGAACTGTGTCCTTCTGGTACGGGTTCACGACCTTCCCGCCAGCGTGCCAAGACTCTGCGACCATGCGCCCCGATAGAATCAGGGCGAGTTCGTAAGCTTCCAACGCGGCTGGGTCTCGCTGCCAGATGTCCAAACGCCCATCTCGGTAGTGCCACCCATCGCCCGCGCATGAGGTCTGAATGAACAGCTCGATCTGCGCCCGGGTCAAAGACAGGATGAAGTCCGTCGAAACGATCTTGCTTGGGGCGACGGTGTTCAGGGCATCAAAGACTTCCTTCCGTAGACGGAACGCAGTCACTGGCGCCCCGTACCCGGTCTGCGTCTGTCGGGCGTTCTCGTCGCCCCAGCCGTCGGGATACTCCGTGTCCAGCGCACTACGGATTGACTCAACCCGCTCTGGGTTGCGCTCGTGGCTCTGGGCGATGATCGCCTGACCGAAACGGCCAGAGCGCGAGCTATTCCCATTCGGGTAATGCCGCCCAAGAGAATCCGTATATGGCTCGTCGGCGCGACTCTCCGTAGCCCCTGTATGGCACCCTTCCGTCCACCACCAAGCGACTAGCTCAACGAAAGCATCCGTGAACTTACTTTCGGTCGGGAACTCGACGTGTGGCGCAGCCGTAGGGATTCGGTGCGACTGGTTCAGTGTTTCAGAAGTGACGAACTTACGTCGCCCTTCCCTGTCAATGACCGCCCAGCGGTGATTCATGGTCGTAACGGAGTCATGCCCCACCCCCTGCATACGGAGCATCGGCTCGTCCACGACCTCGAAGCGGTTCATGACTTGAACAGGCTGCCACTCCGAGACGCCGGTCTCGTGATTGATGGTCAGTATCTCGTCCCCCGGATGGAGGTCGTCTCCAGTAACCCAACCCCGCTTTGTCAGGGCTTCTGTCTGGTCGTCCACACACCCGGCAGAACCTCCTGCGCCTGTCACCGCGAGGCCGCTACTGCCAAGGATCTGCTCAGGAGGTAGATCCATCCCGAGAGAGAAACGACGAACCGCGTCAGACCGAAGGATCATGGCCTTGTCGTCAATCTCAGACCAGAACTGGATCAGTTTTCTTTGGTCTACGCTTTCAAGGGCCTTCGGGTCGGCCATGACCACTGTCGGGAACGCAACCTCGTCACCCTCCATGAGGCGCGTGGAGGATACGGCTAGGGACAGCATGAACTGTTCGGCCTCGTTCATCCCCGCGATTGCTTCCGCCCCGCCAGCCACCATATCCGGTGGGGGTTTCGGGAAGGTGATGTCGTCGGGGATGAACCAGACGCCGGACGACATCAATCGAGACTGGACTTGAGTGAAGATGTGCTTGGTGAACCACTCGATCTCCCGGAGTGTCGGGAGCAGAGACCTGAAAGGCGACCAAGCCTCTCGTCGGTTTTCCGGGTCTGGGTTCCAGATCCTGATAACAGGATCATCCTTGGTCAAGGTGATGTAGTTGTTGTTGTCGTGGCGGACTTTCCACTCGTCCCCGATGCGTTGCAGCTCAGTGACAGCCACAACCTCCCAAATGGGGCCTTCGGAACTCGGGTCTGGGTCTGTCGCCACTCTCGGACGGGCGATCAGGTAGCACTCGCCTGCGATCACGAAATGCGCCATGAAGTCCCGAACCAGCTTGGCCCGTTCTCTCACCGATGGGGCCAGCTCAGCGAACACCTCAGCCTCTGGGCCGGAGTTCACCCAGACCGGCCTGCGCTGCAAAGTGTTAGGCTCCGACACGCCGATCTCTGCGCGGGCCGCGATATTGGCGAACAGCGTGGCCGCGTACCGCGCCTCGCCGCAGATGTTCACCTGTCGATATGCCTCCCGCTGCCACGGCAGCGCGATGGCGGCGCGGTCTGTTCTCTCAGAACGCTTGTACCCCTTCGGGTAGAGAAGCGTCGAAGATCCCAGCGCAGCCGAAATAGGGGCCGCAGCACCGGGGGTTCCGGTGCTGATAGGGGCAGGGAGCTTAGGTCTCGCCATCAGGACTTGTCCTCAAAATCGTCGCCGTCACGAATCTGGATCATCGCAGCGACGTACGACCCCCCAGAAATCCCATTCACCAGCCACCACGCTGGGTGCCAGTCACTGAGCCATCCAGCAAGCACCACAGCGGCAGTCACCCAGACACTCATGCAGAAGGCGCAGAAGAACAGCAGCATCCAGTCAGAACCGTCTGTCCACTTGGCGTAGAGGTTCCTGACCCAGGACATCGGCGGGAATGAATCGAAGGTGAGGAAGCGCGTGATTCGGGCGCTGCTGAGCACCGTGACGAGAGCGACTGCCGCCCATTCCGCCATATCCACTACTGTCCTCCGGCTCCTTGGCTGTCGGATACTGGAACTAGAGTAGCCGACAGCCTGCTGTTTGGCGTTTCGTAGTACGGAACAAAATGAGTGGCCCCTTCCAAGCCCTTCATCCGCTCCTCAATCTTTTCCCAATCCCCGTCAAGGCGGCGCACACTGGTTATCCGGCGTTTCCGGAAACGAAAATCCCCGAGGGGTTCCCCAAGCTTGGGCATGTCGGAGCAATGCCACAATCTCCGAGCCCCTGCCCCGTTGCTCCCTGCATGCTCTTTCGGTGAGCAGTACGGCGCCGGGGTCAACCCTACGCGGTGGATTCGGTTAGACCATTCGACGTGTTCGTGACCCCCCGGGCCGAAAGCTTCCACGAAACCCCCGATCAATCCCACGGCTCTCCGGCTCACGTACATCACCGCGCCTCGTGGCCACGACCACGTGGCGCAGGGGTCGCCTGCGCGGGAGGGGAGCTTCCGGTTTCGCCCCCAGCACACCATTGAGTGCTCGATGCCGTGATCCTCGGAAAGAGCCACCAGCTCTTTCCACGCAATCGACTGCAAGGGGCCTGAGTCGTCGTCGGACAAGAACAGGTGATCCACTCCCGCGTCCATCAACAGGGACAATCCGGTGTTCTTGTTCACCGCCACCCCCATGCGGCCCTCGCGGATCTCTTTCTTCCCGAAAGGTTGCCCGACTCGGTAGACAGGGACGGAGTGGAGGATGTCCAGAGGAGATTCTCGGAGGATGGCTGCTGCCCGTTCCGCGGCTTCCTCGTCGCCGTCCACGGTCACGAACACTGGGGCCGAAGGGGGCATCGCGGCTACCCATCGGAGGGTGTTCGACTCCAAGAACGAGAGCCGATGAGGGTCGCCGGTAGTGCTGATCGCTACGCCTACGTTTGGGTATTCATCCTCTGTGTCAGACATCTAGATACCGTACCACACAATGCTCAGGAAGATCGGCCAAATAAACCCCTGCTCGGGGCTCGGCGCAGTTTCTCGAAGGCGCCGTGCGGAGTGGCGGTAGCGGCCTTGAACCGAACCTTGTCCTCGGCAGCCCTGATCGCCCAGACAAGCGCATCCACCCGGTTCGGGGAGGGGAACCTGCCGCCGCGAGATTTCGGAACCCACCCACACTGTTCTTTCTCCAGCAAGGACAGATCTCCGTACTTCCCCGACGACACGACATGAGTCACACGGCCCTGCTCGTACTTGCCGACAGCGCCTTCCGCTCGGGTCTCCTTGGACTTGACCGCGTGGGCGACCTCAATCCGGTAGTCGTCCCCATCGAAGGTGGTGGCCTCTACCACATGCGACTTCGCGTAATCACGAAGAACCTGCTCGACCATCGCGCCGCCGTAGTTCTTCTCCGCGATGATCCTCGTGGCCCGAACCGCGCCAGCCAGCGCAAATACCTGCTCAGCCCATTCAGTCGGAGTCCCCTTCACCGTGGCATCCCCGATCACGTAGAACCGACTCGCGGAAAGTCTCTCCCCGTTCTCGTCAGTGTGCTGGATACCGACCGCGATGATGCCGGTGGCATCCGAGCGCGGGCCTTTGGAACCCGCTGGATCGACCGCCACCGCGATGTCGTCCATGGAGTCGAGCAGATCACTGAAAGCCGAAGGGTCAGTGAGCCGGAGATGGATGAACATGTCGTCATTCCACAGAGCCCCCTCCACATCACGCAGCACTTCGCCGTACAACTCTTGGCGACCGAGGCGGGTGCCCTCGTAGTCCTTCTCCATGTCCTTGATGAAATCCTCGGACAGGTTGGCTCGGTTCGCATACGTACTCACCCGTCGGATCTCGACCGAAGGGTCGTCCTCCAGCTTCATCATCCACGGAGTCGGAGTCGGGGTCGAAGTCACGAGAATGTGGATAGGGTTTCCAGGAGACTTGACTCGGGTAGCCATTTTCAGGTTCGCCCACGCAGTCTCGATGAAAGGCATGTGCGCGGCCTCATCCACCCAAGCCCAGCTCAGGTTCACCGAACGGATGTTGTCCGGCTTCTCCGCAGAGAACAAGTACGTGATCGCACCATTCGGCCACTCCAAAATGTCTTTGCTCCCCCGATAGACAGGGACGAACTCAGGATGCGCCCGCTCGATGATCGTAGCCACATGGGTATTGATGATCTCGGTTCCGCGACGCCCAAGGATCGCACCAGTCAATCCCTTACGGGACGCCAAGGTAGCGAACTCGACGCCGGTAGTGGTCTTGCCAGCGCCACGCCCTGACAGCACCGCCATGATCCACGCTTCCTGCCATGGCGGGAGTCGTTGATCCACCCGAGCGTGGTTGTGCGCCCACTTGGGGTCTATGGAGCCATCCGGCAACTTGTGGGGGAACCCATCACACTTGGGGTTTGGGCACCAAAACGGCTTCCACCCACTCTGCTGGATCTCCAGTAGGCGGGAGGCTACCTCTAGTTGCTCGGACTCACTGAGTGCTGTGAACGCAGCGCTGACTTCGGCTACGTTTCCGGAAACGTCCATCCCCCCAACCCATCAGAACAAAGTTCCCACTTGATAGACCGTCTCCACGAGATAGTGGTCTGTATTCAAGCGTAGTTCTTT
>ERZ724505.316-NODE-316-length-32746-cov-10.366584_pt1 | contig 32746 bp, 44 predicted proteins | sample MGYA00376038_ERZ724505 | MGnify/ENA primary metagenome ERZ724505 (study PRJEB28724, sample SAMN07190884) | wastewater metagenome | isolation source: effluent of sewage treatment plant in Hong Hong | place: Hong Kong | collected 2016-03-17 ...
ATGGGAGAATTTAAGGCAGTCACAGCCACACATAAACTCCTGAAGCTCGATAAGCGCATTAGAGCTGCAGCAGGGGGAACGTCCGCAAGTAAGACCATTTCAATTCTTTTAATCCTTATCGACAAAGCCCAGAGCAAACCAGGGCTTCTTATCAGTATCGTTAGTGAGTCACTACCCCACCTAAAGAGGGGTGTGATGAGAGACTTCATCAACATTATGGAGTCCCACAATTATTTTAAGGAATCCCAATGGAACCGCACAGATTACATTTATACGTTTGAGACTGGAAGTAAAATAGAGTTCTTTGGCGTCGACACACCAGATAAAGTGAGAGGCCCAAGACGTGACATTCTCTTTATGAACGAGGCCAATAACTGCCCGTTTGAATCCTTTGAACAGTTGGAGGTCCGAACCAAAGACGAGATTTGGCTTGACTGGAACCCGACCAATGAGTTCTGGTTCTACACTGAGATTCTTCCCTACAGAAAAACTGACCTCGATTTTATTACCCTTACCTATAAAGACAACGAAAGTTTGGACGAGAATATCGTTAAATCTATCGAAGCCCGTCAGCACAACAAAGGTTGGTGGAACGTCTACGGCCTAGGTCAACTAGGTGAAGTCGAAGGGAAGATTTACAAGGACTGGGCAATTATTGACGAGATTCCACATGAGGCTAGATTGGAACGCTACGGACTGGACTTTGGCTACGCTAACGACCCCGCCGCTTTAATCGCTCTCTACTATTACAATGGTGGATACATTGTGGATGAATTATTATTTCGTACGCACATGAGCAACCGAAAAATAGCTGACTTCATCTTAAACTCCGAGAACCCCAACGCTTTAGTCATTGCTGACTCTGCTGAACCCAAGTCAATCGCTGAGATGCAGGAGTACGGCGTCAACATTATCGGAGCTAATAAAGGTCCTGGCAGTCGAAACCAAGGTATCCAGTACGTCCAAGACCAGAGAATGAGCATGACGAAACGTTCAACGAATGTCATCAAAGCCTACCGAAACTATATGTGGAAGACCGATAGAGACGGAAAAGTAGTTGAAATTCCCGACCACAACCTTAGTGATGCGATGGACGCTATCAGATACGCAATGGAAACTATGCGACCTAACGAAGCTAATGCCGAAGAATTGTCAACTGGTAACTTTGCTAGTTCGTGGATATAATGTAAAGTTATCATCAGGAGAACAAAAACAATATGGCATTCCTCGACCAAAAAGAACTTTCAGGACAATACGAAGATACAAAAAATTATATGCGGCAATTCTTTCAGCCGTTAGACGAATTTGAAAGACTAGCCCGAAACCGACCCCATCCCAACATTGATAAAAACCTACCCAAAGTAACTGACGGTACGTTAGCTGCTGTTGTACAAGAACAGCCTAAGCGAGTCCTTCAACAAATCCCCACAGGTAAAGTTAATTCTATTTTAGACGAAGCCTACGGAGAAATGGCGAATCACGTCTTAACTGAAATCCTCTTACCTATGAGCAAGACTCAGGGTAACGTTCTTCAGAAAAGCTGGAACATGGTAGGTAAAGCTTTAACCTACGGCGTCCAACCATCCTACACTTACTTCACCTCTACTGGCGATAGGATGCACACTGACTTCGTTCTTCCTTACATTAAAGACGTTTTCCCAGAACGGGGTAAGGTATTTGCTCCCGACAGTAATTATCAGTTCCTAAGAGCTTGGTACACCAAGTCCGACATCCAAGCCATCATCGCCAAAGAGAAGAAGCTGATGGACAAGGATAAGACCTACAAGCCTGACTGGGACTTAAACATGCTCAGTAAGCTCGTAGACTCGGGTAGTATCGGAGCTAAAGACGCCCAAGCTATGACGCCTGCTGAAAAAGAAAAGGGCGTCCAATTTGAAGGTATCGAGATAATCCACGCCTTCCAAAAAGGAGTAGGAGCAGATTTTTACACCTTCGCCCCCAGTTTAGACAAAGAACAAAGTAACGTCTTACGAACAAAGAAGAACCCAGACCCTCGAGGTGAGATGCCTATTGACTGGCTCTACTGCAATATCGACTTATCGAACCCCCTTGGTAGAGGAGCCGTCGAACTCTCTGGGGGGGTCCAGAATCTAATCGACAACCAGATGGTGATGTTCCAATTCCTCTCAACTATGATGATGGGACCACCACTTCAGCTATGGGGTAACGTTAATAAGTCCTCAATTAAATTCCGCCCTAATGCAATCTGGGACATGGGTTCTAACCCAACCAATAAGATTGAACCATACGCCGTTAACAACCAAGCTATTACAAACTTCCCTCAGAACTACGGTCTACTCAAGAGCCAAATCCTTAACTTAAACTCCAGCCTCGATACTAGCGTATCCGCTGAGAGTGGCAACCCAGGCTTCTCTAAAGTCCCAGCAGGCGTTAAAGCCCAGCAACAGCGTCTGTCTATTTCTGACAACTACATGAGGAAACAGTTTGAAACTTGGTTTGGTGAACAGTGTGAAACCGCCCTCAATATTTTCTTTGCCGAAATGGAAGGCACCGAGAAACTAGAGCTCTCACGAGATAAACTCGAAACTACCACCCTAGAGACCTTAAAAGAGTTCTATGACGAGAAATCTGAAACACTTAAAATCCCTTACAGCAAGATTAAAGACACTAAATTCCAGTTCACTGTTGACCCAAGCTCTAGTGAGGAAGCTGAAGACACCGACAACGCCACTAAACTTACAGCTGTGCTTGAACTAGCTACTAAAGTTCCCGACCCACAAGTTCAACAGACTATCCCAGCTCTCTTCAAGAAGATAGTCGAAGAAACAGGCATCAATGGAATTAGTGAAATCTTCCCTGAGAAAGACACCTTTAGGCAACTAGACGCTGAAGTTAATGCTCCACAGATAATGGACCCAGCTCAAGCTAGCCAAATCGCTCAGTTAACTGGCACTCCACAAGGTCAAGTAGCCGCAGGTGGCGCTCCAGCAGGAGCAGGCCCCGCCCCACAAGCCCCGAAGCAGTTAATTAACTACAAAGACGCCCCAGAGGACATTAAACGCCAAATGGAAGCAGCCGATGGCTACCAACCTAGCCAACAACAGCAGGGACAGATTACTCCAGAGACCATAATGAAGGCTCAAGACCAAGAACATCGCCAGCAATTAGAACGTGCTAAACTAGCATTAGAAGCCTCACAAATGGCACATGACCAAACTCTAGGAATTCACCAAGCAACACAACCCGTAGGAGGCGATAGTGGACTATCCCAATGATGGACAAGCCTACTCTAGCGACCCAAGCATCCAAACTGAAGCTGAACAAGCCGATATTGCCCGTGTAGCCTCCGCGACGCCCATGTTAGACGACCTAATTAGCTGGTTTGACGTCCAAATCCGCTCTGCTGACAGCTTAATGAACATCGAGACCACTAAACTGACCATAAATGGCGTTAAATACGAGCGAAGTGTCTCTATTGAGGCCCAAGTTTTAGCTAATCAAATCTTAAAAGGCTTACTAGAGTCTAAAAAGAGCGAATATATTGATTTTAAGGAGAGGATAAATGCTGCTTAATGCCGATAGTCCCAAAAAGGAAGAAGATACGTCCAGCTGGCCCCAGACCACTCAAGTATTCGATAAGCCTAGTATAGATTTTCAGAAACATGAGTGGGTTCAACAGGGTTATGAGATTATTGACAGCTGTCCTACTTGTCCTAGACAAGGAATATCTATCCCATATGGTAAAATGCTCGTGAGAGCGGAAGGAAAATACAAATTGGTGGACGAGATATAGCAGTGAGCGGTTTACAAAACAGGTCAGCGCACTACCTGACGCAAAAATAAACCGCCCACTGGTGTACCTCCACACCTGGTTCATGGACTACCATTGAGGCTCGCCACCTTTTTATCGGCTGAATTATAAGGAGAGCATCATGGCAGAGCCAGATGATACAACACAAGAAACCCCAGTAACAACTGAGGTACCAGAGGCAGTAGAACCAACGAGTGATTCAGTAGAAGCTCCAGTAAAAGAGCCTGACACTCAAGAACCAGAAGCCCCCGAGACCGAAGAAGTAACTGTGACTGATGAGCCGAAAGACGATGAGTCTGAGGTTGAGGACGATGTAGCAGCTAAAAAACGTCATAACGACGAAATGGCTAAACAGCGAATCGCCTCACAGAATCGCAAAACGAGACAAGACGTCCTGAAGCAAGTCGACGAAAACTACGCCCCCAAGTCGGAGGAAGAATTTGTCGCTGAAGGACTAAGCGCCGCAGAAGCCAAAATCGAAGCTTTAAGACAAGAAATGCAGTTCCGAGACACTCGTAACTACATCGCCGACTTAAACACAGGTCTTAAAAACGATGCAGAAATAGTCATTCGTGACCACCCAATTTACGATGAGTCTAGTCCAGACTACGACCCAGAGTTTACGAAGGAAGTAGAAGAAGCCTATAAAATTGCATCTCGGCTACAAGTTGACGAGAATGGTGTCGTTCTGAACGCTGAAGTACCGTTGGGCGATTTTTACTCCCGCATGGCTAAGATAAGGGAACGAGGAAACGTAAGAGGTCAGGTCGATGGTCAAAAAGACGCTCTAAAAATGCTTTCTCGCACCGAGCCTGTCGGGAGCACCAACACTAAATCCACCGAGAAGTCGGCAGCCGATATGTCCATTCAGGAAATGGAAGAAAAATACGGTATAGTCCGACGATAATCGGATTAACACAGGAAAACTAAAATGACTGCACAATCAACCAGCGGCCTTTCAGCTGAAATGTCCGTATACTACGAGAAAGTCTTTCTTGCTCGTGCTGAATACGAATACATCTTCAACCAAGGCGCTCAAATGCGAACGCAGCCTGCTAACGAAGGTAAGCAAGTAAACTTTACTCGCCACACGCCTCTCGCTACAGCTACAACCGCACTAACTGAAGGCACTAACCCTGCTGAAGTTAACCTAACAGCAACCACTGTTTCCGCTGCTCTCGCTGAGTACGGTAACACCGTTAAGATTTCTCGCTTCTTGAGCCTGACATCCATCGACGCCAACAACAAAGAAAAAATCGAAGTTGTTGGACAGAACATGGGTGAAACTCTTGATGAGTTAACTCGAAACGAACTGTATACTGGTGCAACTGCCCAGTACGCAGGTGGAAAAGCCTCACTATCTTTGGTCGCCATCACTGATGTCCTTAGCGTAGCTGAACTTCGCAAAGCTGTTCGTACCTTAAAGCTGAACAAAGCCCGTAAGTACCAATCAAAGATTGCACCTTACATCGGTAAGCTCGGCCCTAACACAAGCTACGACCTTCAAACTGACTCTACGTTCTTGTCTGCTGACATTTACGACAATGGCGCTGAGAAACTCTACAACGGAGAACTCGGTAAAATCTTTGGTGTTCGTTTGATTGAAAGCCCTAACCAATATGAATCAGTGGACGCTGGCGTATCAAGCGCTGACCTATTCCACAACTTCATTCACGGTTCAGACGCTTTTGGTTGTATCGACTTGGTAGGCGACAAGCCACAGCTCTACATCAACCCACACACTAACATCGACAGCGGTAACCCTGCTGGTCGCTTTAGTACGGTTGCATGGGCTACTAGCTATGTCACCAAGACACTAAACGCCAACTGGCTAATTGACATCGTTACAGGTGCCACAGGCCAGACTTAAGCCAACCGCTTGAGTTAAATGGGGGGAGCAATTAGGCTCCCTCCTTACAAGGAGACCAATATGGCAATGAGCGAAGAGAACAAGCAAAAAGCCCGAGAACGCATGCAAGCAATGCACGCTGCTAAAAAAGGCAAACCAGTCGAATCTATTGCTAAACCAGTGGATTCAGAAGTAGAAGCACTCAAGGCTAGAATTGCAGAGTTAGAAGCTCAAAAAACACCAACAGTTGAAGCTCCAAAAGAGGGTAAGTCACGGGACGAACAGATTGTCGACGCTTACCAGTCCAGCCGTAACTCAATCCAAGACATCGCACGGATATTTAATGTTTCAGTAGACCACGTCTTAAACCTAACTGGTAACGCCAGCCTAGCCAGCATTACCTTTCAAGGCGACATGGTAGACGCTCAAGAAGCAGGCCCAGGTGCTGTTTTAAGCTACGGTCAGGAAGTCAAAATACCTTACACGACGAACTAATGTACGGACGAGAAAACCAGCTATACCAGCTCAATAAAGAGCGAAATGATGTTAAACTACCCATGTGGCAGCGTAAGCAAGCCGATAGGGCTTTTAATAAAATAGCCGCCCAGTTAAAAGACACAAAACTAATGAGCCTCAGAAGCAGACTAATCAAGGCTACTCAAGCAGGCGACGTTAAGGAAATGAACCACATTCAAGGCCAGATGAAACACCATCAAGGCGAGGACACAGAAACCTATGAGTGAAGCCAGCACTTTCAAAACAGCCGCTCCAGCACCTACATCAGACGCTAAACCTATTACTCACGGCGATGAGACCCCAGGTACTGGGTCAGTAGTAGATGTCTCTAAGCTATTCGCCACTTATGAAATAGACCAAAAACGCCCTTATACCTCAGATTACTTCGGAGTAGAGAATGTATGGGACAAAGAACCCGCTTTAGCCCGTGACCTTAAAGAAATTGAAGGTTACGTCCGAGAACAGGTTAAAAAGGGTGATGTCGCCAATGATACCAAGGCAGCAGACAAATTTATCAAAGAATTAGAGCGTAAGGCTGGCTTAACCCGTTATGAGAGCGAATCTCAACGTATTCAGAAGATACTAGCTTATATCGACTTTAAAAGGGTAGTGGAGAGTTGATATGCCTGCTCCTGATAAAACTGGCTCACAGTATAAGAACTCTGAACAAGTTATTCTAAACGATTCTAGGGATGATAAATATGGAGTTCTAGCGGTAGAAATAGTTGCTGAAAACGAAGCTGGTACAGCTCTTCTACGTCCACAAATAGACGCCGATGGGAACTTAAAGGTAACTGGAGGTTCTAGTGCTACCTCTAATTATGCCGTTAAGATTGATGACACCACCACTGACAATGTAACTTATCTGGGCAAAGCTAGTATTGGGTCGATTACCAGCGATGCTGTTTGGCAAATACAGAAGATTGATGAAAGTGCAGGCACTACAATTACCTGGGCAGACGGAGACGCCAGTTTCGATAATGTCTGGGACTCATTTAGTAGCTTGACATATAGTTAGACATAAATAATACTTAGAAAAGGAGAAAAAATAAATGTCCAAAAAAATAGCAGAACCACTGAAAATTAAAGGTATGTTCCGTGTTCAACTAGAGGAAGATGGCAGAATTGTCGGTGACTCTGGCTGGAAGACAAACCAAATTACTAACTTAGGCTTTAACAACTACCTAGTCAAATCCCTCGGGACTGGCCTTGGTGGGGTACCAGTTAGCCATGCAGCATTAGGAACTGGCGGAGCACCTGCCGCATCTGATACTACGCTATCTGGCGAAGTCTCAACTAACGGTTCAGGCTCTGTAGTTCGTGCAGCTTTAACTGCTGCTACTAGCTCAGGCTCTAAGACGCTTCGTAACACCGCTACCTTCTCAAGTGCTAACAGCTTCGTAACGGCTTCAGCTAACATCAGCAACATCGGTTTGTTTGGTGTATCTGGCCCAACTACTGCTTCAGGCACACTATTCGCTGGTAACACTTACACTTCAAGTGCATGTGCCACCAACCAGAACGTTAACGTAACTTACGACATCATATTTAGCTAAACAATATGAACAGACTGGGCAACAAATTAAATAGTTTTAAGAGGAGTATCACTGCCCAGTCGTACTCCTCTTTGAGGTATTTATATGGATAAACAAATCAAGGAACTTATTAAGAGTAAGCAGGGAATTAGGCTCGATATTGGCTGCGGGTCTAACAAACAAGATGGCTTTGTTGGAATAGATATGCTCCCACTTGAGGGTGTGGACATTGTCTGGGACTTGGAAACTACACCTTGGCCGCTACCTGACGAGTGCGTATTAACAGCCGTCGCTTCTCACGTCTTAGAACACATTAACCCTCATAAGGGAGTGTTTATTAACGTAATGAATGAGATTTGGCGAGTATTAAAGCCTGGTGGGCAGTTTGCTTTTGTAGTGCCTTATGCTGAAAGTCACGGGTACTACCAAGACCCAACCCACTGTAACCCAATCAACGAAACGACTATGGCCTACTTTGACCCGTTACACGAGAGTCGCTTCTACCAGTTCTACCAACCAAAGCCTTGGAAGATAGAATTCCAAGCAGCTAACCGCACAGGTGTGCTGGAGTGCGTACTCAGAAAACGTGAAGAAGACCCAAGCTATAAAGATATTAAAGGTAATCCGCAAGACATCGTGGAGGAAGTGAGTAAAAATGTCAAAAAAGTCCTCTACCAATAAAGCTATCACTAAGAAGAAATACACCAATACTCTAAAAGATAGTGGCAACTTTCAGTTGACTAAGAAACTTCTTGTAGGCACCCCAACGCTCGGTAATATACGCATGGAGTGGGCTGTCGCACGTTATGGTCAGGTAATTCCATCTAACTACTCTAAAGTTGACATGATTCAGTACCTTAATTCGTTTATTCCTATGCGATACTCGATAGCTGATGCCCAGAATTTAATCGTTCAAGAAGCTCTCACTAAAGGTTATGAATGGGTGTTATTTCTAGAAGATGACACAATCCCACCACCAGATGCACTCTTACGATTCGGTGAGTACATCCGAGAAGGTAAGTACCCTGTTGTATCAGGGCTGTACTTTACTAGAAGTGACCCAGCTGAACCTATGGTTTATAGAGGACGGGGCAATAGTTATTTTACTGACTGGAAACTTGGCGACAAGATAATGGTAGACGGCGTTCCCACAGGAATGCTCCTCGTAGACGCTCGCTTGCTTAAAATCTGCTGGGATAACGCTCCTGAGTACATCAGTAACGGCATTAAGACTCGCAGAATCTTTGAAACTCCAGGTAAGACTTGGTTCAATGAAGAAACAGGTGCTCAAGAGATGTTAGTCGGTACATCCGACCTTGACTGGTGCAAGAAAGTAATCGAGCAAGGCTTCCTAGAAGAACACTGGCCTAAACTCGCCAAGGAAAAGTACCCTTACGTTATAGATACTAATATTAATTGCATGCACATTGACCGAAATGATGGTCAGCAATTCCCTATCGGCGGCATACTAGCTTGGTGTGAAGAACATGGAAACGTCTGATAACCCACCAGATTTAGGTATATCAGTAGAAGAAGAAGTTGCTAGTGATGAAAATATCGGTGAGTGATAACGTAAAAACCGTTGATAAATTCCACACATATAAGAAGTGGTTTAACGGTACTAAGCATTTCTTTACTGCTAAAGTCTTGCCCCCAAAGAAATAAAATGTTAGATGAGGGGTATGGACATCGTACCCTGCACAACCCAAGAGGAAGTCGATGAAGCGATAGCTTTAATTGACCCTATTCAACTTCAAGATGGTTTACCAGATGGCTATCTATATGCCTTTGTTGCACAAGACGGTGAGTATATAGGAACTCTGATGTGGCCTGCTGAAACAGAAATGCCAACTGATATTTCAATAGCTCCAACTCTTCTAGACAATACATATCCTAACCAGAATCTATATTGGGGTGGTGAGTAATGGGTAGTCAAGTATATACCTCTGGCTCTGGTAACTGGACAGTACCAACAGGTATTACTAAAGTCACTGTTATTCTTTGGGGTGGTGGCGGTGGTTCGGTAGCCTACCACGCTAGCCCACTTTACATTTCAGGCGGTGGTGGAGGTGGTGCTTGTGTAGTCAAGGTTGATTATACCGTTACGCCTGGAGCGAGCGTTTCTTATGCGGTGGGTGCTGGTGGTGCAGCCCAATCAGACGGATATAACGGTAACGCTGGTGGTACGACCTCTTTTGATAGTGGTGCAATTCAAGCCGCTGGTGGTAGTGGTGCTCCTGTACCTAGTTCAACAAGTACGGTTGGTGGTAGTGGTGGTACAGGCTCAGGTGGAACTTATAACTATAATGGTGGTAATGGCGGTTCAGCTAACCCTGCTGGTTACGGTGGTGGAGGTGGAGGTGGTGCTGGCTCAGGCGGAAATGGTAGCAATGGTAACCAGCAAACTGCTGGTGGTGGTGGTATTGCAGGTAATGGCTCAACTCAAGCTGGTGGTGCTGGTGGAGCTGGTACAAGTACAGGAGCAGGTGGTGGCGGTAACGCTCCTGGGGCTGGAGCTGGAGCTGGTGTTACTGGTGCTGCTGGTGCGGCTGGTCGTATTGAGCTTTATTGGGACGAACCAAATACCAAGACTTATTCTAGTGGTTCGGGCAACTGGACTGTGCCTACAGGTGTAAGTAGCGTTGACGTTTACCTGTGGGGAGCTGGCGGTAGTGGACATAACGGTGGTGGTGGTGGAGTAGCTGGTGCAGGCGGTGGTGGTTTTGCCTTTTATAACAATTACCCCGTAACGGCTGGGAACAATGTTGCTTACTCTGTGGGTGCAGCCAGTTCAGGGGCAAACGGTGGTGATACGACTTTTGACAGTGGTGCGATTACAGCTACAGGTGGACAAACTAACTCTGGTGGTACGGCAGGAACAGGTGGTAGTTATTCAGGTACAGGTGTAACTGGTTATACAGGTGGTACAGGTGGTACTCCTACAGGCTTCTACTCTGGAGGTGGTGGTGGAGGTGCAGGAAGTGGCGGTAATGGCGGTAATGCCTCAAACCAAACAGGCGGTAGTGCTGGTGCTGGTACTTATGGTGGTGGTGCGGGTGGTACATCTGTAATCTTTGGTATTGGTAATATTGGTGCCGCCCCTGCTGGTGGTAGTGCGTCAGGTTATAACGGGGCTAGTGGTCTAGGTGGTACGGGTAAGGTATTTCTAGACTGGAATGACGGCATGAGTGCTGGCTATTCTCCAAGCCTATCTGAGAGTGTAACTGTATCAGAATCAAAATCTGTCTTAATCCCAGAGCTTCCACTCAATAAATCAGAATCCATATCAGTCAGTGAATCTGTATCAGTAGCTGTTACGGGAGGTGTAACTGACCTAGCCGTCTCAGTCAGTGATAGTGCTTCCGTTAGTGAATCAGTTAATCGCCTGCTTGAAAGTTATGTAAACAAATCTGACACCACTTCAATTACAGAAAGTGTTGGCCGACTACTAGAAAGCAACCGTGCCGTTTCAGATAGCTCAACTGTATCTGAGAGTATCAACAGGCTATTAGAGAGTTCAATTAACGTCAGCGACAGCACAACTCTAACCGAGAGCATTGGCCGATTATTAGAAAGTAATATCAATAAAAGTGACTCAATTAGCCTTAGCGAATCGGTCAGCTTAGATATACCTGAAAATATAAACGTTAGTGACTCCTCAAGCGTCACTGAAAGCGTATCTGTTAACGTCCCAGCTATCGGGGCATTCAGTATTTCCGTAAGTGACAGCACCTCTTTGGCTGAAAACCTAGCCAATGGTGGAGTTCCAAACCCAAGCGTGTCTGATTCTGTAAGCGTTGCTGAAGCCTTGATGGTAAATGGAGATGAAGACCCCTCGGTTATGGATTCTCTGTCAGTCTCTGAGAACGTCCAAATCTACTTAGATTATCGGTTTATAAGTGTTTCAGACAGCTCTACTATCACAGAGTCTGTTGGCAGGTTGCTAGAATCCAATATAAATAAAAGCGATTCTACTACTCTTACTGAGTCTATTGGCCGCCTCTTAACCTCAAATATCAACAAATCTGATTCAACGACAGTCACCGAATCAGTTGGTAGATTATTAGAATCCAGTATTAGCAAGTCCGATAGCACTACTGTTACCGAGTCTACTAGTCTACTAATCCCAACCCTATTCATAAATACTTCAGAAAGTACTACTGTCAGTGAATCGGTATCTGTAAACCTACCTGCACCTGGAGCATTCAGTATCTCAGTTAATGATTCTACGACCCTGAGTGAAAACGTCGCTAACGGAGGTGTGCCGAATCCGAACGTCAATGATAATGTCTCGGTTGCTGAAGCTATCATGGTCAACTCTGACGAAGACCCCGCTGTCATGGATAGCATGTCCGTTAATGAGAGCGTTACAGTTAGTCTTAGCGCCCCACAGATAAACGTTACCGATGGTGTGGCCGTTTCTGAGAGCGTTCAAACCAGCCCACAAACCTTCATTAACAAATCTGACAGCACTTCACTGACTGAGTCCGTCCAAGTTAATCGTGAAAACAACATTAACAAGAGTGACTCCGTAACTGTTACTGAATCCGTAGCTGGCTACATTGAAGAGAATATCTCCGTCAGTGACTCTACTACTGTTAGTGAAAACGCCCAAGTCGTCGAAACCACGCTGTTCATTAACAAATCAGAAAGCGTCACAGTCGATGAGAACATCGTCATTCTGCGTACTCAGAGCTTCAACGTTACCAGTCTGTTCGGTGGAGTAGTTTTTGACCCAATCCTCGGTAACATCCGAAGCGGTAAGGTTAAAACTGTTGCCCCGCCTAACTCAGCCGTAGATACAGGTAAAAAGGGACAAGTAGCTGTCGATGATAACTACTTCTACATCTGTATTGCAACAAATGTTTGGGTGCGTGCTGCTCTATCTACTTGGTAGTGTGGTATAGTAAAATCAACATTAAATTCTAGCCCCTAGGCGTTGATGAAAATACTAGCAATACACAGCAACATTGGCAAAGACCAAAAGAAATACTCGGCAGTAGATACCTGGCGAATTAAACGCCCTTTAGATGAGTTAAAGAAACACGTTGACTGGCAGATAGATGAACAGCTTACGCCCATACCTGAGATGGATAAGTATAAAGACGCTAAAGAGTTCACTCAAGAAGAGATGGAGCGAGCTTTTAAGAAGATATGTGAGTACGATATTGTCTTCTCTTCTTACCACGCTGACCCAACAGGTTATACGATGTTCAAAGTCGCTAGAGACAAAGCAGGTACTCAGTTTATTATGGACTGTGACGACGACATGTTCTCAGTTAACCCAGACAACCCTTTTTGGGTAAGGATGGATGATGAGAAGTGTTATTGGATGCAGAGAATGATTGCCGATAATGACTGGATTTCCACCACTACTGAAGCCCTAGCTGATGTCTTTAGAAAACGCCGTCCAGATAAAACTCCAGAAAGTGTCTTTGTTAACCCTAACTTCATTACCGACCAGTACATACATCCCACTTTCGACAATGGTAAGAAGATAGTCATTGGGTACTTTGGAGGAGCCTCCCACTACGAAGACCTTAATAATACAGGTGTAGCTGAAGCCTTAGAAAAGCTGATGCACGAGAACAAGAATATTTATTTTAAATCTGTTGGAATGCCAATGGACAAATATCTACCCAAGGCTAGGTACACATTTGTTAACGGTATGCGAGGTGAAGACTACATCAATAAGCTATACATCAACTTTAAAATGGACATAGCCATTGCCCCTCTACATGACAACATCTTTAATCATGGGAAGAGTGATATTAAGTGGCAGGAAGCTACTAGAGCTGGTGCAGCCTTCGTAGCAAGCCGTATAGGCCCCTACAAGGAGCTTTCGTATAAAGTAGCTAGAACTACCCCAAACACGACAGAAGACTGGTACAAGGCTTTAAAACAGGTCGTTGATGATGTATTTTATCGTAAAAATTTAGTAAGTGCAGCCCGAGAGGAGCTGAAGAAAAGACGGCTAGAGGATAACTGGACAGTTTATAAAGATATGTTTCTTAAAGTACAAGGAAGTAAACCATGAAAAAAGTGCTGATAACAGGTGTGGGCGGCTTTGTAGGCACTCACATGCTAGCTCACATACTACACAATACAGACTGGGAAGTTACGGGAATAGACAGCTTCAGACACAAGGGTAAGACTGACCGCATTAACAATATGCTAGAGAAATATCCTGAGTACCGTAGTCGTTTCACAATCATTACACATGATTTAAAAGCCCCCATTTCTGACTTAATGGACACAGAAATAGGACATATTGATTACGTCTTAGACATCGCCAGTGAAAGCCATGTAGATAGGTCAATTGACCACCCAAGACCCTTCATTGAGAATAATGTCAGCTTAGTCTTAACTATGCTGGAGTGGCTTAAAGGACGTCCAGATGTGGAGAAATTCTTACACATTTCTACTGACGAAGTGTTTGGCCCAGCTTACGAGACAGACCATCCAGAAGGCAGTCCTCATAAGCCATCTAATCCCTACGCTGCTAGTAAGGCCGCCCAAGAAGACATTTGTTATGCCTATTGGAGAACCTATAACTTACCAATAATCATAACCAATACTATGAATATGATTGGGTCGCTTCAGGAAACTGAAAAATATATCCCGATGATAATCAAAAATATTCAAAATGGAGAAACGATTAACGTCCATGTTTCACCAGAGGGCGTACCTGGCTCACGCTACTACTTACACGTTCGTAACCAGTGTGATGCCTTACTCTACCTATTAAACAACCACACCCCAACCCGTTACCCAGCTGAGGATATAGATAGGTTTAATGTAGTTAGCGAAGATGAAATAGACAATCAACAAATGGTTGAATATATCGAAAAAGCAATGGGCAAAGAGGCTATTACTAAGCCTCAGAACTTCCATGAAAGCCGTCCAGGGCATGACCTTAGATATGGTTTAGATGGTACGAAGCTCAAGGAGCTAGGCTGGAAACCACCTGTCAGTTTTGAAGAAGGCCTCAACACTACCGTTGATTGGTATTTGGAGAATCAGCAATGGCTGGCGTGAACTGGGTAGTTGTTGTCCCAACTAATCGCCCCCAGAAGATGCGGGATTTTATAGACGCTTGGAAACCTCTATTTACCAAACATAAAGTTCATCTAGTAATTATGGAAGATGGGCCAGAACGTAGTGATTTTGGTAAGCTAGATAACTTCACTCATCTTTGCTGGGAAGACATGACTACCGAGTTCATTCCTCAAAGAACAGATATGGTGAGAAGTTTTGCCTTCTACTACGTCTATAGAGAGTGGCATCGCCCAGAATATTGGAACTACGACCAGTACGTTTTAACACTGGATGATGATGTCACGCCTGATGGTGATATATTTGATGCCTACGAAAGAGCTTTTCAAAAAGGCGCTCCATTTAGTAAATACTTAGACGTCGGCTCTTTAACTACTTCTGGAGTTAATATGCGGGGCTTTCCCTATAAGGATAGAAAGAAAGCCGAAGTAGCTGTCCAATATGGTGGCTGGCACGGAACACTAGATTACGACGCCGCTACTCAGTTATCTAATCCACTCCCCAGACAGAAATTTAAAGAAGTAGTCATACCTGTACCTGAAGGCATACCTACAACTTGTTGCATAATGAACACTGCTTGGCATATTCGTTACACGCCGATTATGTGGCAACTCCCAATGCTACCCGATAGATACAACCGTATAGGAGATATTTGGTCAGGATTGTTCATTAAGAAGACCTTAGACCATTTAGGGGCAGTGATGATGATAAATGGTGAAGCTTCAGTAGTCCACGATAGAGCCTCAGACCCCTACAATTCCTTAATAAAGGAAGCCCCTTCAGTCTGGCTAAACGACAATCTTTGGGAAAAACTCCAAGAACCCAGGGGGGAAATGCTGACAGCCTACAAATTTGTTACTGACGACGCCTATAACTTCTTCAGAGTCCACGATAAAGGCTACGCTGAACTATTTAAGCGAGCTCGTGACGAATGGTTAGACCTCTATAAACCTAATTATGGCTAGAAAAATTTTAGTAGTAGCGAGATTTAATGAGCCTGTTGATTACGAGGTGCCTGGTTGGGAAATGGACATCATCCAAAAAACCACCCCAGACATTAAAGGTGACATGCCCAACATTGGCAGAGAACCAGCCTCATTCCTATTCGCTATCTACAAACACTATCCTAAGCTAGTCAATAAAGACGTTATGGCGTTTATTCAGGCTAGGTGGGACGACCATTGTCCTGAGTTAATGGAGAAGCTTAACCAGCCGATTACAGAGTTTACTTTCTTGGGTAAAGGCAACGTCCAATATTCTGACGCTAGAGGAGCTCCCCATGATGAAAAACTACCAGTGGCCGAGAAATATAAGGCATGGCTAGGCAAAGAGTTTCCCGAGAAGGTACCCTTTTATCCAGGTGGTATGTTTGCCCTCCCAGCTAGAACTATCAGAAAGTTCCCCAGAGAATACTACGGGGTCCTGTTAGACGAATGTACTGAAGGCAGGAATTGTTACATCTTTGAACGGCTATGGGGTAGTTTATGGTCTTGACACTAAGCATATCATGTGCTAACCTTAACGTATTAAATAAGGGGAAGATATGAAAAAACAATTTAATAGTGACGAAGGAACGAAAATCTGGGGTCTTGAACATTGGTACGAGAAAACGTTCTATGTTCTAGGCATAATATGGACAATCTTTTTTGTCATGGCTTTTATTGGGGCGTTTTTTGCAGAATACCAATATCAGAATAATGGCGTGGTAGACCCGTCATACTCTAATTACGAGGACTAATATGGATTTTGTTTACACGATTCAATCAGCAAATTTGATACCGATTTACGGTTACATTTTAGCCTTTATAGCATCTTGCGGTATTTCGCTATATCTTCTTGCTAAATACTAGTTGACTTCCTGTCTGTTGTGGTATCATATCGTTAGATATTCTATCTTTCACAAACAGGAGAAAAACAAAATGGCATGGTACAATCCATCAACCTGGGCACCCGTAGACGCCTTTCAAAATAGTTTAGGAACAGTAAAAGTCGGAAACGCTGGCAGTGGTTGGGCAGGGTCAGGGCTCAGTTCACAACCTCGTACAGTATCAACTTCTAGCCAGCCTAAAGCTGCACCAGCACCAGCTCCAGCACCACAAAATACAGGTGACGGTGGCGTAGTCAATAGTGGCTATTCTGCACCAGTAGTTAACCCCTACCAAGCTCAAATAGATGCTTTAAACGCTCAGTTAGGTACACTAGACACTCAGCAAGGTATTGGCGAAAGCAACATCAACAACAGCTATAACCAATCACTCCAAGCTCTATATGACCAATTTGGACGAGCTCAACGAGACTACCAAACTGGAGTATCTGATACCGAACATGGCTACACAGCCGCTCGTAACGCTGCACAAATCAACGCCCACAATAAGCTTTCAGCTCTCCAAAGACTGTTGGGCTTAAATGGTGCTGGTAACTCAAGTGCTTCTCAGGACGCTGTACCTCTAGCTGTGGCTCAAGAATCTTCTCAAGCTATCGCCCCAGTCCAGAACACTTACGCAGTTAACCGACGCAACCAAGATACCGCTTTCGGGGATACGACAGTAGATAAGCAAACTAAAGAAGCTCAACTCGCTCAAGCTAAATTCCAACAGCAACAAGCTCTTCACCAGAACATCGCCCAAACTCGTGCCGATTTACTTAGTAAGATTACCAACGCTGGTGGTGCCGACTATGGCGCTCAGGTAGCTTCACTGCTTCAGCAAGTTGCTCAACTAGGTAATCAATATCAAAATGCTGTACCTACAGCTGCTCCAGTTGCCTACAAAGCACCTGACTTAATGCAATACCTATTAGGACAAACTGGTGACATCCAACAAAGTAACGTTGGTGGCGACTCAGTTAACCCACTATTCGTACCATTATTGGGTAAAAAAGAAGACCAGTTCGCTACAGCGTAAGGAGGACAGATGAGCCTTCTCAGTAGAATCCGAGACCAGGTGAATCCGTTTGACCATGGCAAGACTTTTAAGAACCCCAACCCACGCCCTCCAGTTAACCCTTACTCTCGCAATCAATATGCTCAACCAGCCCATGCTTCAATCATCCACGATATAACCCATAACCCTTTAACTAATATAGTGGGCAGTTATCTTGTTAAGCCCGTCGCTCAACAAGCGGGACAATTTGAAGTTAACGCAAGCAACCAATTATATAACCGAGCCGTAGCTCCATTACTCAATCTTCCTAAGCAAGACCTGCAAAGAGCAGCCCTCAACCAATCAGTCAATCGCCTTAAACAAGGCGTTGGAGCAACTGGCACTACAGGTCAAACCCTATCTTCTGGTGCTATTACAGCCTTAAACCTACTCGCTCCAGGTTCTTCTAAGGCACTTGAAGGAGTAATAGCCAGTAAATTACCTAGTTTTGCTCCAGCAATAGTCCCTAAGGTTCTATCTAGTGCTGCTGTAGGCTCTCAAATCGGTGGTGCGGCTAATACAGCTAGTTATCTTGGGAATAACCAACAGGCTAATCCATTAGGAGCTGTCAAAGCCTACGGTCAAGGTGCTGTAGCGGGAGCTGCTGGTGGAGCACTAATACCTGTAGCTGCTCCAGTTGTTAAGGGTACAGCTAAACTTGGTGTTAAAATTGCCAAAAACCCAAGTCTCGATTCTGCTGAAATAACTGCTCTTAAGGCCCAAAAACAGACCTCTATAGACAAGTTCCATGCCGCAACCTCACCTAAAGTAGCCAAAACACACTTAGATAATGTCAATAACATTGATGCCCAGATTAAGCAATTAAAGCAAATAGGTGCAGTAGGTAAGAATGTAAATAAAGCCCCCAATGTATCTAAATCTGAGGCCGAGCAGTACGCAACTGTCTTTAACGTACCTAAATCGGAAGCAGTTAAACAGCTTCAGCAGATAAAAAGTCAAGAAATTGCAGTAGGCAACAGGCAAGTTAAGCAGCCAAAAGCAGGTTTAGCTCCAGTCTCCAAGGGCGTCAAACAGCAACTTAATCCAAAAGTTCCGTTCAAGCGAGCCGTAGCTGAAAACACCCAACTTAATCCTACTAAAGTAAACATCCCAGAAGTACAACCTGGAGACTATGCTAGAGCACGGCTCAACCCACAACAAGCCTCAAATCCTATAGATATAGCGACTCAACAAGCAGTTAATGCCGCTAAAAAATTAAGCAAAAAAGAACAGGCTATGATTCCTCATCTAGTAGAGAACCCCTCATTGGCCAAGAGTAAAGCTGCTCGAGAATTCGTAGCTCGCCATAATGACCTGACTAACCTTACTCATGCTACTTCCCAATCCCTAGGCGGTAACACTAACTTCGTTCCTAATTACTTTAGGCACAATGTTGACCTCAGTAATCCTAAAGATGCTGCAAGGTGGGAAAAATTGGTCGCTAAAAGAGGCGGTCAAGCAGCTGACCCTTACGCTTTTGGCGGTATAGATAATATGAATCGTGTCTTTAATTCGGTTAAAGAGCTAGAAGATGCTGGTTTTCACCTTAAAAACACTAACGACCCAATCCAAAACATTATTGATTATGGGAAAAGCTCAGCAAATACACTAAAGCGTCAAGCCTTAGTAAAAGCTATTACCGAAGCAGATATGGCTCAGCCTCTCAAAAACCGTAACTTTGACCTTGGTAATGGTCAGGTAGTTCCTGTATCAGAAAAAGGCCTAAAAGAAATTAGAGCCTACGCACTACACGACCCATCTAAAAACGCTGCTATAAAAGGAGTACGCACCGCCAACACGGCCATTAAAACCTCTATCCTTAGTGGTGGTCAATTCCACCCTATCAACATCTCCGTTTTAAGAGCAGGCCCATCTATCGCTATGCCTAAAATAGAACGCCTATTACAGGGCGACATAACAATGGGGTCACACCCAATTAGAGCCGCTAAAGGCGTAGGAGCTACGTTCCGACCACTTCTTCCAGGTGGCAAGGGTGCTGTTGATAAGATGTACGCTAAGGCCATGAAAGATACTGTAGTTGACCCTGGTACAGGTGCTCCTATTAACTACGTTGAAGCAGCTGCTAAAATTGGTGCTCCATTCGGAGCAAGAGGCTACGACGTTACTGGGACAGCTTTAAAGAGTGGCGTTGGCCATAAGTTAGTTTTTGAGCGTCAGATGCCTATGATGCACAACCAAGTGATTCGGTCAATCGTCCACGACTTAGTAAAAGATGGCATTCCATTAGACAGTCCAGCAGCTAGAGAAGCTGGTATAGCCGCTAACTCTACGATGGGCTTTATCAATAAGGAAGCTCTGAACATTAGCCCTAAAGTTAAACAAGGCATGAGCGACTGGATGTTAGCTTCTCAGTTCACACCTTCTAAAATTGTCACTTTAAGCAAAGTTGGTAAAGGTGGAGTAGCTGGTCAGTACGCTAGAGCTGACGTCGCCAGTAACGTTGCGGCTGCTACAGCTATGATAGTTGGTGTAGGCTATTTATTGCACCAGAAGTCAGACAGCCTTCGTGATTCTCTATTAAGGGCTATCGTTAACCCTGCCGTCCCAACTCCGATGAAAGACAAAAACGGTAATAACGTAGAGCTTCGCATACCTCTTACTTATACAGGAGAAATTTCTAAGCTCTTGGGAATCAAGTTAAAGCGTCAAGAAGACGGACACTTAGGCATAGACTGGAAGCCTGGTAATGCTCCTGATACTGTAGCTGAATGGATGAGGTCAAGACTGTCACCGTTACCTGCCGTTGCCGTTAAACTAAAGACTAATACTGATTTCGGCACTAAGCCACTTTATGACCCCACAGCTCCAGCTGGGACAAAAGCAATCCAATCTGCTACTACCATAGGCCAGGGCTTCTTGCCTATTGGGGCTCAGGGCTTACCATATACAGAAGCTGTCAAGAAACACCTCCCAGGTACTGCTAGGGCTATACTAGACCAGAACACCCCAGGTTCAAACCCTTTAGTAAAATCAGGTCTATCATCTGTTGGATTCTCGCCAAGAGTAGACCAAACTACAGGTAAAGCTCTCGGCACTTCCCAATACTATGAAACTAGAGATAAGTTCGCCAACTCCCTTAAACCAGATGAGCGAGCCCTATTTGATAAAATAGCTGCTCCAAAGAAAGACTCTTTCGGCAACAAAGCCAAGCCTACCAATACCTTAACCAAAGTAGCTGACTATGGCGACCTCGTTGCTAATCAAGACTTTGCTAATAAATATCAGAAATACCAACAATCTCAGAAGAACCACGACCCACTCTGGGACTTAAGCCCAGACCAGCTACGCTCCTATATGCAAGCTCAAGTCATATCTAAGAATGACCCAGGTGGCGACTCCACTACTGTCAGACAGCTGTATGCTCGTCTACCAGATGGATTCTTCTCAGCTAGAGACGCTTACTTCGCTTCTCTTAAGAAGTCTGGAGCTAAGTTCGATGAGACCAAATACAACACCAAGCCTGGTATGCCAGATAACCTAGTAGCTTTCGCTGATGCCTACCATAATCTACCGTATGGTACTGGAGCTCGCTCTAAAGCCCTCAGAACACCTGAAGGACAAGCTTACATAGCCTGGCTAGACCAGAACAGAATCTACAATAACCAAGAACGGGCTGACTTAGGTTTACCGCCACTTGAAGATACCTCTAATAGCTATGCCTCTTCTGGTGGCAAGGGCAACTATAGTAAGAGTGGCTATACATCAGATTCGATTGCCAACTTAACATCATTGAATAAAAAGGTCGCAAATAGTAAAGTTAAAGCAGTATCACTAAAATCTTTTGTCAAAAAGCCAGGTGCTACTAAAATACAGAAACCGAGGAAAATATAATGTCAATGACCGTAGACCAAGCCATTACCAAAGCTTATTCAGAAGCTAAAGGTAAGGCGACTCCACCAGCATCAGGCACCGCAAAATACAATCAATTAGTTGTTTTAGCAGATTCGTTACAAAAAGTATGGGCGGCTGAACCAGGCGTTCAATGGGATTCCCTTTACTCAAGAGTCTCACATGGCACTATCGGGGCAGTTTCCAGCATCGCTTTAGACTCTACCGTTAATTACATCGTTAAAGATGAGTCCAATCCTATCTACGCTACCAGTGGTAGTGACAGGTTTGACTTTAAATTAGTCCGACCCAACCAGCTCTACTTAAACCGTTATGAAGGAGCTGTTGCTCAAGCAGGGCGCAACCTAATCTTCCAAGACGCTTTCGACTCAGATTCTAGTGTGTATGGCTGGACACTATATGTGCCGTCAATCCTTAACGTCGGAACACTAGACGATGGCGCAGACACCATCCAAGTTGATGACCCAATGTGGCTAGTCTTTATGATGGCTGCCGAATTTGTAAGAAATGACCTAGTCCGTCAGAACCAATATCCAGCTCTCGTAGCTTATGCTCAACAGTCGATGCTTAAAATGAAAGAAGCCAACGAAGGTGCCTACGAAGGTGTAATCACTAACTGGGAACCTATGGGCGTAACTTGGACATAAGATGATAACTCCTCCCAAGGCTGATAAATCCCCTAAAATCCAGTACAATTCTACGACTGGTTGGCCGCTTGGTGTTAACTCTCGTTTAGATGATGACCGTACTCCGCCTAAAGCCTTATCCGTAACTGAGAATGTCCAACTAAATCAGAACGGTACGATTAAGCCTCGTAATGGACTGAAGCTTTACGGTACTCAACCCGCCTATCCTGTCTTAGGGCAGGTTTATGAGTTTGTTAAGATGAGCGGCTCAACACCTCAGACCTACCTTATCTGTATGCAGAACGTCAACGGGACGGGTTATATCTACACTAATAAAGATGGTGGGGCGTGGACGCAGGCTTCAGGTAAAACCTATTCTTCTACGGCTAAGGCTCACTTTGAACAAGTTGGTGGCAAAGTTTTAATAATGAACGGGGTAGATAATCTATCTTACTTGACCATTTCTAACCTAACTATTACGCCATTTACTTCATTATCTACTCCCTCAGCTCCCACACCAGTAGCTACAGGCTTAACTGGCACTTCTGGCACGACTCTAAGGTACAAAATTACAGCCACTAACCAAGGCGAAACCGCTGCTTCTACCGCTGGGACAGTCAGCTTTACGACTCCAGCTAGGGCTTTATGGAACGGAACATCCCAGTACGTTACTTTAACCTTTGGTAGGGTGACTGGAGCAACTCGTTACAACATCTACTTAGGCGACCAAGCTGGCTTTGAGTATTACCTAGACACTGTAGTAGACCCTGGAACTGGCTCTAACGTAACTTACGTTGATACTGGGGCTACAGACGTTAACACGGCTCGTATCGCTCCTGTGGGTGATTCTACGGCTGGGCCAATTACAACCAGAGCTACTAATATTAAAGGACAGGTCTTTATGGTGGGCGACAAGACTACTGACCAATACGGAAGAATTTGGTTTGGCGGGACGCTACCTGACTCAGCTCTTGATTTCTCCTCATATAATGGTGGTGGCTGGGTAGAACCCAATAAAGGCGGCAAAGACTTCCCCGTAGTAGTTAAACCTTTCCGAGATGGTAAGGGCACACCTATGGCTGCCTGTTTGTCTAAGGGAACTAATGGCTCGGGCAAACGGTATCTGCTCCAAGCCTCGACTGTAACTGTTGGTGATACCGTAATTTCATATATGGCTGTTCAAGAGGATAACGGGCAAGACGGTACAGATAGCCCCGACGGGGTAGTTTTATTAGACGATGCTCTATGGTATCCCTCAAGGACGGCATTCAAAACCACCAACACTAAACCTCAGATACAGAACATTCTATCTACGTCTGGGATAAGCGATAACATTTCTGACGCTATTAACACGCTTTCGGGTCTGAATATGGAGCTTTGCGTAGGGGCGACTTATGACCGAAGGATTTACTGGGCTTTGCCTTTTAACTCCGACACCAATAACCAAGTTTGGATTCTTGACCTTCGACAAAAGGGTGCTTGGATGCGACCCTGGAACATCGCCGCAGATTGGATTACTCTTTATGCCGACAACACTACAGGCAGGACTGAACTACTATTCTTAGTTAACAATAAGATTTACAAACTAGACGAAAATACCGCTACTAATGATGATGGAGTGGCTTTCCCTACTTCGATAGGCTCAGGAGCTATTAAGTTCTCTGAAGATGGCGAACAATACGGCTCTATTATTGATGTGACTTTTATCTTCCTACGCCCACAAGGCAACATCAACCTCACGGTATCTGTTAATACTGAAGATGGCCCAGTCACTATTACCGACTCAGTAGACACCACTACTAACAACTCAGTCTCTGGCTGGGGGTCATATAACTGGGGCGATAATGGCTGGAGCAACTTATCCTACGGTGAACCCATCTCTGTTTCATCTAACGTCCCTAGAGTGCGTAAGACTGTTGAAGTCGATGAAGAATGTAATTACATGAGCTGGGGCGTTCAAACCACCGATATTGGTGTTGACTACGAATTAGCCGATGTGATAGTCAGGTATGTTGCAACTGGCTGGAATGATATATAATAACGAAAAAGGAATACAAACATGAACCGCTGCAAAATCCAATCAGCCACATGCACCAAGTACCACGCTAAACAATACTGCCACAAGCACTATAAGCAAGTAGAATCTCATGGCAGGACTTTTACGGACGCAGAAATCAAGGCTCATTACGCAAAAACTAAAGGCGTTCGACTTAATACTGGCAGAACCCACTTTAAGAAAGGGCATAATAGCTGGAATGCTGGACTAAAGAATTGGCTATCTGAAGAGCATAAGGCAGCTTTAAGACTGGCTAATTCAGGCAATGCTTGGACGAAAGGCAAAAAACGCCCTGACATAGTTGGCGAAAAAAACCCCATGTGGAAAGGTGGCGTAAAGAGTCAAAATGATATGGATAGAGTAAAATTTCGTAAACAAGTCCAACAACTTGTTTTACAACGAGATAACTACACCTGCCAAGTTTGCGACCAGTATTCAGGTAATCTGCAAGTAGACCACATAAAGTCTTGGGCTGATTTCCCTGACTTACGTTTTGAATTAGATAACTGTCGGACACTCTGCATGGCGTGTCATTATTACGTAACATTTAAACGAAAGATGCCCAAAGGCATCGTTTGGGGACATAACCTCAAACAGAGGATAACTTAATTTCAGCATCTGTCAACGATAAATTAGACCAAACCACTTCCAGTAATACTGGACGACCCGTTACCGCTACATTAACAGGTGCTGGACACTCGATTGCAGGTACTTCTGTAACGATTAACGCTGCTACTAACTGGCCTACCACTACTGGTATTCACTTCTCAATGTACAAAACTACTACAGTAGGCTCATTGACAGTTAAAGACACCACTACCCAGACTGACTGGAAAGGTACACTTTCTGGGACAACTATCTCTAACATGACACTTACAGGTGGAACTGACCAAGCTTATTCTGCTGGCGATATTATTGAAATAACCCCTACGGCGAAGTGGGCAAAAGATATTTATGACTGGGGCATCGCTGAACACAACCAAGATGGTACACACGCCGCTATTACAGCTACTTCCGTAGTCGCCAGTGGCAATATTACTGCCGCTAACTTCGTCACTACGGGCGGAGCCGATACTAATGGTTGGACTGTCGGTCTAGGTGCTCCTGACACAATTACAGCCAATGGTAATCGCTCATACGATATTGTTTATAACTCGGTAAACAAAACTACAATCGTATCCCCTGGTATGAGAATAAGGACTACAAGAACTGTAGCAGCTCCAACCCAATGTACTTCCCTTAACGGAAGTACTCAGTACTACAACAAGACGTCACCAGCAGGCATGACCTTCACTGATGACTTCGTAGTTAGTGCGTGGATAAAAGTATCGAGCTATGCGGCTGGAGCAATAGCATCACGTTATAACGGCACAAGTGGCTGGAGTATGACCGTAGGTTCTACTGGACAAATTCAATTGTCTGGCTTTAACGCTGGCGGAGGAAACGAGAGCAAAATATTAAGTTACCAATCTGTACCGCTTAATAAGTGGGTGCATGTTGCGGCTCAACTAGATATGTCTACCTTTACCGCAACAACGACGACTTCTTACATAATGATTGACGGTGTAGACGTACCAGCAGCTGTTTCTCGGTCTGGCACTAACCCAACAGCATTGGTACAAGCAGGCAACTTAGAAATTGGTTCACAAAACGGCGGTACTGCATTCTTCCCTGGAAAAATTGCGCAAGTTGCTATCTACTCAGCTAAAGTAACTCAAGCTAACGTTCGAGCAACTATCTCACAAACGCTGTCTGGTTCTGAAACTTCCCTAGTCTCCGCCTACTCATTTAATAACACAATTAACGACCTTAACGCCAATGCTAACAACCTTACAGCTCAAGGTTCTGCCGTGGCTACTAATGCAGACTCACCATTTGGCGGACAAGCAGATGGTACTATATCTTCTACCCTAGATTACGCAGAGATAGTAAGTGCGTCATTCTCAACTAATACGACATTGACTGTGCGTGTACCTGATGGTAACACTATTCCTACCACTGGTGGTGTCAGCGCAATTGCCTACTCTACTCAAGCTAATCCATACGGCTGCCCTAAATTTTCAGATATTATAGCCATTTCGCAAACAATGGCAGATTTTACGACCACAACTATTAACTCTGATGTTGATGTGTTGGGATTAACTATAACTTTCACGGCTGACGGTAAGCGGCCTATAACACTAAAGTCTGTCTTGCCTCAATTCTCTACTAGCTCGGCGTCAGCACAGCAGATGTACGGCAGGATTTTAGAAGGCTCTACGATAATACAGCAGAAGGTCTACACATCTGGTGGAGCCAACTTCCGAGGTGAGGCGGGCTGCGAAATAACATTTATTCCAACATCTGGCTCGCACACTTATAAGGTTACTGGACAAGCTACCTCAGCAGGCACTCTAACAGTGGGCGCTGGGCCAACCTACCCAGCCCAACTTATTGCCAGATACGCATAAGGAATAACTATGACTGCCCAATCAATAGACAGCGATGTAGCCGTACTAAAGAGCCAGATGGCAACTACCTTAGATACTGTCGGCAGAATTGAAACAAAACTCGACACCTTTAATAACCAGTTTGTAACTAAAGCGGAATTTGAGGAGTTCAAAAAACGCTGGTTCTTATCTCACACAATGGCAGGTATCGCAGGAGCAGTTTTAGCAAGCGTCATTGTCTATATTATAAATAACTTAATTAAGTAAGGAGAAATATATGAGTCAAGTAGCAGCTATAGATGTGAGTCAGTGGCAAGGCAATATTAACTGGAGTGCAGTCCCACAGCCAATCGCTATTATTAAAATGAGTGGCGGGGACGCTGGGCTTTACACTGATTCAAAGGCTAACCAAAACTACTACGGTGCTAAGGCGGCTGGTAAGGCTGTAGCTGGCTATCACTTCGGTGGAACTGGAAACCCCGAAAACGAAGCAGATTTCTTTATCGCAGCAATGTCTCCAATGGAAGAAAATGATGTACTCGTATTAGATTGTGAAGCTAGCCTCGCCGCCCAACCTGATGTCGTAGAACGATGTCGTAGGTTCATGCAACGTTGCCATGACCGAACTGGCGTCTGGCCACTTCTATACATCAACCTCGCTACATTAAACGCCCATGATTGGACACCTGTTTTAACTAACTGTGGCCTATGGTTAGCGGCTTGGAACAACGACCCTAACGCTACCCTTACTAACAAAATCTATGTCATGCACCAGTATACCTCTAGCGGTACGGTTCCTGGAATCTCAGGACGAGTCGACTTAGATATGTGGTTTGGTACAATCGACCAATTCAAGAAATACGGCTACCATGCTCCTGCGACTCCTGCGCCTGCACCAACCCCTGTTCCTGTACCTCCTCCAGCCCCTGCACCAGTACCTACTCCAGTACCCGTTCCTAGCCCAGACCCAACTCCTCCACCTGCACCTACGCCTGACCCAGTTCCTGAACCCGTGCCTGTTCCTCCGACCACACCTCCATCTAACAAGTGGAAAGTTCTTGTAGGGGCTCTAGTAGCCGCTGTAACTGCCCTAATAGCTGCTGTAGCAGGATGGTTAAACTAATGGAAGTACGACCAACTGTAGAAGCTGCCGTTAAAGATACTGTCGCTATTGGTAAGTTTATTGGTGAAAGATTGGTGGGCGGGGCATTCGCCTCATTAGCTAACATAGTTCTTCAGGAACAACCTGATGAAAGTAATATAATAAGGAGTTCAGAATGAACGACGTATTAGTACGAGCCGCAAAAACCTTTGTCCAAGCTTTCTTGGCAACTGTAGCTGTGGGCGTAGTCAACGTAACAGACGTTGCTACAGCTAAAGCCGTAGTTATTGGTGCTGTTGCTGCTGCTATTTCTGCAGCATGGAATGCTGTGCTACAATCTAAGTAGTTAGATTAACCCTCTATGGTTAGAGTCCTATTTAGCCCTTCGGGGCTTTTTAGGTTCAGACTCTAGTTTCTCGTAATAGTATTTCCAGGCTACCACCAGTGCGCTCCTAACCAGAACTGATACGCCGCATAGGTACTACCATATCTAGCTACAGCATAGGCTCGGAAAAAAGCATCCTGACAAGCAAAGTCTGCACCGCAAGGCAATTTATCACCAGGGCAGGCCTGTCCAATGCCCCGACATCCGATACTGTTAACTGCTGTAGTCCTACAACCACTCTCGTGGGAGTAAATATAGGCCATGTAAGGGTCGCTACCGCAATTTGGGCTAGCAGATGCGGTTGCTTCAAAAGGAACGCTCACAGAGGCTGTCTGTAGCTTAGACGCCTTCTTAGCTTGTAGTTCGCCCTCTAAACGCTGGCGTTCTTTTTCTAGGTTGTCTCGTTCTTGTTGGAGCTTATTGATTTGCTCCTGATTATTCTTATCAGTCTTGTTGAGCTCTATCTGTAGGTTGTCGTATTTGAGCTCTAAAGTTTTAAGTTCTGCGTTCTTACTTTTTACTTGAAGTTTCTGAATGTGTAATTGGTTCTGGTTGTCCACTAGGTTGTGGGCGCCCAGCACTGTAAATAGTACAATGACTATTACAGCTCCTATTTTCTTAAAGTCCATAACGGTAGTTAAAAAACTACGCTACTCCTTGGTTACTTTGTGAATTTCTCTATTAGCTGTAAGCCTACCCAGATAGCTAGGGGGGCAACCATTACTTTGGCTATGTAGCCCTCAGTTCCCACGGCTATTAAGTAGACACTGTAGGCGGCGGATACCACCACTAACAGCATGAATAATTTTAGCAAGTAGTTTCCCGTTTGGGCAGACTTGTTTTTAAGTTTTTCCATTGCTTTATACCCCTTTATTGGTTATGGTTATTACCATGATAGAGTATAGCACTTGCTAAGGTTTATGTCAATAGTAAAGTTAGCTGGAGTGTATTTATAGGGATAGATTTTAGATTTAGTTAGCATTATTCACTCCACAAAAGATACATGAGGGGAAGATTGGTAACAATCTTATAGTACGGTGTAAGCTTGGGCATTCGTGGGTCATCTCTTTATCCCCATTTCATTAAGTCCCCAACCATAGATTGAGCCTGTTATCCACTCTTTAACGACATCAACATCTTGTCCATGCGTATCCCAAAGATGAAATAGTATCTCAGAATTAAAGTTGGGCTGGAATTTACCTCTCTCTGGTTTCTCTATGTGCAATAAGACCGCCTTGTCAAATCTACGCTTGCACATCCAGCACTTGTTACGATTCGCCCATTTCATAATCATATCTGGATTAGCCCTACTCATTTCTTATCCTCTCTTGGTGTGGGGTGAGCTTCCCAAAAGTCATTTATATTCACATCATGAAACATGTGGGGGTTTCTCGACCAGGCAAAGTTCATAGCGTCGTTTTCGCCCTCCATTATTGATATATATTTATCTTTGAAGCGTATAACAGTATGGTCAACTTGCCCCAAATTATTCGTGGGGGCTAAAGGGTGTCCCAGGCTTAACTTTATCTTGAACATCTGCCACCATGTTGGTTTAGTTTCCATTGTCTTGCTCCCATTCTGTTATTGGACAGTATGGACAGTTGCATTCGTGCGTTTTAGGGATTTCAAAGCCTATCATACTTGCTCCTCTTGCTTACTGAGTGGTGTAGGGGTGGCGGATTTCAGAGGTTTGTCTTGGCTCTGATTGTCTGTGGCAACCAAGTCGGTAAGCTCTGTGCGTATCTGAACGAGAACAATAAGTATTGCTGCCACGCTTACGCCTAGTAAATACCGCCATGAACCAATTACAAAACATACTCCTAACAGCACCATAAATATCACGTCTTTTATTCTACTCATACATCGCTCCTTTTATTTAGTGGTTGGGCTTTGATTATTCGCTTAACCTCATCTGCTAGTAACATTTCAGCATCGTCTGCTGTGGTGGTTTCAACGTGTTCAGCAAACTTTGAGCGTATATAGTGAGGCATTGTATCTATTTCGCCCAATAACTCGGCTAATACCTCATTAACTGCTTCTGTTGTTATGTCTGAGATTAGAGATTGGAGTTTGGTGTGGGCGGTTTCTAAGTCTTTGCTTTCGCTAGTGCTGTCTGGGTAAAACATCTCATCGGGCTTAATAGTCTTGTAAAGCCAAAGTATGAATTCCTCTATTTGCTTATTCATTTTGTAGTTCCTTATACTGAGATGGGTGCTTAAATCTCATGTGGTTGGGTAGATTTACAAAGCTCTTTTTACAAGTGGGGCATTTTTCTTTGGTTTTAGCTTCAGTAATTACTGTCTTTGTTGGCACTATGTTTGGGCGTAGTTTTTCGCCATAATTCCAAGTAATGTTTTCGTCTGGTATTCCAAGAGTATTGCTCATTTTTGTTCCCTGTTCTTTTCTAGCTGTTCAAGCGTAACTACACTTTCTACGCCCTCTTGATATGCGTCTTTTATTAGTTGGTTAATGGCTTTCATTTTTTTAGGTAGCGAACAGTTGCAGACATAAGGTGGGTCGTGTTCCTCGGTTAATAGCGTGTCGCACATAAAGCCGAAGTTTTCGCTGTCATGTCCTATTAAGCTCTCTATATTGTTTAGAGAAGCCCCTGATTGATTGGGCGGATTATTGGACATCCGATGTTCCTTTCGGGCTATTCTTAGCCAAGTCGTTCACCTGTACTAGGCTTCTAAGTCGGCGATATTTCTCTTGGGTAGTATGTCCATCCCACCAGTAGTCGTTAAAGCGTAAGTGGTCGAACATGGGCAAGTCATGGTCGTGGATGTGCCAAGTAAGCTGGTAATCGCAAACTTTCTCAGCACCAATGAAGTCTTTATTGAGATTGGCTGGTAGCGTCATTACCACGATGTTACGCCAGTCATCATCCCAGTCTTTGTCATCATCTGGGTGGCGGCTAAGAAAACTCGGCAAGACCTTACTCAGGGCTGCCACAAGCTGATTACGCTCCCAATAGGCATTATCCTTAGCTTTTACTAATTCATCTATATTCTGTCCGTCTAGGGATTGGCTACTCATAGCTTATCCTTAGTTTTATCGGTCTTAAAAACAAACTCATTTATTAGTGGCTTGGGGCGAGCAGCCCACCAACCCTTACCCACAAAATAGCCAATGGCATAACATGCAGTACAAAAGATTATTATCGTGCTAATTGCTAGTGGTATTGCATTCATCACTTTTCCTTTCTGGATTTAGATTGGGGGTTATTCATTAGTCAAACATCCTTATCCAGCCAATGCTTCTAATTTGTTCTTTACCGCATGCACATGAGCGTGAGAAGTAGAAACCTTTATATTCTTTCCATGCGCCCCAATTATGAATTAGGTGTCTCATATAACCTCGCTCTCTGCTCCACGAATAGGCTGTAGACAGGTAACACAATACACTTTTGACGCAAGAGCTGTGCCAACTCGTTCATGGGCTGATTTTTCGCTCTTTTTCTCAGCTATAGAGTTATGGCTCACCGATTGCTCGGCTTCGGCACTGCTTTCTGCTTCAAAGCGTTGTTTAGCTTTTTCTAATATTTCAGTTCTAACAACATTTCTGTAATATGCGTGGGCTTCGCTACTGTAGTCAGCACCGCAACCACACTTCTTTGAACCAATGCCCATGTGTAATTTAGCAGCGTCAGATACTTCCTCAAACTCACCTACTAGGGCAGTAATCTCTGCTAGTACCCATTTGTTGATTGCTTGTTTGGTTTGGGCGTGGTCTAGGCGTTTACGGTTTCCATTTGTATATCCGCCAACTGAATACTCCGCCCAGTCTTGAAACTGCAACAATATCTCGTCTAAAGATAGGTTAATATCAGTCATAGCCAACTACTTCCTTTGCTCCACACTTACAAATCCATATAGCTGTTTGGGGTGCAATATGATAGAACTCAGCTAATTCCCATTTATGTTCGTGCTTAGTCATTTTTAACCTCCATGTTAGGGGTGTACATTTCTTGGGTTGTCAGTTCAGCCATTCTGTTTTTGATATGCCTATAATGACCGTCTAACGAGCCAGAGCGCATCAATATATCGTTTAGTTCCTTATAGACCCGTTGATTCATTAGTTCTCTTATTAGATTAATGTCGTGGGAGTTTAACTTAGGGAATAGTTCAGTTAGGGGTTTATCAAACATTGCGTGCCTCCAGTATTCGTTCTTTCTCTGCTTCTATTTCTTCATCCCACTCACGCTCTATTTCTTTAATAGGCCAGATAATCTCGTCAACGTCTAACATAATGGCTTCATTTTCTAGGTCAGCATCTTCAAAGCCTTGTGAGCCACCGTACTTCTGATGTAAGACGTATCTAATCTTGCCAGCCCATGTTCTGCCCACTTCAGGAGGTTTAGCACACTTAATATGTTGGTCGTCATTAAAGTCTAATCTAAGGCTCTTTTGGACTGCATACTTAGCTAGGGCTATCTCAGCTACTTCTGGGGGCTGTAGGGCACTCAGGACTTCTACTACTGGGTCTTGTGTTTCTACGCTCATATATACACCTTATCAAATGACATGCTCTAAGTCAAGGTCTTTTCCTCATTTTAATTTTTCCGAAATGGAAGAAAACTTCTACCTTATCGCCTAAATCAAAGTCCTT
>ERZ724505.317-NODE-317-length-32640-cov-6.638914_pt1 | contig 32640 bp, 42 predicted proteins | sample MGYA00376038_ERZ724505 | MGnify/ENA primary metagenome ERZ724505 (study PRJEB28724, sample SAMN07190884) | wastewater metagenome | isolation source: effluent of sewage treatment plant in Hong Hong | place: Hong Kong | collected 2016-03-17 ...
ACCGCAGGGTTTGCGGCGGCGGCACTGGGCGCAACGCGATGACCCAGACATAGCCAAGATTTTCGGCGGTCACCGGGACCGCGATGGTATCGCCCACGCGGGTGGTTTTCGCCGCAGGGCGATAGGTGATTGTTTTGTTGGCGGTGCCGTAGTTTGGGCAGGCGTCGTTCCACCTCGCCAGGCCATTGCCGTAATCCATCGTGCCAATGTCGGTCGTGCCGCCCAGGCGCAGCGTACCGCCGTCGTCGGTGATGGTGGATGCGCCGATGACAATCCCAAACGTGCCGGGGAAAACGCTGCCGCCGACGTAGAGACTGACGCCGGGTTTCACGGTCTCGGTCGCGGTATAAAACGACACTGTCCCGTCGCTGGCGGGGACCAGCGTCGCCCAATCGCCCGCCGGGGTCAGGTTCGCCAACGGCGTCTCATTCCACAGCGTCGGGATGAGGGGCAGATAAAGCGAATCGACTTTGACCGACCGATCTCCCAGCGCCGCCGATTCGGCCAACGGCGCGATGGAATGAAACGGCACGGTGTCCGCCTGATAGCGGGTCTCATAAATCACCGCCGTGAGAGACGCGTAGGTCAATTCGCTGCGCGATGGCTCGGACCCTTGGAACGCGTACCGCAGCGGCTCCGCCAGTTCAGCGGTCACCGCCAGGATTTGGTAGGTAATCGTTTGCCCGCCATAGGCCTCGTAGAGCGTGCGGGTCTCGGTGGTCACGCGGGTGACGAGCACATATTGCACGTCACTCTCCACGTTGCCCGATTTTCCCACCACGGTGTAGCGCCCCACGTCGGGCGGCGGGACTTCGGGTCTTTGCCACAGGATCAGCGACCGCTGCCCAATGACGTGCATCCCGTAGAGATAGCCGTTGTAGCGACCGGCCCGCGTCACTGATTGTTCGATGCGCGCCGCGATGGCGGCCCGCTCGGCGTAGTGATCGCCCAACGAGCACATGAGCACCGAGATATCCGGGTCGGCGGGGGCTTCGAACACGATCACCCCGGCGTCCAGCAGTTTTTCGGTTCCCGCGCTGGTGTTCGCGCAAAACGGCTGCCGGATGCTGACATCGCCTCCCGCGCCGTCAACGTCGGTGATGTCGTCAAATACGCTGTTTGTGACGCCCCAGACGATTTCGGTGGCGGTCATTTGCCCGCCGCCATCGTCCTCGTCGGTCAGGCGCTCCGGCTTGTAGAATCTCAGGTCTGATGCGGCGATGGTCATTAGTTAGGTTGCTCTCCGTTTTGCGGCTTCCAGCGCGGCCATAAGTTCGTCGATGGTCATTTGGGCAATTTTGGCCTTGTCCATCTCCAACCTTTTCAGCGCATCGGCGCGCAATTGGTCGATGCGCCCAGATAACCCGCTCAGGTCCGTGCTGGCGATGGCGTTCAGCCCCTCTGAGACGGTTTTAGCCATCACAGCACGCTCGCCAGTTTCCCGGCCTGATCCGCAACACCGGAAATCTGTTTGTGCAGCCCGGACAGGTCCACGCCAGCGAGTTTGTTGGTGGTCGTATACACATCAGCCAGCGCCGATCCGGCGGATTGGATCGCCGATCCGGCGGCGGTCCATGCGGTGGTGAGGCGGGTGGCGGTATCGCCGCCCGTCGTGTCGGATTCGATGTTGCGGACCTTCACGGTGTTGATTTTTTCCAGCACCGCGAGCTGCTCGTTGAGCGTCGCCAGCAGTTCGCGGTTGCCGCTCGCTTCCGCCTCGGCGATTTGCGCCTTGATTTCCGCAAGCTGCTTTTGATAGGTGATTTGCTGTTCCAGCAGCTTCGCTTTTACGTCCTCGCCTTCCGCCGACAGCAGTTCGGCGTTGAGTTCGGCCAGGCGAGTCTTGGCGTCCTCGGTTTCCTGCTTCATCTTCGCCAGCTTCGCGTTCGCCGAATCCAGCGCCGCGCGCAGGTTGCTCAGGTCTTGCTGATTCAGCAGAGTGTACCGCTGGGTCAGATCGCCGGTGCTTTGGATCAGCGCCTGCTGCACTGTCGCGTTCATCTCGCCAGTTTCGGCGAAATGGGCCAGGGTCTCCGTGAGACTATCGAGCCGGGTTTTTTGCGACGTGTACTCTTGCGTGACTTCGCGGGTGACCGCCGCAATCTGGTTCATCCAGCCCACCATTCCTTGTGCGTTTACCGTTGATAACATGATGTTTTGCAGCTCGTTGAACCGGGCAACCAGCTTGTCGGTATCGCCGCCTAGATTTCTGATGACGTGTTGCGCGTTTCCCAGCGTCGTGCTGATCGCATCGCCGAGATGCTTTTGCTCCTCTGCCGCTGCCTTGGCCGCATCCGCCGCGTCTTTCGCAGCGTCGGCGGCGGCCTTGGCGGCCTTGGCGGCGTCTTGCTCCGCTCTGATCTTCTCGGCTGTCGCGAGGATGGTTTCCTGGATCGCCTGCTTCTCCAGTTCCATCGCCTTCAGCTTGTCGGCCATGACCGCGAGTTGGTTTTTGTCGCTGGCGTCCAACTCGCCATCGAACGCGAGCTTGCGCTGCGTCGCTTCGATCAGCGCGGAGTACGCGGCAATCTCCTGGTCCTTGGCGTCTACGGCAGCTTGACTTTTGGCAATGTTGGCGTCGGTCAGATCGTTTTCGGCGCGCGCGATTTCATTAGAGTCCCCACGGATGCGCGCCACCTCCAACAGCGATTGTGCCCGCTGCGCGTTGATGTCGGCCTCTTGTTGTCCAAGTTGTCCGGCGCGCTGCGCGGCGTCCACCGCGCGCTCCTGTTGGGTGACGTTTTCTTCCAGGGCAGCGGTATAGCGGTTGTACGCCTGCTGTACGGCGGCCTTGGTCTCGACAATCTCATTGTCTACCTGTTCGCCATCGCGCTGCCGCTCATAGAGCAGCGCCAGCTTGTCCTTGGTGGAGTCCAAGGTGTTTTGCAAGCTGTTGAGGACGACGATATTGAGTTCCTTCCCCTGCCGCCAATCGGCGGATGCTTTGCTGACCCGGTTGATTTCCTCGGTGAGCTTCGCAGTCTTGGCTTGCGCGCTTTCCGTCGCGCCAGCGGTATCGATCAGCGCCTTGTTGAGTTCGCCATGCCCTCTAGCCGCGCTGGTTGCCCCTTGCGTGGCGTCTCCCAGGCTTTTAACCAAGTAGTTTGCGCCATCCACGTACTCTTTATGTGCTACCGCCCCGTCCCGCGCACCTTTGGTGACCTCGGCAAGTCGATTCGTCGCTTCGGCGGCGGGCGTTGGTAATGCCGCGAGGGCTTCCGCGGTCTTTTGTGTGCTGTCGGCCACGGCGGCCATGGCGGGCTGCGCGTCCTTCATCTGGCCGGTCATCGCCTGCTGCGCGGCTTGCTGCGCGTTCAGCGCGGCGACATGCTCGCTGGCCCGCTGCCTCACCAGATTCAGCGCTCCCGCCAGGCCTTCGCCGCGCGCTTGGGCGTTGCGGTATTCCTCGTTGGCGGCGATCAGGGCCGCGCGGGTAGATTCAACGGCCTGATTCGCCGCATCTTGCGCGGCCCTGAGTTGCGCTTGTTTTTTTGCCGCCTCACTGACCGCATTCCCGTACTGCGTGGCGGCAGCGGCGGTCGTTCCCATGACGCGCCCAATGGCGTCGTTGGTTTTTTCCAGCTCCGCCTGGACTTTCGCGGCTTTCTCGGTCTCTCCGTTAGCCAAGTACCACGCTACGCGATACCCGTTGATTGCGACGGTTACCGGCGAAAAAACGGTGGTGGTCCAATCCGAAACCCTCTGCACGGCGGCCTGAACATCGCCCACCATGCCCGTCATTTTGCCCTTCACTTCCGCGAACGCCGTGCCAGCAGCGTCACCGAGGCCGGCCATGGTCTGGCCGATCTGCCGGAAATCAAACCCGGAAACGAATTCCTTCGCGAGACTGACCCCGGACGCCACAAACGCCCGAATCCCTTCCGCAACGGGCTTGATCGCCCCGCTCGCTAGCGTATCGTTCAGTGCCTTGGCGGCTTCGCGCGCCCCTGCCGTGAGGGGTTGCAGAGCTGGCTCCAGCAGCGAGGTCTTGACCTGCTCCCACGCGGCGCCCAACGCGCCCAACGCGGATTGCAGGTTGTCCGTCATGGTGTTGGCGGCGGCCTGCGCCGCGCCCCGCGCGCCCAGCATCGTGGCGGTCAACTCGTCCATCCCGCTCTTCCCTTGAGCGATGAGCGCCCGCAATCCTGGGCCAGCCGTTTCGCCGAATGCCAGAATTGCGGTGTTCGCCGCCGCTCCTTTGTCCGCCAGTTGCCCGATGACGGTAAACAGGTCACGGCTGCTGATCCCCAGTTTATCCAGCGCGATGCTGGCGGTACTGGCTGGGTTTTGGAGTTGGGTCAGGATTGCCGAGAGCGAGGTTCCCGCTTTTTCGCCCTGTATCCCCGCCCGCGCCAGGCCCGTGAGCGCGGCGGCGGTTTCCTCGAAGATGAGTCCAGAACTGGCGGCAATCTGCCCCGACGAGGACAGAGCCTCGGCCAGCGCGCTGGCGCTCGTCGTCGAAGCGTTCGCGCCTTGCGCGAGGACATCGGCCATGCGCCCGGCCTGGTCGAATTCCAGGCCGACGGCGGTCAGGGAGTTCGCGAGCTTTTCGGACGCGGCGTCCATGCTCAGCCCTTCGATCCGTGCCAGCGCCAGCACGGACGGGAGGGTCTGCATGATTTGTTTCGCGTTTAAGCCGGCGGCGGCGAGCGACTCCATCCCTTGCGCGGCTTCCGTGCCGCTGATGCCAAACTTCGCGCCCACATCAATCGCGACCTGGCGCAATTCGCCCATGGTCGCGGCAGTGAATTGGCCCTTGGCCTGAACCTTACTGAGTTGCGCCTCGAATTCCTGCGCGCCGTCCAGCGCGCCGCCGAAAATTCCGGTGAACGCATCACGGATTTTCCCCGCAATGACGTTCGTGGTGTCGTTGAGTGCGGTGAAAACCTTGCTGAAGAACGAGGTCGCCTCGTCCTTCGCGCGGATGATGAGTTGCAGGACGAAGTTTTTATCGGCCATCGCTCACACCGTCTGTAGGTAGATCGTGACCCGCCACTGACCGCCCATGGCCCCGTTCGGAGCCTCGAAAAACACCGGCGTGGCCTCTATCCCCGTGCCGCGAAACCCCACGGTGAATTCCCGGCCATCGGCGGTGACGAGCGTGCCTTCCCACTTGGGAATCGCGTTCAGAGCCTGGAGCGCGGCGAGGGTGGTGGTGTCGATCCAGGCCCATTCGCCCGCATAAGTAATGGGCCGGCCCGCCAGCTTGGTCGATTCCTGAATCAACAGGCCGCCCGTGATCCCGTAATCCGAGGACCGCATCACGGGCGACCATGCGTGCTCGTCGGTCCATTGCAGATCGTCGGGCAGCGTGACGCCGCCAAGGAGGATGGTGGACATAACGGCAGGGCTTAGTCGTCTTCGTCGTAGTAATACGCGGCGGTTTCTCCCGTCAGCTTCTCGGGAGTCAACGTCAACGTACCCGACGCGAATGCTTCGACGATCAGATCGAGGTTCCCGGACGGCGCGATCAGCGCCTGCGGGATCAGTAAGACCCCGTTTTTCCCGGTGGCCTGATTGACCGCGTCGTACATAATGCGAAAGCGAGAGGGCAATTGGCCGCCGCCCGCGACCCGGTTAAAGGTATAGGTAGCCGTCGAATACCCCAGCAATACCGTTGCGCCGTCCGCTGGGCCATTCGCGGCTGCGGATAAAAACTTCACCATCCCCAGCCGGCGGTTGACCACGAAATGCGTATTTTCGACATACGCCGGCGTCGGGCCCGGATCGGCGGTGGCCGTCATCGTTGTGGCGGCCAGATGCTTCCAACCGGTATACAGCGGCACCCACTGATCCAGCTTGACCACCAGCTCATGCCCCGACACCGCCGCGCCCGTGTTCGATGACGCGGAAGCCACGCCGCGCAACTGCATCGCCAGGATATTGGGAGACAGCGTGTCGTTCTTAACTTCAATCGTGGATACCGCGTCCGGTTGGGTCAGCGTATTCAGATTCTGGCCAAGGTTGTCGCGGCCTTTGCCGACGCGGTACGCGGTCTTGACCGTCCCCGGATTCAGCGTGATCGCGGTCGCATTGAGCCCGATGTAATGATCAGGGTCTGCGCCCGCCGCCGCCAGTGGGCCCATCTGTAAATCGCCGATCAGGGAAATCGCTTCGTAACCCATGATTTACTCCTCGCGGCTTTGCCGCCATGTCACACGTAAACGCAGGTTGGAACCGACCGTCGGGCGGAACAAATCGCCGTCAGGGTCGATGCCCAGAATTTGAATGGTGAAGATCAAGTCGGCGCGCGCCGTGCCTTCCAGCGCCGTCGCCACCTGCATCTCCAGCGCCATCAGCCGTTGATCGGCGATGGCGGCATCGTCGTGGGTGGTCCAGATTTCCAGGTTGAGATCCACCGTGCCGGCGGGACGGCCATACAGCGGGCGGCCATTGCTGACGCCACGCAGCACGCGGACCGCATCCACGGTGGGGATTTCCGCTCCAGCATGGGTGAGCACCAGCACGGGGTTGGCAACCAGCCCGGTCACTGGATCGGGCACGTTCAGCGCCGTGTTCAGCGCGGCGGCCATCCGTTGAATCAGCGTGGCCCACATCGCCGCTTACCCATCGAACGCCGTGGTCACGACAGTTGCCCCAGCGTCTGACAAGCGGGCATTCACCCGCTCCGCCACGGGGGTCAAATAGTCGCGTGCGCTGACCCCGCGCCGCTGAATCGCGCGGGCAATGGCCCAGGCCGTGGCGCGGTCGTTGCCGATTCGCCTCACCTTCATCCAATCCAAGATCGCGCGCCAGGGCGGCATCTGCCCACCGGGCTTGCGCCCTTCCAAGACATAACGGGCATAGGCCACATGCGGGCCAACCCGCCATTCCAGCGGGTCTACTGGATCGGTCCGGACACTATTGATCAGCAGCGACGTGGCAGCGATCCGCTGCTGGGCTAGCTCTTGCTTCATGTCCCGCGCCGCCCATTGCGCCTCGCGCGCCAACAACTGTTGCAGCCCCCACGGCAACCGATCCGCTGCCGCGGTCAACGCCTTCGTCGCCTCGTCGTTGAGCTGCACGTCCAGGCGGATCATGCTTGCGCCAACTCCAACAACAGCTTTTCGTAGAGATAGGCTGGCGTGCCGGCGGTCGGCAACCCGGACAACCCTTTTTGGAGCTGCACCACGGTGGTATCGGTGGCTAGGTCGCGCATCGCCTCGATCAACGCCGCCAGCAGCACGAGCGGGCGTTGCAAGTCGCTGAACGTGACGCGGTCGGCGGTGATTTGGTGGCTGGCGAGATAGCGATAGGTCAGCGTGCCGCCCCAGACCGCCAGTTGCGCGGCGGTCGGGCCGGGCACCAGCCGCAGCATGGCCACGCCGTCAACTTCGATGGGCAGCATGTAAGGCGTCATGCCAAGATAATCGTCATCCCAAACCTGGCGGGGATACTCCTTGCCCCAATCGGTACAGGCCACGCCCAGCAGGTCGGTCGGCGCGGCGTAGTCGGATTGCCCAGCAACCAGGGTCAGCGTACCGGACACCCAGCGCGGGCATTTCACCGTTAAACGTCCGGCGCCATTGCGCAAATGGCGGATAAAATCCGCGTCATCCGCCGCCGTGAAGCGCGCGGCTACCTTCCCCAGTTGGCCCTGGTGGTCCGCGATCAACTCATCGAGCGTCATGGCCGCCTCCCAGGGGCTGCCCCGCAGGGCAGCCCCGGCGCTGATTACTCCGTGGAGACCGGAGCAGTGTCGGCGGGGGCGGGATCGCTCGGCGCGGCAGCCGCATCTTCGATTTCCGTGGGTTCCCCCGCACTGATCCCCAGCGCTACCGCCTCGGCGGGCACCAGGTCGATTTCCAGCACGCCCATGATTTCCCGCACGTCTGGCCCCAACCGGGCATCAGCGAGGGCGGTGATCTGGACATGGCCGGTAGCCCCCCGCGCGGAAATGACGGCGCTCATGCCGTCCACGGATGGAATCAGATTGACCAAGGTCGGGTCCGAAACATCCCAGGTCGGGGGACCATCCACCGGCGCGGGGTTGCCCTTGATATCAACGGGCTGTAAATGCAGTTCTACTTTTTGCGTGACCGAAAGCGTCAGGCTCATGGGCGAAATGCCTCCAACAGAGAAGGAAGTGTAGGGAAACGACACCCGCCAACCAGGCGCTGGGCGATACCAGCGCCAAAGGGCGGTCAATAACCAGTCCCACATCAGCGCGCTCTCGCGGAACGCCGGGCGGGGGCTGGGGCATCGCCAGGGGGATCGCCCCCGGCGGATGAATCCACGTCAGGGGTAAAAAGCCCCTCATCGGTCGCCGAGTCGGGAGCGCCGATGGGGGAACGGGCCCCTTCGGGTGAAGAGTCAGGGATAGGCAGCAGCGCCGCGTCGACTTCGCGCGCTTCGCCCGGGGGAATCGCCCGCCCGCCGATGTAAACGACGTGCGGGGCGTGGTTGGTGTAGAGGGTCGTGACCATGGCTACCAGGGCAGGTTGATTTCGCGGTACAGCACCCGCAACCGCAGCGGGCTGTCGCCGGTGGTGATTTCGCCCGTCAGCAGGTGCAGCACCAGCGGCGCGTTGACGATGGGCGTAATCGCGGCGGTGGTGACTGCGGCAACGTAACGAAATGCATCCGCCGTGGCGTCCATGAACCCCGTGGTTTCGATGGTGGCCAACGTCGCGCCATTGGCGTCGGTGTACTTGATCGCCAGGTCCTCGCCGGACGCGATGCCGGCATAGGCCGTGCCGCCATAGTCGAGCCACAGCGCGGCGCTGAGCAGGATTAACGCTTTCCCCGCGCCGGGCGCGGGCACCACGGTGACCGGCGTCGCGTTCAGGGCCAGCACGGCGGCGGCGGGGATATCGACCGCCACGGTTTTCAGCGGCCCGTCGTAATTCGGGGCGAACGCGGCGGGCGGGGCGGGCTGATAGGCGTCCGCCACGCCGTCATCCACGATGGTGCGCGATTCGCCAGGGGGGATGACTCGCCCCTCGGCGTAAGCGATGCGGGTTTGGTTATTACTGTGCGTGCCCATGGCCGCCCCTTACGCCGCCGCCGTGCGGGCGTCGCTGTCGTAGACGATGATGCTGGTCAGGCGGTTTTGCAGCGGCAGCGGGACGTGCAGCGCGTTGTATTCCTCGCCGTAGGCGATGCGCTCGCCTGTCGGCAAGCCGTTGCTGTCCACCGCCTCGAACGGAGCGCCGGTCATGAATGGCTTGACGACGACGTAGCTGAGCGTGCCCCGCGCGCCGAGGATGATCCGGTCGTCGCCCAGATCGATGCCGGGGGCATTGGTGCCAAACGCCGGAATGGCCTTGATCGTGGCCAGGTCGCCGCTGCCACTCAGGTTGCTGCCCGCCCGGATGGCCTCGGCGGCAAACTGACGGGCATTGGTCAGCGTGTCGTTGAGCACGGGCGACATCAGCAGCATGTCTGGCATGATGTAGCGGTCGGCGCTCATGATCGCCTTGCGCGCGCCAATGGCCCGTAGCGCGCCGTTCAGATGGTCTTCGAGTTCCACCCCGGACGGCAGCTTGAGATCGAACTTGCTGACGTTGTTGGCGCTGGCGTAGGTGAGCGTGGTGGTGGTGCTCGCAGTCGGGGTGACCGCCGCGCCGGTCTGATCGACCAGGCGGATCAGGCCGAGGTTGTAGCTCTCCACCTTCCAGTAGGTACCGGCGGATTGCGAACCACTGCCGTCGAATTCGGACAGCGTCGTGCCGTTGAGCACCAGGGTAATCGGGTTGCTGGCGCTGCCCACCGCGTTACCTTGCAGGTCGCGCACCTGCTTGGGGCGGACAATGGGCCAATACGTGGACTTCACCAGTGAATGCGCGCCATCGACCTGACTGGCGATGTTTTCGGCGGCGCGGGTGGTCGGGCTGTAGGCATCGGCGGACCGTTGCAACTCGTTCGCCACGCGCCGCGCCACTAACTCGCGCATCAGTCGGGCATTGCTTTCGACGTTGCGGGCGTAGGCGTCCCAGTCGATCAAGGAACTCCGGCTGAAATAGGCGACTTCGTTGGAAATCAGCAAGGACAGCGCCATTTTGTTCACATAGGCGGTGTCCATCTTCTGCTCGATGGACGCGCGGGGGATGCCTCGGCTCTCGTAGACGATGCCATCGTTGACGACCGTGCCGGCCTTGCGCAGCTCGTAGGGGATTTGGGTGGTGGCCTGCGCCGTGGGGTCGGTCAATACCTGCACCAGATCGAGGATGGCCAGGTCGGATAGAGCTTCGCGGATCACGGTGCGTTGGAAGCCGACCGGCACGTTCAGGTTGCTCACCGTGGTCGCGCCGCCGTCGGCCAGGCGCTTCGCCTCGTCAGCCAGGGCCGCGCCGTGCAGGCGGTCGAACTCGGCCAGGATTTTACGCACCGGCGGCTTGAGGTCCTTATCGGCGGTCAGCTTCAGCGGCCGACCGGACAACGCCAGCTTATCGTTGATGGCGGCCTGGAGCTTCACCGGCGATGCGTCCTCCCCAGTGGTGATGCGGGCCGATCCCTGCATGGGCCAACCCAGACTGGCCAGTTGGGTGCTGACCGCCATTTGGTCCGCCAGGGCGATGACCTGCGCGGCTATGGTCTCGACTTGCGCCGGCGTGGTGGTGGCGGTGATCAAGGTTTCCATCGCCAGCAGCTTGGCGCGAGTGGCTTCCGGCAACCCTTTCAGGCTTTCCGCTTTCTCGGTCAGCGCCACGAACTGGGCTTTGCGTTCGGCCAAGGTCTTGACAGTCGCGGCGGCTTCTTCCGCTTCGCGCTGGCGTTCGGCGGCCAGCAGCTTGCGCACGTCGTCCTCGGTCAGCGTCTTGGGCGCATCGGGTTTGGGGGCTTCGGGTTTTGGCGCGACCGGGGGCGGCAGCGTCAACTGAATGACGGCGGCCTTTTCGCCGATCTGTTCCGCCAGAAGTTTGCCGGCATCGGCCAGCCGATCCGCCAGATCGCCCAGGGCTTTATCGTCCTCGCCCAGGGTCTTGGCGGTTTCGCTGAACGTCTTGCTCAGTTGGTCAATGACGGGCTGCGCCAGCTTGAGTTCGGCCAGGCGCTTGAGGAGGGCTTGCAGATGTTTGTTCACTTGGCTTGTCGCCTCCGCGATCAGTTGCGCCGCCAGGGCGCGGTGAGTCGGTTCAGAAAGTTGGATGGGATCCAGGCGCTTGATCACCGGGCGGATGGTCAGCCCAGCGCCCAGCAACACCGCGCCGCGCGGTTGTCGGGTCTCGTTGTCCACGAAGTGTTCGTCGAACTCGGCGGACAGGTATTGGTAGCCGCGGGTGGCAATGGCTTCGCGGCCGTAGGGAGTCCACTCCACATCGGCCAACAGCCGGTCGCCGGCCACCCACAGCCGGGTAATCCGGCCCGCCGATCCGTCTTCGGGGCGGTGGGCCACGTCGATAAAGATGTCCTGGCCGTAGGCGCGAGCATCGAAGTTGCGAACCATCTCGGCCAGCAGCGCCGTGGAAATTTCGAATTCGCCGTAGCGGGGGTCGTAAAACGTGCCGGCGCGGGTGATGGTGACCGCTTTGCGGCCGACTTCGGTGAGCGAAAACGCATCCAGCCGCGTGGCGGTGAGGCGGCGCACGCTGGTGGAGGATTCGGCTAGCCGGAAGCGCCACGCCATGTCAAGGACCATGCATCGTGCTGAGGTGGGTCACGACCCACGCTGTGCCGCTGGCGGCCAGGGTGCCCACCGCGCCCCAGAGGGCGTATTGCATCCGCTCCAGATAGGAGATTTTCACGGCGTGCTCCGTAAGCTGCTCCGTCGCGCGCGCCACAAGCCCTTCCTCATGCTCCATGTGCGCCAGAAACTTGTTGGCCAATTCGGTGAGTTCTCCCTGAATTTCGGTCTGGTGCTCAGCGATTTCACTGAGCTTCTTCCAGTGCGCCTGCTGGGTGTCCAGCAGCAGTTGATCCATCTGCCGGCGCAGGCTGTTGGTGTCGTCGGTCATTGCTCTTTCCCAGAATGGAATACACCTTGGCCAGTTCGCGCCGCCCGACGGACGTGGCGCGGGCGCGGATTTCGTCCTGGCGCATGCGTTCGATCCGCCAACTTTCGGCGCGGTGGGCGCGGATTTCGGCGGCATGCCGCAGGCGATTCTCGCGAAACGCGATCCGCGTCATGCAGACGGCCACGACGCTCAATCCGACGAGCAGCCCGATCAGTAGCGCGTCCATCAGCGCCATTCCCAGCGGCAGGCCATGCCCAGGGCATCAACCGTTATGCCCAGGCTCGTTGTCGGAGTCGGGGCGAAGGTCATCGTGGGATGGCAAGGTGGTGGGGCGCACGAAATCAGCAGGAGCAGCGGCGCGGCCCACCACGGTAATCGGCTGGGAATCATGGGCGATGGCTTTCTTGCGCGGATCGGGGATCAAGACCAACAAGGCGCTGGCGGCGGCCACGATCAGCCCGGTCAGTGAGGTCCATTGCGCGTCGCTCAGTCCGAAGTAGCCGGTCGCGAGGCCGATGGCGGCGATGGTCAACCGGTCGTCACACCAGCCCGCCAGAGTGCGCGTGGCGATGGCGAGGGAATCTCCAAGGCTCATAGCATCACCTCGGGTTCGCCCTGGTGGATGCCCGCCAGTTTCAGCCCCTCGTCGATCTGATGGTCGCTGTAGGGTTGGATGCCGTTCTCATGGGTGATGATGGCGGGCACCAAGCGGCGCAGGGTGGGGTAATCAGGCTTGATGGGATCGTCGAGGCCAATGCCGGTGAGGTCGGCAATGTGCTGGGCATAGGCGCCGGTGTTGTTCTCGCTCGGCGGGGCCCAGCGGTCGATCACTTCGCGGATGGTGTCGATCCTGGAGCCATCGCGGGCCTTGCGGGCCGTCATGTAGGTGATCAGGACGCGGGCGAGGGCGCGAATACCCCACTCGGGGGCGAGGAAAACGACGAAACGGGAATCGCTGGATTGATCGGCGGCTTGGCCATGCCAGTGCACGCCGGGATGGCGGTCGATGTTTCCGGGATTGTGATTGCGGATGCCACGAGGCGCATTCATTTCGAATTCCAGACGCAAAAAGGCCAAGTCCCCTTTCGGGAGTCTTGGCCTTATGAATCCGCCTTTGATTTAAAGGCTACATCTCTTCCTCTCCTTTTTCAATAGCCTCCAGAAATTCATCGTCGGCGGGGTCTTCGTCGCGGGCATCCATCATCTGGTCGTAGGCTTCTTCCAGCGCGGTCACCGCGTCGGGGTGGACGTGGCAGACGGGGTCGCTGGGGTTCATCCGTTCGGGATAGCGGACGTTGTCCAGGATGATTTCCACGGCTTCCAGCAGCGCGTTCAGGGCATCCATGTCAGCGCTCCATCCGCATCAGGTGGTTTTCCGCGACATCGATCCCATGGTTCAGCATTTTGCGCAACAGCATGAGCTGATCGGCAATGGGTTCGAGCAGCGCCCACCATTCCTCGCCGGTCAACATTGCGTCCTTGCGGCTCATCGAGGCGAGGGCGGCGAGGGCCGAGACTTGCTCTTGACAAAGCTGCGCGAGGAGGGAGGCGTCCACGACCTCGACGTGCAGGGACTGGGGCTTCTTTTCGTGCAGCAAAGTGCGCCCGTCAACGGTGGGTTCGGTGGGATGGGTGGGGTTGGTGAAGAGGGGATGGTTCAATGCCATGATCAGATCTCCATGCTGGTTTGGTTGTTCGCTGGTTTGCCCAGCAAGGAGAGATCGGGCATGTTCAGGCCAAGAATTCGGGCGATGTCTTCCGCCGCTTGGATGAGCAATTCTCGTTCCATGGCGTCGCGCGATCCGACCAGTTGCTTGATGACGCGCAACAGGGTGCCGTGGTGCCGCATTCGTTCCCGGATCGGGACGAGTCCGTAGAAGCCGCGCTTGCGTAGGGAGGGCAAGACCTCGCCGGCCAGCCACTCCTGAAAGGGGAGCGCCTTGGGCTTGTCGCTGCGCCCGACGAAGAGGTACAGACCGGATTCGGAGAGGATCAGCATCTCCTGGATGCCGCCAGGGGTGTGAATCGGATTCACCCCCTTCCATTTGTCTGGGACATGAGCGAACAGCCGAGAGGCATTGCTTGATTCAGCATATTCAAGCGCATCGGCAACATCCTTGGCCACAAACCAAGGTTCACCGTTGATCTCGACGACACGGATGGTGGACGACGTGGATTCAAAATCGAAAGGAATAACTTCAGTAGCCATGACTGGCTCCTATGGGTTCAGGAGTTTTCCACCAAGCGGGCGGAGGGCGCTCCTACGGCCATAGACCGCTGGGTCCTTGCGGATACCCAACACCCTCCATCGGAGGGACAAAAACACAAAAACCGCCTGACCGGGCGGAGGGAACGGCTATGGTGCAGGAGATTTCAGGATACGCCCGCGTCCGTGCGGGGTCAAGCGAGGTCAACGCCCCCGTTTAATGATGATGACCTGTGGCTCAAGCATGGCTTTAAGCATTTCGATCTTCATTTGGTTATCGAAGTCTTGTTGTGCGCGCGCCGCTGCGCGTTCAGCGGCTTCCGCTTTTGCTTGAGCTTCCGCGATTTCCTCTTGGTGCCGGCGCTCGGCTTCTTCGGCGGCTTTCCGCTCCTTCTCGGTGGCTAGCCACACTTCGGAGTCTCGTAGTCCACCATTCGGTTCAGAGGATAGTTCGCCGGCCTTGATCGTCGATTGGAAATTGGAATGGCCTTCCGGCGGCTGAATGACCTCTAGATATACTGTCATCCCGTCGTCACTCTTGCCAATCTGGCGCATTTGCAGATTGGCTGGCGGGTAGGGCTTGGTGATCGCTTTCCCGGTGGCGGGGTCTTTCCACTGGTATTGCCGTTGCCGATCCTCTAGGGGGTCCAATCGCCGACCATCGGCCCCAAACTCCATACTATGCGCGGCGGGGACAAGGATCAGCCAAACCACGGCGCAAATTGAAACAGATCGGTTCATTTTGAAACGCCTCCGCTGGATGTTGAGCGGTTTTCGCCGGTATCCAGCAGGGGAAGCATGGGCCGTGCCGGGGCACCGACGGTTCCCATACTCCCGCCCGCTAAGGGGGGGCTTGTTTATTGGTTGCTGAACCGCACCGGCACCCGAACCCAGCCTTTGCACTTCTTGCACAGCGCCGTGCCCCGCTCCGGGTCCAGCAGCCGCGAATGCACCTTCCGCCGGTAATACATCGGATTGCCGCACTCGCAAATCACCGTCACCACGCGCCCCGCGGGGTCTCGATGCCAGTCGCCCAGCAGGGGAACTGGTTCAGCCAAATTCATAACCGCGCTGTTCATAATTCGCCCTCAACTCCTTCCAGGGGGTTTCGAGATCGCTGGCATTCAATACGCCGGCCCGGAGCGCCTGTGCTTTGGCGGCGCCTAGAATCTGATCTTGTTGCGTCGCCGGCAGCGTGCGCAGATATCCCACGGAGTCTTGTTGCCCCGCCCGGTCGCGCGCGGTCACTTCCTCGCGGAACACCGCCGTCAGATAGCTCATGGTATTGGGATGCGCCGGCCAGGGCGCTTGACCGACCGGATACACGCCAGGGCCCAACCCGTACAGATTGGCATGGGCGTATACGTCGCAAAGGTCGGTGCGGGGATGATTGGGCGACAGGTTGTATTGCATGCCGACCACGTCGGGATGCGCCGCCGCGCTGTTTTGATAAGCCTGGCCATGGGCGCGATTGAGTTCGGTACGGAAGAGCCGCAGGGCGTAGCTGTAGGCATTCTGGGGGTCCACCATCAACGCCTGGCGCAACGTGCGTTCCAGCGCGGCGCGGGTATTCGCCCCCAGCCGCGCCAGCACATCGGGCGGCACTGGTTCACCCCGCGCCAGAAAGTCGGCGGCGGCGGCGCTGGCGTCTTGCCCCATGGCCACCGCGCGGCGCAGCGCATCGGCAATGGCCTGGCTCGCCCCTCGGTCGATGCGATAGAGCCGGTCGGACAGTTTGAGACCGTCCGCCGCGATGAATTGATCGACGAAGCGGACGGCGGCTTCGGCCAACAGGCTGCGCACCGCGTCGGGTTCGACGAACACCCCGGCGCCGAGGTACGCGGCGGAATTCAGCGCATCGTCCAGCATCGTCCGCTGGAGTCCACTGAGGTTCCTCAGGATGCCTTGCGCTTGCCGCAGATAGTCGCGGATCACTTCCAGCCGTAGCGACCCTTCCGCATTCAGGTAGGGGGACAGCGCCGCTTCCAGTTCCCGCGCCACGCTCTCGTACAGCGCCAGCAACCGATCCGCGCTTTCCCGGTCGAGCAGGTTCATTTTCTGCCGCGCCTCGGCGCTGGCCTTGGCAATGGCGTCGCGGATCGCGCTCATAGCAACGATCCCTGTTCTTGCGGCGGCGGCGCGGGGAAATAATCCGCCCGCTGGGGTTCGCGCTCCGGCAACGCGAAGGGGACGATGCCGCCCAGTTTATTGCGGTAGTGCCACACAGCCAGGTCCAGCAAGTATTTCTCCTTGGGCGTCAGCGGCGATTGTGGGTTGTTTCGCAGCCGCCAGGTCAGATTCTTAATCAGATTCGCGCCCCAGCCGAACGCCGGCACGCGGACGTGCCAGAACAACGCGGCGGCCTTGGCGCGTTCGTCGGTGGTCATTTTATTGGATCAGCCATTGAGTGGCCCTATGCGTCGCTAAACGGCCAATCTGGCATCGGGACAATCTGGCCTTTCATCGCATGCGTGCTATCACTGAGATATTCGATAGCTCCATCGCGGACGAAACAATGACAACGCAGGTCGCCGGCAATCGACATCAGCGACGGCGTAAAAGTTGGTTCATTCTGGTTTTCATTCCATTGCCATCCATTGCGGCCGATTCTAATCCCATGCGTGGTCTTGCACGCCGGACAGTAAAACATCAGCCCGTGATCGCCTGACGTTCTCAGTTTTTTACCTAATCTCGCCATGACTTTCCTTGGTTACCTCAGTTTTGACTAATCGCGGTCGCGCTCTCGCCCTTGGGCGCGTTGCCAGGGGTGATCTTGACCGTTGGGGTTCCGGCCTGACGGTCGGGCGCGGCGGGATACGGGTCTATGGCCTCGGCTTGGGCATCCACCGCCGCTTGCACCACGGTCGGGTCCAGGCCCGCCGTATCCCAGCACAGCGGCGCGGGCACGCCCAACGCCTGGTATTTCAACGCCCGGTCGGCGGCCTGATTCGGGGTTTCGGTGCGCCGCTCCACGAAATCAATGTAGAACGAATAGGCATCCGGATTGATGCCAGCCAGCAGCAGCTCCAGGCGGAACCCCTGCTCGTAGACCCACGACACCGTATCCTGCAAGGCGTCGATTTCTTCGTAATAGTCTCGCTTCAGGTCCTCCAAAATGTCGCGGGAAAGACCATCGGCATAGCCGAACAGTCCGCGGGGCGCGGGCGCGCCGGCGAAGAAGGTATCGAGCAGATGGACCACGTCGGCGACCTGCTCCAGATTGGCATCGCCTTGCAGGGCGGTGACGCCGCCTTTTTTGTTGGAGAAGAAATCCGTGCAGATAGCGTCTTGCCGCTGCCGGAACTCGACCTCCCCTTTGTAGCTTTCCAATTCCGGCTTGGTCGCCCCTTCCAGGATGTGCGAAAACCGCAGCGGCGCACGCTGGCGGCGACGGATCACCAGGTCCTCCTCGGTCATGCGCAGTTGTCGCCAGACCGTGCGGCTGGCGTCCAAATACGGCCGGCCGAGCGCGCCGTGATCGTCAATGCTGTCGGGATCAAGCCGTTCGAGAGTCAGTTGCCACAGCGGGAACTTAGCGATTTGGCGGCCTTCGGTGAGGTCGTACTGGGCATACGCGGCGCTGGCATCGCGGAACCGGCCCGCATCATCGACCAGGGGCATGATGGTTTCGGTCGGCATCCGCACCCCGGCCACGACTTGCCCGGCGTCGGATACCACCCACTGCATGGGCAGATTGCCCTCCATCACCAGCCCTCGGCAGTCGCTTTCGATCTTCGCTTGCCGATCCAATCCCAGCCGTCGTTCGAACGCCTCCCACATCCGCCGCACGCGGGCGTTTTCCGCCGTCGTCCACTCCAGCCGCAATCCACCCTTGGTGGCGGTGCGGGCCATGCGGGTATGGATTTTCTTCACCCGCGAATCCTGCCGATCCATGCGCCGCAGATCGAGGATGGTCGCGCGCAGCGCCATGTCCGGCTGCATCTGCTGATAGAGATAGCGGATGCGGTTTTCTTCGGTGGGGCGGCGGCCAATCTCGGTCTGGCCACGCGGGCCGGACAACGTTGGCAGCAAATCGCGCAAGCGGGAAAACAGGCTCATGGCGCGTACTCCGAGGCCGGCCACCGCTCGCCTTCGTCATCGTTGTGGAGCACGAAGGAGCACGGGGCATACTGGCCACACTGATCGGCATTGAGAAAATCGGCCTGATGTAGGTCGCAATGCGCGGCCCATTCGTGCGGCCCGGTGCGCATCCGCCGATAATGCTGGCATTCATGGCAGGCTTTTTCGGCCATGGTTACCTCCCATCGCGTTCGTACAGCTTTTGTCGCAGATAGACACAGAGGTCAAGCGCCTCCTGATAGGCATCCACATCCGCATCGCGGCCATTATGGGGGCGCAGCCTCTCGCCATATTTTTTCTCGCCAAAGGCGTCCCGTAGCCGCATGTCCGCAATCACCAGGTCCCACACCGCCGGGAGATTCGATGAAATGGGGGCCGGTTGTTCCTGGTCAGCCAGGCTCACGCCGCCTCCGCAACTATCCAGAACCCACCGTACCATCCGTTGTGCTCATTATGATTCGCCATCGTCAATACACCACGGTCGGTCTTAATTTCGAGGAACTGTACCTCATGTTTCTCACCAATATCGTCAATTATGTCCGGGGCTTCTTTGATCTCAACGCCAAGCAATTTGGCGCCGATGTAGTCTTCTAAGTTATCGTCCGTTTGCATGTACCGGCGCTCACAGCAATTTTGCCCATCATCTCTCAACTTAATCTTGCTACCGTCACTGAACTCGAAGCGCAATGCGTCGCCATAATCATCGTTGGATTTGAGTTCCAGCGCCGTAATGATCTTGCCCATTACGTTGATCAAGACATCATTCCCTGAGTTTTCTTCAGGTAGCATATTTAGCATAACGTCAAACCCAATCATAGCTCATTCTCCCGTCCGCCCCACAGCGGTTTTCTTGGCCTTGAGGGCCCATTGCATCAATCGTTGGCAGCGAGGGCATTCGACTTTTGCAGGGTCAGGCGTGGTGAAATTCAGCCTGTTACCGACCTCGATATTGCCGCACGCCGGAAAGCCGTTCTTCCCACGGAAATGCCAAAAGTTCATTGGTGTTCTACTCACCCGCGCCCCTCCAACAGTTGCTCTCGTGACTTGGTAATCCCCAGGATCGCCGCCGGAACTTCCGCCGCGCCGCGCGTCACCAAGGCCCACACCGCCGCCATGGTGGCGTCAAACAAGTCATCGCCGATCTTTGGATCGGCCATTTTGTAACTGGCGTAGCTCGTTTTCGTCGGGACCGGTTTGATGTTGCCCAGTTGCCGCACCAACAACCGCAAATCCGCCGTGGCCGCATCGGTCAAGTCGAAATCCGATAGGTAGGGAATCGCGGCCTGATCGTTGTGAAAAATGGCCTGCAAGGACATGGCCATGCTGTGTTTCTGCATCCCCTCGAACCGCAGTGGGGCAAACGGCCATTCGTGCCAGGTGCTGGCCGTACTCCGCCCGTCACCGACCGCGCGGCGGTCAATGCCCACCAACCCGGCGTCGTATAGATCGTCGTTCAGCGGCGCCAGCATCCCCACGCCGTAAGCGTCGCCAATCGCATAATCCGGGCGGAAATACTGCCAGAACCCGAACAGGTCTTTCCGTACCACCTGGTCATCGGTGCCCGCCGGCCAGGTCTTGGCGAAGATCAGCGCGGTAAAGCTGCTGATCTGCTCGGCGACGATGAACGCATGTTTCGAGGCATGGGCCGATTCGCCGTGGCCGGATGCGTCATAACCGAAGGCGAGCAACCCGCGTTTTTTATACCGCAGGCCCGGCAACGGCTCGGCCAGTTCGATGCTGGCCTTCAATCCGACTGTCAGCGCCTTCCGAATCTTGGTTTCCCAGATCAGATTCCGGCTGGAAACGTTTTTGCAGAGGCATTGCCGGAGATATTCATCGGCGGAAAGATTCACCTTCCAGAACGCCACTTCCGATTCCTGGAGGATGCCCATTTCCAGCCCCAAATAGGCATCGACCACCGGCAACACTGCGTATTGATCGCTGTTCACCATTTTGGCCAGGGTGTCCGCGCCCTTGAATACGCCGGTGATCCGCACCTGCGGCGTGTTCTGGCTGGCGGAACTCGCCCCCAGGCGACGCTTGGCGCCCAGCATCATCAAAAACCGGGAATACAACCGGTCCTGCGGCATATCGTCCACTTCTTCCAGACTGGCGGCGGTCAAATCGCCACCGTCCACTTGCGCCATGATGCCGTAGGCGCGGCAGACCGACCGGTTGCCAAACTGATAATAGGTGTCCGAGAGTTGTTGGCGACCGGATTTGTACGCGAGCCACGCGCTCAGGATGGGCGACCGGCGGATCGCCTCCAGGTGATAGCCCAGATTGACCAGGGACTGGGCCTCACGCGGGGCGACGATGCCTTCTTCCTGATCGGCATTGCAGGCGTTGTGTTTGAGCAGGTACAGCTCCTTGCCTGCCGTCTTGCCCGTGCGCCGACAGGATAAATCAAGCGTGCGGGGATGCTGGTCCATTTCCAGGCACTTGAGCACCTGCATGGAATCCAGTTCCACGTTGTGGACGTGCTTGTGCCACAGCGCGTGATGGTCGGCGTAGCGCATCACCTCCATCTCGGCGAGATTTTGGAGCTTGATGCGCTGGGTGGCGGAAATGCGGTCAGGCATTGTTAGAGTTCACGATAGATATGGCTCCCACACACAGGGCATTCGACGGTCACGTAATTGCCGTTGCGCTGATCGCATGTCACCCTCCCCTCGCCCTGCTCGAAACGCACGACCGTTTCGCATCGTCTGCAAGTGGCTTCGTATACCTTCCCCTTCTTTTCTGGCGGTACGCCTCGGTGCAAAATTTCCATTCCCAGGTCACTCCTCAAAACAATGCCTTTGTTGCCTTTCCTCGGAGAGAAACAGACCGCAATCCGCCGGTTTGCGCTTTCACTTCAGCCAGCCAAGCCTTATACGGCCAGTGTGCCCGCTCACCGAAGGGGTACGCATCACGCAAGGCTTTCCGCAAAGCCGTGCGGTCCGCCAATCCGATTCGGCGAACCACGTCCGCGATAATAGGCCGCGCCACACATCGCCACGACGACATCACGAATCCTCCCCTTGCTGATGTTCGATCAACACCGGGTCGCGCTTTTGTTTCGCGCGGCTGCGTTCAATCAACGCCGTTAAATCCTCCAATGCCCGTGTCTGACGTTCGGCAAACGCCCGCAGGTCTTCGGCCTTCTGTTCCTTCTGGTCGAGGAAGCCTTGCAGCGTCGCATCCTCTTCCTTGGCCTTCTCCGTCATCCCCAATTTCGCGAGGACATCGGTATTGCGGCTGATCAACTCATAGAGGGGTTTGAGCAAAGGATGAGCGGTCACGTCGTCGATGGTGCGCATCTCCCCGTTCGCATCCTGGTATTGCGCGAGATGCATACCGCCCTCTTTGTCCGAATACCATTGCGGCGCCCGCAGTTCGACGCCGCTGTTGATGATCGCCAAAATGATGTCGTTGATCATCGCCTGCACGTTGCTTTGCAGGTCGGACTGCAACTCCGTCAATAGCGACGGGTCACGGGTCTGGAACGCGACCCGGTGCTGGAAAAACAACTCCATCCGGGTCAGGCAGGCGCCGTGCTCCCACTCGCCACACCCGTTGTTGAGCCAACGGCACGTCCGGCAATGGGGATAGCCATTGGGCTTGGCCGGGTAGAAGGTGGCCACCTTGGCGTTCAGCCCATGCTTCATGCCGTTGAAGCGGGTCCGTTGCCGCGCTTCCGCGTTGGGGTGGCCCAACAGATTCGCGGCAGCCTTCTTTTTCCCCTCTTCGGTCTTGGGACCGCACGCTTTGGTCCAGCCTTTCAGCAGGGATTGTTCCCAGTGGGCCTGCTCAACCTCTTTGCGGCACTTCGGACACTGGGCGAAATATCGCCAGGGATGCCATTCGCGCGTTGGCTCGTCCGCGATGCGCCCCGGCTCGCTTTTCCAGGTGTGCCGGCACGCCGCGCAGCGGAAGGTGACTTTGTTTCGTTGCCAGGGTTCTTTCATGTCGCTACCATGGCCGTTGGCAAGTCGAACACCAGGGTTTTGATTCCCAGCAAGGCGGCTCCGGGGAGCATTTTTCTGGTACTGGGAACCGGATGGCAGGAAGCCGCCGGTATCGCCAGGACCATTTTTTCTGGGTGGTAGGTGATGGTCACGGTCGCGCGCTCGATGGTGATTCGCTCCATGAAGTCGGAAAATAAGGCTCTGACTTTATGAACATTATACCCCTGCATCAGCACGTCGCCTAAACAATTCGCGAGTTCCCGAAGATCCGTTTCGTTCACGGCGCAATCGGGCGGTTCCTCCATGTCGATTTGTTCCATCTGAGCTTCCAACAGCCGAATCCGTTCGTTGTTTTCACGTAAGCGAGCGGCGATGTCGGCCAAATTCGGCGCATCGCGCCCCATTTCCTCTAGCACCTCATACAGTTTGCGATTGCGCCGCAGCAGTTCCCGCTGTTGTATTTCCGCCTGGCGACGGCGTTCCCCACGATCTTGATGCCAGCGATCCGCCAACTGGTCCAATTCCGCCGCGATTCCGCGCAGGTTGGTTGGAGTCAAGACCTCGTGGCAAATCGCCCCGAACAGCCAGTGATCGAGTTCTCTCGCCGGTAACCGCCGGCTAACGCAATCCCCGCCGTGCTGGGCTTTACGGCAGTTGTAATAGGCATACCGCCTTGAGCGCCCTTTCGCGGTTTCAATCTGCAACGATGCGCCGCAGCGGCCACACCGCAATAATCCGGTAAACAGGTAGGTACTACGAGGCGAGCCTTGCATGCCATCCGTCCGCGTGTTGGCCGCGTCGCTATCCAACATCCGCTGTACCAGGTCCCACAACTCTCGATCAATGATCGGCGGATGCGCTGGGACCACGATCCAATTTTCCGGTTCGGTTCGGCGGCGCTCTCCATCCACGCGGATGACCCGCCCGAACACGATATGGCCTAACACCGATTGATTGCGTAATAGCGCCAGGATGCTGGTCTTTGTCCAGAAACGATGGCGCTGCCGTTGCCCTTCTTCGTTCAGGGTGATGGCGATGCCGCGCGCGCCGACTCCTTGCGCCCGCATTTCGAAGATGCGACGCACGACGGCTGCCTCATCGGGCAGGACCGCCAGCCGTTTTCGCCGAGGATCGTCGACGGCCGGGATGGCCTGATAGCCGTAGGGCGCCGCGCCCCCGCAGCGATAACCGCTTTGCGCAGCCTTGATCATGCTGCGGCGCGTGTCGGCGGCAATCTGCTTGGAGGCGAATTCGTCGAACAATTCCATGACGCCTTCGGTCAGCCAGCCGCCCTGGCTTTCCCGGTCGATTTCCATGCTGGCGTAAATCAGGGTGACGCTGGCCTTGCTCAGCCGGCGCTTGTAGAGCTGGGCATCCAACCGGTTGCGGGCGAACCGGCTCGTGGACCAGGTGATGAGGTAGGTCGGGGCGTGCGCTTCACAGTAGAGGATGGCTTGCTGGAAGGCCGGTCGGCTGTCGCTTTGCCCGCTGATCCCTTCATCGGCATAGCTTCGCAAGACGGTCGCGCCAAGGGACCGCGCTTTTTCCTCGCAACGTTGCCGCTGGGATTGGATGGGGAGTTCATCGTCGGCTTGTCGGGTCGTAGACACCCGACAGTAGATGACCGCCGTCTTGGGTTCGCTCGAAAAATTCAAAACCGGTGCAGACATTCAGGTACCCACCCTCCCCAGCCGGTACGCATCCATTCCCCGCCGAGCCCCCACCCATGGGGATATGGCCGAGTCAATGCGCGCAAAATTCAAGATTACTGCAATTATCATGACTGAATTGTTTAGACTGCGGCCCACCTGTTTCGCTCGCCATTGTTACACTCACACCTTTTATCCAAACTCAGAGCCACCAATCCGCTTACAGCCTATGCTGGCCTAAAACAAACCCCCTCCGGGCTTTGACGGTTAGGCTGCCCATTGGCGAGACGCGCGGCCTAATTGGCTCGTCGGCGCATGATGTTGGCCAGGGCATGGCCGGGGCCGTCCGCCATCTTCCCTAGTGGATTGGCGCGATCCACGGTTTGCATCAGCTTGCGCTGGGCCAGGTGCGTATAGACCTCCGTGGTCTCCGGCTTGGCATGGCCCATCAGTACCTGCCGCACTAACAGATCCACCTCGCTTTCCGCCAGCTCGGTGCCATACAAATGGCGAATGGCATGGGGATGGCACAGGGCCATCGGAAGATTGGCCTGCTGGCCATAGTCCTGAATCAGGCGGCGCACCGCATCCTTGTGCATCCGGCGCTTCTCGCCAAAAAACTGATGCGCGGGCACGGTGGGATTGTTGGTGATGGCGAACAAGACCCGGTCGCCTCCCTCGACCGTGCGGTCCATTTCATCCAGCTTGGGGTGCCCCAAGTAGGCGCGGATCAGCAGCGAACATTCCAGCGGCACGGGCACCAGCCGCTGTTTTTTCCCCTTTTCCTGGAAGCGGATGGTGAGCCGTTCGGTGCCCTTCGAGGTATGCGTCCAAATGAGGTCGCCCTCATTGAGATTTCGAATGCCCGAGGCGCGGCAACCGGTGCCGATCAGCACCGCCAGGATAGCGGTATCGCGCAGCCCCACGAAGGTCTTGATGCCCGGCGTCATGAGCAGCCGCTGCGCGTGATCCAGCGAGAGCGTGCGCGGCAAGGGCAGCGCAACTCTGGGCGTGGGCAAGCACGCCGCCGGGTTGTCGTCGAGGACATGCTTTTCGGCCAGCCAGGCGTAGAACCCGCGAATGGCGGTCACGGGCACCTTGCGGCTGATCGGGCGCACGCCCTGTTCATGCTGATAGCGGCCGGCGAAATCTTCCAGGGATTCCGGGGTAGCGCTTAGCAAGGTCAGGTCCTGGACGGCCAGGTATTGGCGCAAGCGCCGCAGATGGCCACGGTAGGTCTTGATGGTGACTTCCGAGCGCCCCTTGTTGTGTTCCATGACCTCCAGCCAGCGTTCAATCAGTTGCTGCTCGTCTAGTTCTGAAACAAGTGTACTCGTCGGCAATTTTCGGGCTCCAGGGAGGGGGGAGGCAACAAAACCCGCGCATCCGCGCATCTGCGCATTTTCGGGCGCTGCGAAAATATAACCTGTTGTTTTAAAAAAATATAGCAGGCGCGCAAACGGGGAAAACCACGCGCGGGTTAGCGATCTCTGGATTTCTAACCCGCGCTTATCGAAAATACAACAAATCCTAACCCGCGCGTGGCGAATCCCTCTTTCTTTCTTATTCTTCCTTTTAGGGATCAATTAGTTAAATAAAAAAACGGCGGGAAGCGGCTAAAAAACAGGGGGAAGCAACCCGCGCGCAAATCGAGGCAACCCGCGCGCAAATCGAGGCAACCCGCGCGCAAATCCGGTGTAACACGCCAGGACATAAACAGGAAGAATCAATGGCTTGCGAAAAAACAACAGCCGATGCGCGGGTTGTGGGGGATGCCTATGCCTCCCAAGAAAACGAAAACGCGGGCGCGTCTCTAAATATGTGCATATTCACGCCCACAAAAAACCCGCCAGGCGGCGGGTTCCAGGGTTTATACCATCATTAGTCAGGCAGGTACGCGGGGGTAGCCTGCGGTAACGCAATCCTGGCTCGCGGAAACAACATTCGTTACCGCGTTTTCCAGCCCCACCAGCGCGGTGATCGGCGCCAGGGCTTCGCGCAATACCGATGGGAGCACTGCCACCACCTCTCGGTAGACGCGCGCGCTGTGGGATGGAATCCGCGGCGCGCGCAGCAGCGACCGCACCCGATCTAGCGCCAGCTCAATTTCCATGGCGTCGATCAAGGCGGTCTCAAGCTCGGCTGGGGCATCGGAGCCCTCTTGCGGGGCATCCTTCTGGACAAAATCAGGCCATTGGATCTCTGCGTCGTCAGCATCCGGTTCCGTGGCCACGGTCGGTTCCGTCGCGTTGATCGGGGGGTTCTCGGCGTCGGTTGGCGCTGCCTGCTCCACTGGGGCAGGGACATCTTCCGGGACATCTTCCAGGACATCTTCCAGATCAGAATCCGGTTCCGTGGGCATGGGCTTTGTGGCCTCCAGTGCTTGAATATCTACTTGAATAGCCGCTGCTGCCAAAAGACGGATCCCTTTGTCCGTGATGCACCAATCGCCTCCAGGGACCACTGGCCCATCGATGAACCCTGAGGCTTCCAGTCGATTCAGCGCGGAGCTGACTTGTTGGGCGGTCAATTCGGTGTGGTCCGCGATCTCTCTGCGTTTATGCAGTGCATGGCGCCCCATCGCGATCAGCACCTGCCGGTGATGTGGGGAAAGATCAATCAGTTTCATGGTCACTTCTCCAGACCGCGCTACGCATGGGAACAACGTCGCCATGAACGCGGCAATGGCTGGTATGGTTGGTAAAGTCGCCCGTGCGGAAGGCATGGGCGGCGACGGGACGCTTACAATGCGGGCGCACGTCCCGGGTGGGGAGCAGGGATTCCACCCGGCGCGCCGGGGGAAACGTCATCGGCATCAGGATCGGCAAGGACATTAAGGTTCCTTTCGGTCAGCGGGGGCTTCTGGGTAAAGGCCGTACTCGGCCAGCTTGGCGAGGCTCAACGCGATCATGTGGGGCGCGCGTTGGCCGAAAATGGTGGGATCGGCGCGATCCGCGACGATGACCCCGGCATCGCGCATCTGTTTTTTCAGGACCCGGTCGGACTTGACCGGCATCCCGTCCCAGAGCGCGCGCAGGCCGGGCTTGGTTTTGAGGTGATGGACCATCTGCGACGGCCGCAGGAAAAACACCTCTTGCCCGTCGCTCTCGCCGAACCGGAAGGGGAAGGGATAGGCGTTGGCGGCAATCTCGTTCAGGATGATTTCCACCACCCACACCCACGGTTGCCGACTGGCCTGGGTGTCGGCGATGTGGTTATTCATCTCTTGCAGCAGGGCGCTGGTGAGCGGAATTTCGTCCATGGGGATGCCGGCGAACTCTTGCAGCAGTCGCCAGCTCGTCAGCACGGCCGCGTAGTTCTCGGTCATGCGGCTCGCGCCTTCGTCGGTTCCCCCGGCCCGACAGCGGGCGCGGCAGAATTCCACCGCTTGCTGGTAGAGCTTGCGCAGTTGTTGCGGCGGTAACGCGGCCAAGAAATCCAGCCAGGGCCGGACCGGGAACGGCGGCAGATCGGCGGGCAACAGCGGCCCTTTCTCGCGGAGCTGCACCCGCACGCTCTTGCCGATGATCGACCGAACGGGTTCCTCGACCGCCTCGCCCATCAGCAGTACCGGAGCGCATTTCACATACTCGGTCTGTTCACTGGTCCGGCGGCTGATCGAATACTTGTAGGCTTCCTGCAAGGTCGAAACCGCCCGGTCGATGATTTCTTGGCGTCGCGCCGAGATTTCCTCCCAGATGACCGGGTGACTGGTGTGGCTGGTGGAGGTCACCAGCCGAAACCCGGTTTCCAGCGAATCGCCGGAAAACAGCGTGCAGGCGATGGTGCGGGTCAGTCGCTCGCACAGGGTGGTCTTGCCCTTGCCCTTGTCGGCTTGCAAGGCCAGGTGCGGCCAAAAGGCCAGGACGGCTTTGAGGTGGCCGCCCAAAGCCCAGGTCAGCAGGAACAGGGCGGATTGGTGGCTATAGGTCGCGGCATAGGCGCGAATGACCCTGGCGCCGTCGGCTGGCGTGCCGCCAGGGAACCGCAGGTTGTGATACGGGCACTGCTTTTCCGGCTCGGTGAAATAGGTGTCCGGGCCTTCGTTGACGTGCAGCTTGCCGGCCTTCCAGCACAGCCCGACGAAATTGACCGCATCGCGCTTGCCCAGCGACACGGCGCGACCCCAGAGGTTGATCAACCGTAAGAATTGTTGCGATTGCCAGACCGGCCCGACTTTCTGCCACCAGTCGATTTTATGCAGCCGTTCGAAGGTGGTGACATGGCGGATCAGCTCGTTGCCGTAGTACGGGCTTTGGGTCGTGACCGCGAACAGGGTGCGGGGCTGGTGGTCCTCGTCGCCGGTGAGCGCCGACATGGCGCTGGCAATGTCGATCTTGGCGATGTCGGCAATGCGGAAGCCGGCCAGGTCAGTGAATTTCGCGGTGTCATTCCCGTCGCGGTCTTGGTCGCGCGTGAACGAGGACGTGAAGTCCTCGCGAACCCGAAAATGATCGTAAATCGCGAAATCGGCCGCCGGCAGAAAGATGCGTTTGCGGCCTGGCTCGACCACGCCGGACACGCCGGGAATCGCCCAGGGTTGAAACCGTTGCAGCGCCTTGGCGGTGTGTTCCGCGCCGTGGGTGCGCAGCACGTCGTTCAGATCGTCGCCGAAAGCCCAGTCCGCTTGATCGACCAGATGCGCGGCGATCCGCGCGGCGGTCAGCCGCAGATGCAGCGCCCACGTCGCCTCCTGCCCCGCGCAGCGGCCTTGGTCGGTTGGGGAATCCTTGTCCAGGCAAAGCACCACGCGCTTGCCGCGCAGGGGCAACAGGTCCAGGTTCTCGGCATTGGCGACGCCCCGCAACGCGAGGGTGGCCCACTGCGTCAGCCGGCCCACGGTGAACGCGCTCTCGGCGGAAAGCGCGTTGATCGGGCTTTCGACGATGACGACGGTGTGCGCGCGGGCGAAGGCGCGCGGATCGGAAATCCAGGGATAGCCGACCTTTTCTCCCTGACAGCCGGATTTCTGACCGCCGTTGATTTCGGGGTCGTGGTAGCGCAGATCGACCGCGACCAGCCGCCCGGGGTTCAGCGAGCGCACCATAAACACGGTGGCCGGTCCCCCGTGTCCGCGCGCGCCCGGTGGTTTGCTCGGCGAAGTCCAGGCGTTATAGCCCACGGCTTTGCCCTTGATCGCCGCTGCGATGACCTCGGGCAAGACCCCGCGCCCGGCGAGGTATTCGGCGGCTGGCGCGGGATCGAGCAGGCTTTGCGCGGCGATGTGTTCGACCAGGGTGGCGGGCCGGTCCTCGCGGGCCGGGCGGTCGTCGGCCAACCCGTATTGGTCGCGGAGCCAGGCCAGGGCTTCGGCGGTCGTTCCGCCCTGGACGTAGATCACCAGATCGATGACATCGCCGCCCCGTCCGGCGCTGTGGTCGTACCAGCCCTCGGGGTATTTTTTCCCGCCGAGTTGGAGGGAGGGGGATTTGTCCGCGTGGTGCGGACTGCGGTAGTTGCCGTTGGGGTCTGGTCGTTGCAGCCCCAAGCGGGCGGCCACGTCGTGGATGTTGAGTTGCCGCTTGAGATCCTCGATGGAGTTAGCCATGGAGCGCTTCGTCCACCAGGGATTGCGGCAGATGGACGCGCGCGCCGAACCGTTCACGCAGGGCTTGTACGCCGGGGGATTGCAGCAGTTCGGCGGTCTCGGGGGTGTGGGTCTTCACGTATTCCCAGACCTGGCGTTTCGCCGCCGGGGAGAGACTGTTCAAGTCCGCCAGAGGTTTGGCGGGCGGGCGCAGGTTCTGGATTTCCGCCCAGATCCGCCGTCCGTCTTCGGTAGAGCACGCGAGGGCCATGTCAGTATCTCCAGAACAAGCCGCGGCGGAATCCGCGCCGCTGGTAATGCCGCCGCCAGATTCGCGCCTGGTGGCAACGCGCGCGGGCTTGGCGCACGCGCCAGAGGTCCACGCGGCGGCCCACGGGGAAAACGCGCCAGGCAGGGGGATAGCGCCAGAAACAGCACGGCGCTATCCCGAACCACAGGAAGATCAACATCGGACCCCCTCATTCGGTGGTGGGACGGCGGGTGGGGCGTAACCGCGCGAGCAGTTCTTCGCCGAACAGGGTCACCACCATGCGTGGGTCGATGGTGATGGTGTGGTCGGCGGGGAGGTTGGTTTCGCCACGGCGAATGCCATGACGCTGAAGTTCTGGAGGGGGATGCGGTAGCGGGAGAGGGGTCATCGCCGCGTTCTCCTCGGGGGCATGGATTGATCCTGCTGCCGCGCTTGCTCAATCGCGCGGGCGCGCCCAGTTCTGGCGTTTTTCTCCCAGCGCTGCCCATGAACTCCCAGGTTGCGGAGGGGATGCAGTCTTTTCATTGAACAAGCCCTCCCATCCGATGGATGTAGGTCAGGCCAGCGGATACGGCGGCGTGGAATCGCCGTTCGATCTCGACCTGTTCGGGGGCGGTCACGCGCCGATCTTCAAAAGCCTCGGCGATGGCGTGATGCACTTTGCCCGCCTGGTCTTGCCATTGGGCGTAGAGCGTGAGCAGCTCCACGTCGGAGGGAGGTGGCATGTCCATCGGGACCAGGACATAGCCCAGGGTCTGCGCCATGGCGGCCAGAATGCGGTGGTCGCCGGTGACGAGTTGGAGGTGGAGCGCCTCTTGCAGGCTGAGTTGGTTGGCCCGCTGGCGCGGGTTGGCCTTGTTGGACAGGATTTTGGGGGAGAGACCTAGTTTTGGCCCCAACCGAATGGGACCGCCGTTGTCGCGCACGGTGTCAAACACCGCCCCCGACAGGAGTGCTGCGTCAAAAGACATGATTTTGCCCTCACGATCATGATGACGTGCGGGCGCTGGCTCTAAAAAACCGTATGCGGTTAGTTAGCAAATCGTTATGATTTGCCACGATGAGCAAATAGGTGGTCTGACGAAGCCAACGCCCATCCGGTGAGGTTCTCCACGCAGTCATCCGCCAAGATAAAGTGCGTGGGGAAACCTCATTGCCCTCAACTGGCGCGGTCGATGATGTCCTCCTGGAACGGCGCACCAAGGTCTTTCGCAATCTTCCGGGCCAGCAGATGCAGAACCTTGCGTTCTGGCTCGGAATCCGCCTGTTCCTTCGCGCGCAGCACCGACAAGAAATCGCGAACGCCGGGCTGTTTCTGGACGACGGTTTTCCCCTTCTTCGCCAAGGTTCCGAATTCCATCTCGTAGGCGTCGATCAGGTCGTCCCATTCCTGGTGTTTGGCTTCCAGGAAGTCGGCGGCGGGTTCATTGCCTTGCGCTCTGACCATATCAGGATTGATGCAATTCAGATATGCAGATACCCGGTCCATCCGGATGCATACCATCTCGCGGGTCTGACCTGCATAGTACATAGGTACTATGCAGACCCCTAACCGCTTGCTCAAATATGTGTCGGATAGCTTCTTATGTTGCCGTGTCCATTCCAGCCCGATGGCATCGGCAAGAGGTTTTACGGGGACAACATGCTTCCCCTGTTCGTTGGTTCCCACCGGCAACAACGCGCCGGCAAACTCAAGGTTGATGTAGATTCGTTTGTTCACTCGATTTTCCTCGTGTGGCGTTTTAAACAGAATGGTCAGAATGGCGATTATTTATCCAAGCGTCTCGTAACCTGTACAGGGCCTAGCCCCGGCGCAAATATGAGGCAAATGACCCTCATCCGCATGGATAGAGTCGCTTCATTTTTAAACACCATCAATCCTGAATTGGTCTCCCTGCCTAGCCCGTCAAGGGTGTGCAACGGATGCACCCCCATCCCCCCTCATGGGATTGGTTTTCGGGTCTCTGATTTTTTCTTGCAGCACCCGAGTTATAAAGTTAGACCGACTCCTTCCCTCCCCCTTCGCGAGCCGGGTCAGCTCGGCCAAATCGTTAGGCGTTAGCATCGTTCTGATGAGTGCCCCGTTCCGCTGATTTCTGCATTTCATCTCGCTCATGTATGCTCCTTCTTGGTTGGTTATCGGATGGTATCCAAAAATTTATCGATGAACAAGCAATATGTCGAAATATTTCGACTCGCCAGTTACGGCCAGAATCAATTTCCTGCGCGGTGACGATGGCTATTATGGCTGGGGGCGTTCGGTTGGCTGGAATGACGGCATCATCAATAGCGTATTCCGGCGCCAACAGGTACCAGGTCCCCGCGATCTCGCTCTCCTGGCCATCGCCGAGCGCGTCAACCTCACCTGGCTCCTGACGGGGGAAGGCCCGCCGTATCTGGTATTGCCGCTGCCGGAACTGCAAGATTTGGTGGTCGATGGAAGCGCCAACTACTACCTGTTCCCCGCGTCCGATGGCATCCCCCCGCCGCTGGTTTGCGTGCGCCACGTCCTTCCGCCGCCCGACGCGCCGCCCATGCCCGCGACGCGCATCACGGTGTACAGCGGGCTGCCCGTCGAACTGATGCGGGCGGTGGATTGGCTCGGCTGGAAGGGCAAGCCGATTTATCTCGCCCAAGACCCCGACGGCGCGGCCGCGCGGCTGCGCGCTGGGCTGCTCGGTAATCGGGCGCTGATCGACGACGGGAATGGGTTGTTGGAGGGATCATTGTTGGTCGTCAGGCCGGATGAGCGCGCGCCCCATCTGGTGACTGACGCCCCCAACCACTATCTGACCGGGCCAGCGCTCCCCGAGGAGGAGCGAGAATGGATGATGCGCTGGCGCGAACTGACCGAAGAGCAACGCGCGGCGCTACTCCTGATTGCGCGGGGGCTGGTTCGGGACGATTAGTTGGCGTTTTGCTTTAAAGCAAGCAAATAGAGCATAAACAGATAGATAGATTGCCACAAAGCGTAACAGGCGGATCAAAAAAAAAACAAGGAACCCCTTGCGTCGTAATACTACATCGTGTAGTATTACCAAATAACGGCAGGGCGCCGGG